>MTKX01001670.1_pt1 | contig 33060 bp, 34 predicted proteins | sample 1042771 | NCBI WGS metagenome assembly MTKX01 (sample SAMN06212183, study PRJNA360534) | anaerobic digester metagenome | biome: Wastewater treatment plant; material: sludge; isolation source: anaerobic digester fed with sludge from wastewater treatment plant | place: Denmark: WWTP Randers ...
CGTATCTTTTTAAATATTAAATAATTATAAAGGTTTAACTGAAAGTTTAGTAGACATTAATGATCCCTTCTATGTAAAGGATATCTGATGTAGTAATAATTTGTTGTTTGTAGTCGGATTTAATAACAAGATTTTTTGGTGTCAACGTGTTGTTAACCAGCGAACCAGAGGCGTTTATTAGCTCTGCCTGGCGTTGGGCCTTATTGGCCGCTGTCAGAAATTCTGCATAACTGAAAGGTTTAAGCAGGTAATCGATGGCATTCACTTTAAATCCTTCCAATGCATACTGTTCAAATGCCGTGGTGAATATGACAAAACAATTCCCCATCATCCGGGATAATTCCAGTCCGTTCAAATGGGGCATTTGAATGTCAATGAAAGCGAGATCTACTTTTTTACTTTTCAAGACATCCAATGCTTCCACACCGCTGCTGCACCTGGCTACCAGCTCAAGAAAAGGGGTTTGGTGAATGTAATCATGCAGCAGATTCAATGCCAGCGGTTCGTCATCAACAATTATGCATCGTAAACTTGTCATTGGTCAAATCATAATGTTATGTGCAGTTCAGAAATATATTCGTTGTCATGTGCGGAATAGGTATAAGAATGCTTTCCCGGGTATAATAATGAAAGGCGTCGCTCTAAATTTTCAATGCCAATTCCGGAACCACTGTAATCATTGACATCTTTTGGGAATAAACTGTTTTTTACCGAGCAGGAGATTGTTTTCCCCTGAATATCAATATTGATATCAATAAATGAAGGGGCCGACTGAGAAATACCGTGTTTGAAAGCGTTTTCTACTTGTGTAATGAACATTAACGGTGCAATAGTCAACCCATCTGTTTTTTCCGAAATGTTGACTCTCATATTGACGTTGTCAGTAAGGCGCAGGGACATAAGATCAATGTAACTTTTTGTGAAAGCCAGATCTTTATCTAAGGACACTTTTTCCTGATTGTTATCATACAACACGTAACGCAATGTCTTGCTGAGACTTAAAACGGCATCTTGGGCTTTTCCCTGATCCATTCTCATTAAAGAATAGATGTTATTCAGGGTATTGAACAGAAAGTGCGGGTTGAGCTGGTTTTTCAGATTCTTAATTTCTGCCTGGCTGGCAACAATTTCCATTTTTACTTTTTCTCTGTCAGTGTGCTGCCATTCAAGAGTTACGCGTATAGCTACCGCCATGGAAGCAGTAAGCATCATAAAAAACATATCTCTTAAAATAAACATCAATGAACTTTGCGGAGGCGGGATATGGTCGGTTGGGATGCCTGCCAAATGGGTAAAATAATACCCGTGCCACACATACAGCAGAATGCTTACCGTGCTGATTAATAACAGATTAGATACAAAAAAAACAACCCATCGTTTTTGCAGCATAAATCGTTTTATGAATACAAAGAAATTAATGTAAAAAACCAGCAAATAAGCAGTGATGCTGCCACAATATCCCAGGTACCTCACGAAAGTGAGTGTTTCATTGCGTGGATTAATAAAAATGGGAAGACTATAAAACAACACCACGGCCATTATATTCATGAGAATAAACACCCGTCTGCTTTTTTTATCCGATATCATAGTCATTTTCAAATATAATAAATTCTTTATTCATACCTGATTGCATCAATAGGATTAAGTCTGGCAGCTTTTTGCGCCGGATACCAACCAAAAAACACACCGGTTAAAGTACAGACCAGGAAGGAAAGAATTATGGAATATGCTTGTACAGATACAGGCCATCCGGCAATGATAGGTATCAAGCACGATGCACCCACGCCTAAAAGCACCCCCAGAACACCTCCGGTAACACTTATAATCACGGCTTCTATCAAAAATTGCATAAGTATATGTATACCTTTGGCTCCGATGGACATACGTAATCCTATTTCCCGGGTGCGTTCAGTTACCGAAACATACATAATATTCATGATCCCGATTCCGCCTACCAACAGCGATATGCCGGCTATGCATCCTAAAAGAATGGTCATCATATCCATTACCGAACCCATGGTTTCCATTATTTCCTGTTGAGAACGTACATTAAAATCGTTCTCCTGTCCAATTTGAATATTATGGTTTATTTGAAGTATCTCAGTAATTTCTTCGATGGCCTGGGTGGAGTATTCTTCAGAAATAGCTGCGGCGGTAATACCTTGCAAATAATTTATGGCCAGAATTCTTTTTTGAACCGTGGTATAGGGGGCCAGTAAGATATCATCCTGGTCCATCCCCATTGAATTATATCCTTTTGATTCAAGAATGCCTATAATCTTCAGTGGAATCTTCCCAAAACGGATGTTTTTGCCCAAAGGATTTTCTCCGTCCGGAAAGAGGTTTTTCACGATGGTTTGTCCCACTACGCAGACTTTCGCGGCTTTTTGTATGTCTGTTTGGGTAAACATAGAGCCTTCATCCACCGAGTACCCGCGTATTTCACTGTACTGTTCATTCACTCCATAAATAGTGGTAGGCGTATTATTGGCCCTGTACACTGCCTGTCCGCTACTATTGACAGTAGGAGTAATCTTGGATAAGTAATTGGTTCCACGTAATAATGATTCATAATCCGTCATTTTAAGTGTCTGCATGTCGGAAGCGCTTTGGCGAACTCCGCCAAAACGGCCATTCCCGGGCTGGATCATGATCATATTAGATCCCATTTCACCAATTTCATCCCGGATACTTTGTTTGGAGCCTGATCCGATGGCCAGCATAGTAATAACAGAAGTCACGCCTATGATGATTCCCAGCATAGTCAGGAAGGCCCTCATTTTATTATTAAACAGAGCCCTTAAAGCTATTGTTATCAGATTCTTATAATTCATTATGCAGTCTTTTAATCTTCTTCAACGGGTAATGAAGCCAAAGTGTCTTTGGCAGATGAAATAGTGTGATTGACCTTGTCTTCAATAATTTTTCCGTCTTTCAACACAATATTTCGACTTCCGTATTGTGTGATTTCCTGATTGTGTGTGACAAAAAGAATAGTACGGCCTTTTTTATGCAAATCCTGGAAAACAGAAAGAATTTCAAATGATGTCCTGGTATCCAGATTTCCCGTAGCTTCATCGGCCAGGATAATGACCGGATCGTTTACAAGAGCACGGGCAATTGCCACCCGTTGTTGTTGTCCTCCCGACATCTGGTTGGAGCGATGATACATCCGGTCTTCAAGCCCTACGGCATGTAAGGCCTGAACAGATTTTTCCTTTCTTTGCGCAGTGTTGACGGTTTTATTATAAAGTAAAGGCAACTCCACGTTTTCCAATGCCGTTGTCTTTGGCAACAGGTTATAGGTTTGAAATACAAATCCAATTTTACGGTTGCGTAAAACAGCCCTTTCGTTTTTCCCCATTTTTCTTACCTGAACACCTGAAAGGTAATAATCACCCTGAGTAGGTACATCAAGGCAGCCCAATATATTTAACAAAGTAGATTTCCCTGATCCGCTGGCTCCCATTATAGTCACGAATTCACCTTCTGTAACATAGAAAGAAATATCTCTTATGGCATGAACCGTTTCGCTGCCCACCAAGAAATCGCGTTTGATGTTTTCTACTTTTATAATTTCACTCATTAGATTCTTCCTTATTTTGTACGTACATTTTTTTCCTGTCCCGGCCGGGGTGGCATGAACGGACTATTGCTCCCGTTTTTTTCCTTATCATCAGGGGCGTTGCTGATAGAGCCGGGTGCTCCTTTCATACTGCCTGAAAGTTGTATCCCTGTTATAACTTTTTCTTCTATCGAAAGACCGTCAATAATTTCTGTAAAGATCCCGTCGGTAACACCAACAATGACTTCCCGGGCTTCAATACCTCCTTCAGGATTTTGAACAAAGACATGTGTTTCCGGGATGTTTCCGGTGTATTCCCCCGGAACGAAACGGAGAGCTCGCACGGGAACGGTCATGATATTTTCTTTGTTGAGGGTATAGATGTTGACTTCCGCAGTAAGGCCCGGCTTAAGTTTCAGATCAGGATTAGGAGCATCAATTACCACTTCGTAAGTAACCACATTGGAAGTAGTGGTAGCAAGCAGGCGTACCTGGATAACCGTCCCTTCAAACTGATCTTCGGGGAAAGCGTCTACAGAAAACACAACGTGTTGGCCTTCCAACACCTGTCCTATGTCGGCTTCATCAACATCGGCAATAACCTGCATTTTTCTCAAATCATTGGCTATGGTGAAAAGAGTAGGCGTACTAAAACCGGCTGCAACCGTCTGACCTTCATCAACCGCGCGCGAGAGAACAACGCCGTCAATAGGAGAATAGATCCATGTATATCCTATGTTTCTTTCGGCTTTTTGATAATTGGATTTAGCCTGGGTATAAGAGTAAGTAGCCTTTGAATAAGCATTGAATGCCTGGTCATATTCGGATTGGCTTATCAGTTCTTTATCGTACAACCCTTTTATACGATTGTAATTGGCTGTCTGATAATCGTATTCTGCTTTGGAAGAATTTAAATTGGCTTTAGAGGATTCCAGTTCGGTTTCGAGGACCGATCGGTCAATCTCGGCAATAAGTTGCCCGGTTTTGACCTCAGAATTATAATCCACGTATATTTTGGAAATAATCCCGGAAACCTGCGTCCCTACCTCTACCTGTTTTATGGGCTCCACTGTCCCTGTAGCCGTTACGGTATTACTTATTGAGCCAATTTGTGCCCGGGTCGTTTCATACACAGGAGTCATTTCCTTTGTATTACAGGAGAACAGCATTGTCAGCATGATCCATGTCTGGGCTAATAAAAATATTTTCTTCATTTTGATGTTATTAATAGTTCACATTTTGATATTGGTACAGATCCAGCAGCATAAGAGATGAAACAGCCTGATACCTTGATTGAAGCAAGGTGCTGAGCGCATTTGTATAATTATTTTGTTCTGTGATCAGTTCGATGGTATTTTTTAAACCGGCAAGAAACTGTTCGTTTACAAGTTCAAAACTGGCTTCGGCTGCGTCCAGTTGTTCTTTTGCAGAAACATACTGGCTTTGCGCAGAAACAGCATCGTTATGGAGGGATTCGACGGTGCTTAAAAGTTGTTTTTTTAAGCTCATATCTTGTAATTGAGCGGATTGACTTTGCAATTCAGCCTTATTAATATTGGTTCGAATTTGTTTGTTGTTGAATATTGGGATGCTTAGATTGAGCCCGATGTTTTCATTGATCTTGCTGCCAAGTTGTTCAAAATAAGAGGTCCCTGCGCTTGAAATGGTCCCGGTATTGATAGAGGCACTGGCAGAGATGGTAGGCAACCTGGAAGCCTTGGCAACAGATATGGCCATATTTGCCGATTCCACACTTAAGGCACTACTTTTCATTTGAGGCAAATTGTTTAATGCAGACTGATATACGGAAGACAAATCCGGAATAATTTTAAGGACTTGCTGATCGTCAAACTCCGTAAAAACGACTTCAAAATTTTCTTCCAGTTCCAGCTCCAGCAATTGTTTTAATGTCAGTTTAGCACTTGACAAAGAGTTATTAGCCTCGGTTACCTGATGTTTATCACTGGCATTTTGTGATTGCAATTGAGCCAGATCGGCTTTTGATATGGATCCGGCCTGATACATTTCTTGCCCTCTTTCAACCTGTGTTTGTGAGAGAGCTAAGGCTTTTTTTGCGATTTCCAATGATTCATTGGCATACAAAATCTGTAAATAGGCCTGAATGACTGATATTTCTATATCCAGTGCCGATTGTTCGATGTCGTATGAATACGCTGAATTTTCAATTTGTTTTTGTTTTATGGTTTTGTTCAGTTTGCCACCGGAGTATAATGTCACACCGGTATTGAGCCCATAATTATCTGAATAGGCCGTCGCTTCTGTTTTTTCCATGAAATCGTTGTATGTGGTCGTGTTTTGAAAAGAAACCCCGAAGTTTGATGAAAAATTAAGAGTAGGGAACCGCTGTGCCCTGGTTTGTTCAAGGTCAACGTCGGATAGTTCTTTTGTTATTTTTTGACTTTTGATCTGGATATTATTCAGCCTGGCGTATTCAATACACCTTTCCAGGGTCCATGGTGTAGTTTGAGCTTTTGCCGTATAACCTGCTATAACAAGCACGATGGTTGTTATTATAAATACGGATCTTTTTTGTAGAATCATAATCGTACATTTTTATTGAGGGCAAATGTATCCGGGAGGAATACAACCTTCAAACAAAGTCGGCAGAACGCCGTATTTTCATGTCAGATAGACTTTTTTTGGCCTTTTTCCGGGTCAAAAAAGATTCTTAACAATTCCTGCTTGAGTTGCAACGACCGTTCAGAACCGGGGTCGCGTTCTTCCGCCGGTTGTTCAATATTGACATGAGTCAGGATCCGGGTAGGAGGCTGGCTTAGCACAATCACCCGGTCACTTATCAGGAGCGCTTCATCCACATCGTGAGTTACGAAAATGACAGTACGCCTGTCGGTCTTCCATAGTTTCAGGAACCAATTGATCAGATTCTTTTTTAATCCCGCATCGAGTCCCTTTAAGGGTTCGTCCATGAGAATAATGTCCGAGGGAATGGCAAAGGCCCGGGCAATGGACACCCTTTGGCGCATGCCTCCGCTCAGCTGGGAGGGATAATAACCGGCAAAACCGTGCAACTCCACTTGCCGGATCAGGTCTTCGGCCTGTTTTTTCCGCTCTCCGGCATGCAATTCCCGTTTGAGTACAAACTCAATGTTTTCGGTGACCGTTTTCCAGGGAAGCAGGCGGGGCTCCTGGAAGACGTAGGAAAACGTTTTGTTTTCAAAACCTTCAAGCGAGCCGCTATCGGGTGGGATGATTCCGCCAATGATGTTGAGCAGGGTAGTTTTTCCGCAACCGGAAGGACCCAGCAGACAGGTGATGGTGTCTTCAGGAAATGAAATGGAGAAATCCCTGAAGACAGGCTGTTTGTAACTCTTGCTCAGATTATTTATATGCAGGCTCATGATCCGGTTTGCCAACGAATAATATGAAGTTCTCCCCAGCGTATCAATTTTTCAAATATGAAACTGATTGCCACGGCTATCAACGTCCAGGCAATAACCGTCTCGATGTTCAGAAATGACTGGGCGGTCTGCAGCCTGGTTCCTATGCCGTACAGCGGCTGGCTCAGAACTTCGCCAATGATGATGGCGCGCCAGCCGATCCCCATGGCGCTTGATGACCCGGAAATGATGAACGGCATTATGGCAGGAATATAGACCCCGGTCAGGATCCTTCCTTTGTCAACCCTGTAGAACCTGGCCATTTCCACCAATCCGGGATCCACGCTTCTGATGCCGTCAGAAACATTGGTGCAGATGAACGGGAACATGGTCAGGAAAGCGACGAAAACCGGGACCGCTCCGGCGTTGAACCAGATCAGCGCAAGCAGGATTAGTGAGACAACGGGAATGGAACGCACAGAGACCAGCATGGGGGTAATGAAGGTGTTGAACCCGGGGCTGATCCCTGCCAGGATTCCGGTCAGGATGCCCAGGATGCCCGAGATAATAAAGCCGGTTACTCCCCGGAGCACGGTGCTCCCTACAACCGCCAGAAAGCCCGGCTCGGCAAAAATCCTGAAAACAGAAAGAAAGGTGGTTTCAGGGTGGGGAATAATGGACGGAGCGTTGAAAGCAAGTGCCAGCACTTTCCAGATCACCAGCATCAGGACGATTGAAGCAACGGTCAGGATCCTTTTTTTAGTAATAAAAGCCTTCATCCGGCATTTTTCCTCCTGTTGTCTGGGGGTCCATTTCATAAAAAATCCGAAGATATTCCGTTATCTGAGAACGTATGGCCGCAGCCCTTACCAGCTTAATTCCCGACCTGGGAATGGCCTGATACGCGATCCGGGGATCGTCCAGTATCCGGTGTTTGACAATCACCACCGCCGCGCTGTCGGGATGGCTGTTTACCCATTCCACAGACCTTTCATAAGCCTCCAGAACCTCTTCCACCACGGCGGGATTGTTCCGGATAACAGAAGCTTTCACCATCAAAGCTGTCTGCGGGATGGGTGTACCCTGAATGGACATCCATTCCTGGTTGAGATCGAACAGCATCTTTACCTTGTCATTGCGGTGCATCACCTGGCTGACCAGGGGTTCTGAGATCACTCCCAGGGAAGCCTGGTCCGAGGCTACCGCGTTGGCCAGATCAATATGGGTGGGAAACCGGTAATCCAGTGTTATGTCTTTCCCGGGATCTATCCCCTTTTTTTGAAGCATATAGCGGAACAGCAAATCCGGGCTCATTCCGCGTGCCATCACGTGAACCGTCTTGTGCCTGAGATCTTCCCAGGAAGTAATGGCCGTGTCCCGGCCAAAGAGATAGAGTGTTCCCCAGACAGGGATGGCTGCCAGCTTGTAATCCAGTCCCTTGTTGTAGACTATGGCCGCCATGGTTGTGGGCAGCAGGGCAAAGTCTGCCGTGCCGTCCAGCATCATTTTCCTCACCTGCAGGGGCTCGTTTACGATCGTGACTTTAATGCCGGCGTCTGCAGCACCTTCCAGACTGTCTATCAACCGGATCATGCCCATGGAAGAAGGTCCCTTAAGCGTGGCGATGGTAAAAGGGGCCGCCGTTTTTTTACCGCCTGAAGGATTCCCGCAACTCCCTAAAAGTAAAAAACATACGCATATTATTGCCGGCAAACGCATGATGTAAAGTTTTAACAAAAATAGAACAATTTTGAGGCAGATGGAAAAAATGTCTTATCTTTGTAGCACAAAAAGTTAAATGTGCCTGTACTGAGAACAGGATAGTCCTTTTCAAGGAAGGCACAAAAATCAAAACATTAACCAATCTGATTCGGAGGTATTCTGATGGAAAAGAGAGTAGGTACAGTAATCATTCAAATCAACCGTCACGAGGACGTCGCCCATCTAAACGACATCCTTTCGCAACATGGAGGCATCATTCTGGGAAGACAAGGCCTTCCCCGGAGTAATGGCAAAAATCTCATATCCCTGATTCTTGAAGGTACCACAGATCAGATAGGCGCACTGACCGGCCAGCTGGGCCGGTTAGGCGGTATTCAGGTCAAGTCGGTATTATTGAAGAATTCATAAAATGAGAAAAATTACACTTCCTTTTGCAGCAGCCCTTGTGACGGCTGCCTTATTCCCGGTGGCATCCTTTGGACAGGAACAGAAAGACACCATGCCGGTTCCGCTGGGGGAAATTGTGGTGACCAGCCTGCGGATTGACAGGCAAATCAGGAACCTGCCAACTTCCATGGTTGTGGTGGATTCCTCGCTATATCAAAAACATTCTGCATTTACAATAGCCAATGTCCTGGAGGAAGAACCGGGGGTTTCCCGCGGGGGAGACGGGGTCTGGGCCACGAACATCAATGTCCGCGGTTTAAATGAAGACCGGCTGGTTATCCTCATCGACGGGAACCGGGTAGAGACGGCCACCGATCTGACCGCCTCGCTCAGCATGGTAGACGTTAATGACATAGAGCGGGTGGAGGTCATCAAGGGGGCCCAATCGTCCCTTTACGGAACGGGAGCCATGGGCGGTATTGTGAATATCATTACCAAACAAGGGTATTTTGGCCGGAAACCCTATGTCACGGCCGATGTTATCTCGGGGTATGCCTCTGTCAACAATTTATTTTCAAATCATGCTTCGGTCAGCGCAGGTTCACGCAAATGGTATCTGAACCTGGGCGGCACTTTCGCAAAGGCAGGAAATCTGCGCACTCCCGACGGCATATTGCCAAACAGCCAGTATAACACAAGCAACATCTCGGCAAAACTGGGTATCAAGCCCCTTGCCAACCATTTGTTAAAAATCCAGTACCAGCGCAACTGGTCGTGGGATGTAGGCGTTCCCGGAGGCGAAGCCTTTCCGGGGCCGGCAAAAGCCACCTATACCGATATAGGTCGCCATTTGTTGTCTGCCAGTTACAGGATTTCCAACCTGACCGAAAAATGGACTGCCCTGGAGTTGAAGTATTTTACGCAATATATTGCCCGCGAGGTAATGATGGAACCTAACACGGTAGCCCAGGTCAGCCTGCCTAACGGAAATGCCCAGCGTACCACCCCGGAAGTGTTTTATCCTACGGGATATCACCTGACAAACGGGGTTCAACTGCAGGGGACCTGGGACCTGTCTGAACGCAACACGCTCATAGCCGGTGTGGATGTATGGGGCCGCAAACTCCGTACCGGCAGGGAAAAGTACATCCGGATAGACATATTGAATCCGGCGGGCAATATTATAAAAACCAACAATGTGGTTCGTGGTGAAACACCCATTCCTGAATCAAGCTTCAGCAGTGCCGGATTGTTTTTCCAGAATGAGACACGCTTCATGGAAAACCGGCTGACCATGATCCTTGGCGGCCGTTTTGACGGGATCCGGATAAAAAACGATGAAGGATATGATGTGGATTACATCATCATGAACGGAGAACGGAATGACAATCCTCCCACACAGCGTATCACATTTGAAAAAGGGACGGAATACAATTTATCGTGGAGTGCCAATGCCGGCCTTCTATATAAATTGTCGGGGAGCACAGATTTGTCGCTCAACCTTGCCCGGGCTTTCAGGGCGCCTTCTCTGGAAGAAAGGTTCAAATATATTGACCTGGGTAATTTTGTCCGGTTGGGAGATCCAACCCTTAAACCTGAAAAATCCTATTCGGCAGACCTGGGGATCAGGGTATGGAAATCAAAATTCAACCTGCAGGCAGGTGTTTTCATCAACCGGCTTAACAATATGATCGTGGAGGTGCCTGGTGAGTTTATCTTCAGGCTTACGGCCGATTCAAAAGCAGATACCATCCCTGCCCTTATCAATTCCAACGTAAGAAAGGCCCTTCTTTACGGAGTGGATTTTAAATTCGCCTACAACTTCAGCCATGATTTTGTGTTTTTCGGCTCGGGGGCTTATGTCCGGGGGATGGCCCTGGAAACTGAAGCCAACCTGCCTTTGATCCCGCCTTTGAACGGGCGTGCCGGTCTCAGGTATACCTGGCAACGGGTAGGTGCGGCAGAATTTTCTGTCTACGGGGCAGCCCGTCAGGATAAGATTGCCGAAGGAGAAAAAGAAACGGCAGGATACTACCGGCTGGATTTTACCTTGAACACAAAGGCCTTTGACCTGGGTTTCATGAAAATACAAGGCTTTGCCGGTATTGACAACATAACCAACAACCGTTACACCAACCATCTTTCCACCAACAGGGGGGATATAAGCGTGGAACCGGGAAGGAATATTTATGTACGTCTTAAGCTGTCCTTCTGATATCGCCAGATGGAAAATCGTTTCCCGATCCGGAAAAATTTTGCCAGTACCGTAAAAACTTATATCTTTGCGGACCTTTTCTCGGGAAGATAAGGAAGTTAACACCATTTATTAACTTTATAATCAGATTTATGGCAGTAAAAATTCGTCTTGCACGCCATGGCAAAAAGAACTACGCTTATTTTCATATTGTAGTTGCCGATTCAAGGGCTCCCCGTAACGGCCGGTTGATAGACACCCTGGGTACCTATGACCCCAACACCAACCCGGCAAAGATCCAGCTGGATGCCGAAAAAGCCATCACCTGGCTCAATAACGGTGCGCAACCCACACTGACAGCCCGCAGGCTCCTTTCCTATAAAGGAGTATTGTTGAAAAAACATCTGCAGGAAGGTGTGGCCAAAGGAGCTTTAACACAGGAGCAGGCTGATACAAAGTGGAATGCCTGGATGCAGGAAAAAGAAGCCAAGGTTGTCGCAAAGAAAAGCAGACTGGAACAGGAGACACGCACAGAAATGAAAAAACGCCTGGAAGCAGAAACCAGCGTTAATAAGGAGCGTGCCGCCGCATTATTGGCAAAACGTGAAGAGGCAGCCGCCAGGCTTGCAGCTGCCGCCGCTGCTGCTGCTGCAAAAGCAGAAGAGACCATCGCCGAGATTGAAGGGACGGCAGTTCCTGAAACAGAAGAAAAGGACCAGGCCGCAACAGAATAATGATATGGGAATTAAGGAAAGGTTTCTGCCACTGGCAACAGTGAGGAAAACCTTCGGAAAGGGAGGGGAGCTGATTGTTAAGTTCCGCCCCGGCGTTTCCCAAAGCATTATTGATCAATTAGGCACAAAAGAACCGGTATTCATCCAGGTGGACGGGATACCGGTTCCTTTTTATTTTACATCGGTCACTTTACGGGGAAATGACCAGGCCATGGTCTGTTTTGAAAACTATCTTTCTGAAAACCTCGCAGCCGAATGGGTGGGAAAAACGCTGCTCTACAAAGCAGGGGAGTCAGCAGCCCCGGCTGGCGGTGCTCCGATGGTGGGGTATACGTTTCAGGCCAAAACCTCAGAAGGACAAAAAAGCAGTGGAACAATCACTGATTTTTTTGATTATCCCGGAAATCCCTGCCTGGAGCTGGAATTCGAAGACGGAACGCGAACCTTATTACCTTTTCATGAAGACTTCATTCAGAAGACAGATGCAAAAAGAAAGGTTGTTACCCTGACTTTGCCTGAAGGTATCTGAAAAACAGGTACGCTCAGCTAATTATCATCATCTTTCATCATCAGGATGTTGAAATTTATGATGGCATCTCCCTTATCCTCCATGAAACCGATTTGTGCAAAATAACTTCCATAGTTCGGCCCGCGGTAAGTCACCACACCCTCGTTAGTACTGATGTATTCAAACCCATATTGCCCCAGCTTGGACCGGTAACTTTCGGAATGGGATTTCTTTGACCTAATCACAACTTCCTCCCCTTTATAAAATGAAAGATCGTTGTTCCTGTAGGTTACAAAAGTAAAGGGACTGGTATAGGCAGGATAGGCACTCAGGTAAGCGTATTTTTTGACTAACTCCTGCCAGGCGGCAGAGGGAGTTTCCTCTTCATCATCATTATCGTCAGTGGCAGGAGGAGTGGTGGTTAGTGTCACGATCATGACATCTCCGGCCGGCACGTCCACTTCCCGGGTAGATTTGTTCCCGTCCGGATCTACGGCCGAGATCAGCCATTTTCCCTTGTTCAGTATGGTGTAGATGAGTTTCTGTCCCTGGTCTACAATATTGCCCAGTGTAACATAAATAGAAGCCATGGAAGAAGAAGTGCTTTGTGTGTTCTGGGCTATCACGATATCGGCCTGGCTCTGCGTGTCATCGTCTTCCACAAATACAAAGGAACGGTTTGTTCCACTGGCATTTTCGGTATCCGTTCTGGCTACTTCCACGACTTCTTTCATTATAGAGGCCATCTTAGATGCGTAGCCAGAGCCCATTTCTTTTACCGTTGGGTCGTCAGGTCCGAGGGAGTTGACGGCAGCGGTGATCTCTTGTGCCATCTGGGAGGGATCGGCCCCTGAGTCAGCATTATAAATATCGAGGGTCATTTCCCCGATATCACCGGCGTCCAGTCCTCCTGAAGTGGTGGTCTGGAGGGCATCGACCATCAACTCGGCTCCGGCCTCCACACCTTTGGCTCCTTCGGCCACGAATATCTTCTGGACGGTAAGGCCCCGCTCAACCGAAGTGGTCCCGAATTCTTCGTTATCCTGCTGGAAATCGTTGAACATCTGGGCTGCCTGGTAATCGAAGTCACCTTTTTCCAGTTTTTTCCAGAAATCACTTTCACTGGAGGTTTTTGCTTTCCATTCGGGCCTGAGTTTGTTGTAAAGTTCTGTCCGGTCCGATGCGGGTATGTTTGAAGCCACTTTCAGGACGCGTTCCCGGCTTCTTTCCCCGCTGCCGGTGACCCAGGATAGGAATTTCGTCCCGGAGGAAAGGATGCCTTTGGTGTTCACGGAGGTCAGGATTCCTGATTTTTCCAGGTTCTTCAAGGCACTTTCGTACTCCTTTATGTATGGAGCCATTTGGGCAACAGTTCCAAAGAACACGTCATATTCTTCGCTACTCACCGTCCCTTTGAGGATATCGCGGGTATAACCGTCCGAAGTCGCTTTCAGGTAATAAAGGGTGATGAATTGTTTTTTTACGGCAAAATCGGCAAAAACCGCAACATCATCCCGGAATTGTTCCGATCCCTCATAATTTTTCCAGCCAAAAAGACCAGTACAACTGCTGGTGAAAATACCCAAAAAGACCAGCAGGAGCATGGCGTAAATTTTTTTCATAATCAGGTTGATATAATACTACTCTAAGGTAGTAGAAAATTGCATTTCTGCAATACTTCAACCCAAACTTTCTTTGATCAGATGGGCTGCCACGCGGGCACAATTGTCCAGGCCCAGTAAGCCGGCATCAAGGGAGAAGTGGTATGAATCTGCCTTGCCCCATTCCTTGTTGGTGAAATAATTGTAATATGCGGCCCTTTTCTTTTCTTCCTTATGAATGAATGATTCTGCCTCTTCCGGGGAAATGCCCCTGCGTTCAGCCACATTGGCTATACGAAGGGGAAGGGGTGCGTGTATGAAGACGCTGCGCATGCGGGGATTATCCCGGAGTATGTAATCTGCACAACGTCCAATGATAAGGCAGGGCTGTTCACTGGCGATCTTGCGGATCACCGCGGACTGGATGCTGAATATCCTGTCTCTGGAGAGGGTCGCATTCAGAGGATCAAAAAAGGCTCCCCCCAGAAAATCATGGGCATTCAGGACCCGTGAAAGTCCCTGCGAAACTTTTTCATCGGCATTTTCAAAAATCTCTTCACAGATGCCGCTATCTTTGGCTGCATAGTAAAGAAGTTCCTTGTCGTAAAAGAAAAGGCCGAGGGCCGAGGCAATCATTTTTCCTGCCAGGTAACCGCCACTTCCAATCTGGCGGCCCAGGCAAACAACAATCTTATCCGTTGAGTTCATAATCTTTCCTGAATTCTTTCAATTGTTTTACTATGAGTATTGCAGCCACAATAAACGAGGCTGTATCGGATACGGGCATACTGGCCCAGACACCGGTAACACCAAAAAATAGTGGAAGAATGAGCAGGGAGGGGATCAGGAATATTACCTGACGTGTAAGTGAAAGGAAAATGGCCTTTCCTGGCTTGCGGATGGACTGGAAAAAAGTGGATGTAACCATGGGAAGTGCAACCAAAGGAAATACCGCCAGATCAATGTGCAATCCTTCCACTGTAAGACGGGCCAGTGTCGGATCATTCGTAAACAGGCTCACGGCCGTAGCCGGGAAGAATTGCGCTATGATAAATGCCAGAACACTCACACAAAAAGAACAGAGCAATGTGAGTTTAAAAATTTCACTCACCCGTTTGTATTGGCGTGCTCCGTAGTTGAATCCCACCAGGGGTTGCATTCCCTGGTTAAAACCGAACATGATCATAATAAAAAAGGATATCATCCGGTTGGCAATTCCATAGGCTCCCACTGCATAATCACCCCCGAAATGTAAAAACGAGCGGTTTATGACAATGATTACAAGGCTGCTGACAACGTTCATCAGAAAAGGGGCAAGACCAACGGAAATGATATTGCGCGGCATTCCTTTTTGTATGATGAAAATGCCTTTTTTAAAATGAAGCAGGGATTGTTTCCTGGTATAATGGTTCAGCAGGATGGACAGAGCCACAATCTGTGCCAGCACAGTAGCCACGGCAGCTCCGCGGATTCCCCAACCGAATCCGAAAATAAAAAGCGGGTCAAGGATGATATTGATGGCCACTGCCGTAAGGGTCGCAACCATGGCTTTTTTGGGATACCCGCTGACCCTCAGGTTATCGTTCAGACCATAGTAAATATGGGTGATCACATTGCCCCCCAGGATAACCTGCATGTATTCCCGGGCATAGGGCACAGTCTGTTCGCTGGCTCCGAAAAAGTACAGCACAGGGTCCAGAAAAATGAGCGCGATAATAGTATAAATAATCCCAATAATGCAGTTGAGTGTTACCGCATTACCCAAAGCCACTTCTGCCGTTCGAATGTCTTTCTGACCAAGTTTCACAGAGATCAGGGTTGATGCACCCACCCCTATTAACGAACCAAAAGCCGCTGAAATATTCATCAGGGGGAGTGTCAGAGAAAGACCTGCAATAGCCATGGCATTGACACCTCTTCCAATAAAGATGACGTCTGCCAGGTTGAAAAGACTGGCAGCGGTCATTGAAATGATGGCCGGGGCTGCATAACGGAAAAGGAGCTTAGGAATGTGTTCCTTATCCAGGGAAAGTGTTTTTATCTGATCAGGCACGCCAGTAAATCTTTTTTTCAGTCACCAGGGAAACCAGCCACATGGTAAAGAGTACCACCAGAAACGCACTAAGGGTGCCAATCCACGGGTAGTCTGCTGGTCTTGCCCAGTGATACAACACCTCTAAATACGTGATTCTCATAAGAGGTGTAACAAACATGCCGTGTGCCACATAGCTCATGAGGGGATTGGCTCCGGCTCCTGAAAATATTCCGGAAAGGAATCCTCGGGGGAAAAATACTGACAGGTAATGGAGCCACATAAGCAACAAAATGGCAATGCCACCGCTCACAAAACAATAGGAAAAAGAACAGGGAACTTTTGTCAGGCCCGGCTCAAAACGTTCGATCCACAAACCGAAAAAAATAAGCAAACCGGACAGGTAGAGCAGGGGAAGGTATTTGGGTGCCTTTTTTTTCATCAGCCAGACGAGTAACAGCAGGGTAAAAATAGAAAACCATTTGCCATCTGAAAGCCACCGGTTATAGCTGCTTATGCATATCCACACAACCAAAAGGAACATACCCCAGAATAGAAGGTGGATAAGAATGCCTCCCCGGGGGATATCTGTTTCTTCTTTTTCCTGCATGGTCAGGAGCTTGTCCCCGACCCAGGTGGCCGGCAGCAGGATCATCAGGAAATTGATCTCCTCCATGTTCAGCAGCCATGAAAGGTTTTTGTTGTCATACAGGATATGATCAAAACCCAGCAAGCGCGAAACAAGACTTACGGCTACAACAAACAGGAATGCCACCAGCCGCCACTTTTCAGAATCACGGGTTACATACCATATAAGGGCACCGAACAAGTATAAAAAGGCCAGTAGCAAAATAATGATGTTCCTGCCGAAAAGTGTCATCCGCACATCAAACACAAAGGCATAGAGCGCAAGCAGGCCAAAGGATGCAGCCCATCCTGCCAGACGGATTTTAAATGACGCACCTTTCACATATATGAGCCACAATGCTGCAAATCCTGCCAGGATCAGGAAGTTTGACCAGTATCCCGGCAAATCTGGTTGCAGCAGGTTACATAAATATGAAAAAGCCAACAGCATCAGGAACCGCTCGCCAATATCTTTCATGTCGCGGGGCACATCCTGGCCGGAACGTTTCCATTTTGCCCTGAAAGCAAAAGGGATAGCTACTCCCATACAAAAAATGAAAATGGGAAAAACAAGATCTACCCAACCCAGGCCGTAATTGGCTGTGTCCAGGACATGATCCGGGGGCGGTGTCTGAATATGGTACATCCAGCCCGGAAGCACGCCATAGGGAATGATTGCCGAAAACACCATTCCGAAAATGGACAATCCGCGCAATACATCCAGCGTTACAAACCTTTTCATGGCAATTTACAAATAAGGTTTCAGGATCGTTTGCATTTCGCCGAGTTTCTTTTGCAGCAGCTCCCCATCTGCCGCTTCTGCTATAAAACGCAGGTAGGGCTCGGTGTTTGAAGGTCTGACATTGAACCACCACTGGGGGAATTCAATGCGGTACCCGTCAAAATCAAAATATGCCGAAGGGATTTCCTGCGATGTAAAATGCGTTTTGAGCGCATCCATAGCTTCTTTTTTGCGTGCAATCCGGAAATTGATCTCCCCGGAACTCTCATATTTTCTGATACTACGGATGATTTCCGACATGGGCTTTCCCAGTTTCACAAGAACATCCAGGACAAGGAGAGCTGCCAGCAACCCGCTGTCTGAATAAAAAAAGTCCCTGAAGTAGTAATGGCCAGCCAATTCCCCACCGTACAACCCGTCAATTTCTTTGAGCCTGGGCGCAGCAAAAGCCCTTCCCACACGCCAGGTGTGCATTTGGGCACCCATCGGGGTAAGATATTCTCCAACAGCTTTGGAGGAACGGATGTCCTGCAGTACCCCGGCCGGTTTCCCGTCCAGGAAATGATGGCCCAGCAGGGCTATGATCATATCGGGAGAAATGAATGATCCTTTCTCATCGGTGAACATTACCCTGTCTGCATCCCCGTCAAAGATAACCCCTACATCGCATCGTTTGTTCCTGACCAGTTCCTGCAACTGCTTAATGTTTTCCGGTACAAGCGGGTTGGGGGCATGGTTTGGGAAACGCCCGTCCAGCTCCTGGTTGATATAAAAAACGTTGTCTGACCCCAGGAGCCTTTGTACAAACAGGCCGGCCATCCCGTTGGAAACATCAATTCCCGCGCGTAATCCCTTCAGATGCGGCACATAAGAGGAGAGGTATGTGAAATACTCCTCTTTCAGGTCCAGCGGCGTTACAAGCCCTCTTTTTTCAGCCCGTACGATTTTTTTATGAAGCACATAATCTTCCAGCAGGTTCAGCCCATTATCATATCCCACGGGCATTGCCCCGCACCCCGATACCTTAAGCCCATTGTATTCGGCCCCGTTGTGAGATGCTGTGATCTGAACGGACCCGTCAAAATGATGTTTTGCCGTGGTATAATACACCATGGGAGTCGTGGCAAGACCCAGGTCATAGACATGGGCTCCGGCATCGCACAACCCACGGACCAGGAACTGAAAAGCTTCAGGAGAAGACTCCCTGCAATCCCTCCCTACCGCTATTCTTTTTGTGTTCAGTACAGTGGGCAGGAAAAAGCCCATTTTGTAGATATCTTCCGGCACCAGGTCTTTACCGTACACACCCCGGATGTCATATGCATGGAATACCCCCATATTATTTTACTATTTTCGTTTTGTAAAATGTTTTGACTTCACCCCTGGCAATTGCCTGTAGTTTACTTTGGAGCATTTTTTTGCGGATGGCAGGGGCCAGATCTGTAAAGAGTTCTCCTTCCAGATGTGAGTATTCGTGCTGTACCATCCGGGAAGCCATCCCGTGAAACCATTCTTCCACCGGTTTAAAGTCCCGCCCCACATAAGCCAGTTTTACGCTTTGCGGACGTTCAATGTCTGCCCATAGTTTGGGCAAGCTAAGGCATCCCTCCTGGTGGACAACCGTCTGTTCGCTTACCTCCACAATCTGTGGATTGATGATCAGCCGTTTAAAATCCTTTAACTCGGGCCGGTCTTCCGATAATTCGCTCCCATCCACCATGAATAACCGGATGGAAAAACCTATCTGGGGAGCGGCAAGGCCTACTCCGTCGGCATAATACAAGGTTTCCCACATATCCTCTATCAGTTTGTCCAAATTTGGATAATCGGGGGTAATGTCCTGTGCTTTTTGTCTTAGAACGGAAGAACCGTATATATATATGGGCAATATCATGGTTTGTTGCTTTGAAGGTATTCCTGTAATATGATGACAGCGCTTACTTTGTCAATAGTGGCTTTATCCCTGCGGTCTTTCTTTTTCAATCCCCCGTCAATCATAGCCTGAAATGCCATTTTTGATGTGAAACGCTCATCGGCCAAAGTCACGGGAATTTGCGGGAAGGTCCTTCTCAAATGGGTAACAAAGGCGGTTACACGGGAAGCGTTTTGAGCCGGTGTGTTGTCCAGATTCCTGGGATAGCCAACCACAAACATGTCGATAGGCTGGTCTTCATTATATTTTCTCAGGAAACCGGTCACTTTGTCTACGGTAACGGTTTCCAGGGGGATGGCAAAAATTCTGAGAGGATCACTTACTGCCAGCCCTACCCGCTTCTGACCATAGTCAATACCCATTATCCGTCTCATGATGCAAAGGTAACACAAATTGGAAAATGATTCTTACATTTGCCCGACAAAGCGTATCTATGACATCTGGCCATCCCAAGAAGAAAGTCCTCAGGGACAGGTATATTTTCGGAGTTTTTGACATTGAATCCCACAAACAGGTTCTCAATTTCAAATTTTCGATCCTGCAATTGCTTTTGGGCTTGTTCGGGATCATCGCCGTCCTGGTGGCAAGTATTTTACTTCTGATAATCTATACCCCGTTGAGGGAGATTGTTCCCGGTTACCCCAACGCCCAGACCCGCGAGGTCATGATGTACAATGCCCTAAGGGCCGATTCCCTTGAAAAGGTGATTCACTTATGGGAAATCCACCTAACCAACCTGCAGCGTGTCCTTGCCAACGAAGATCCTATGGCTCCCGGCCAGATTCTTCCCAGGGGACAAGCAGCCGATATCCCTGAATTTGCAGTGGGGGGGAGATCCCAGGAAGATTCCCTGCTCAGGGCCGGGGCCGAATTGAAAGAGCAGCAAAGCAGGAGCAGTATCAGTGGAGGGAATCTGCAGATTGAGGGATTGCATTTTTTCCCGCCGGTCAAAGGACTGGTTACTTCAGGATTTAATCCTGCTGACAACCATTTTGCCATTGATGTAGTGGCCCCTGAAAACTCGGTGATTTATGCGGTGCTCGACGGTACGGTCAACTTCGCCTCCTGGACTGATGAGTTTGGATACGTACTGCAGATACAACACGAAAACAATCTGCTGTCAATATATAAGCATTGTTCTCAATTGTTCAGCAAAGTAGGGGACCAGGTGACGGCAGGAGCGGCAGTTGCAGTCATTGGCAGTCATGGGACATACTCCACAGGGTTCCACCTGCATTTTGAACTATGGCATAAAGGGGTACCACTTGACCCGGCAGATTACATCAATTTCTGATATGGCTTTCCAAAAACACATAGCAATCCTGGGCTCAACGGGTTCGATCGGAATTCAGGCCCTGGACGTGATCCGCAGATACCCCGGACTTTTTAAGGCACAGGTGCTTACTGCCCGCAGATCTTCGGATTTGTTGATCCGGCAAGCCCTGGAGTTTCTGCCCGAGGCAGTGGTGGTTACCTGCCGTGACGCCTGGCAGGCAGCCAGGGATGCCTTGAAGGAAACTCCTGTTAAGGTTTTGTATGGAAACGACTCCATAGCCGAAGTGCTTGCCTGGGATTCTATAGACCTGGTTTTAAACGCGCTGGTCGGATTCGTCGGGCTCGAGCCTTCCCTGGCCGCCCTTAAAAATCACAAGACATTAGCCCTGGCGAACAAGGAAAGCCTGGTGGCCGGAGGTCACCTGGTCATGCGTGAAGCGGCTGCGGGAAAGGGATCCATTTTACCCGTAGACAGTGAACATTCCGCTGTTTTCCAATGTTTACGGGGAGAACAGTCCACAATAGAAAAAATTATCCTGACAGCTTCCGGAGGACCTTTCTTCAAGCACAGTACTCAGCAGCTGGAATCCATAACAAAAGCAGAGGCCCTGGACCATCCTACCTGGAACATGGGGGAAAAGGTAACTGTGGATTCGGCCACCCTGATGAACAAAGGCCTGGAGGTGATAGAGGCTTTCTGGCTTTTTGGACAGCCCCTGTCCAGGATAGAGGTTATGATCCATCCCCAGTCCCTGATTCATTCTATGGTTCAGTTTTCGGACGGAACAATAAAAGCCCAGATGGGCTGCCCAGACATGCACCTGCCGATTCTGTACGCATTGTCTTTTCCACGCCGTCTTGATTACCCCGAGGCACGCAGGATGGACCTTTCGCATTTCCGTTCCATGGAATTCCACAAGCCGCCGGAAGAAAGGTTCCCGTGCCTTGGAATGGCCTATGAGGCCCTGAAAAAAGGCGGCAATATTCCCTGTGCCCTTAACGCTGCAAACGAAGTAGCTGTAGATGCTTTTTTAAACGAAAGCCTGAAATTCAATGCTATACCAAAACTGATCTCGCAAACCCTGGAAAAAGTCTCTTTTATGGCTGATCCCACATTATCTGAATTGAAGGACACACACCAGGAAGCTCAGAGGGTGGCACAAATTTTGTTGGCAAGTTATTGATTATATGGAAGTATTGATAAAAATTGTCCAGGTGATCCTGGCCTTGTCGTTTTTGGTCCTTGTACACGAATTGGGGCATTTTCTTTTTGCCCGGCTTTTCAAGATACGGGTGGATAAGTTTTACCTGTTTTTTGATCCATGGTTTAGCCTGGTGAAATTCAAGCCAAAGAATTCCCATACCGAATACGGAATTGGATGGCTTCCACTTGGAGGATATTGCAAAATATCCGGTATGATAGACGAATCCATGGACAAAGACCAGTTGAAAGAGGATCCCAAACCATGGGAATTCCGCAGCAAGCCGGCCTGGCAACGTTTCTTTGTCATGGTTGGCGGTGTGCTCTTTAATATGATACTGGCCATAATCCTCTACGGGCTCATCCTTTTTACATGGGGGGAGGAATATATCCGTACGGAAGATGCAGCCTATGGTATCCAGTGCAGCCCTCTGGCCCTCGAGATTGGATTTCAGGACGGAGACAGGATCCTTGCTTTTGATGACCGTGTAATTGCTGATGAACCATTTCATACGTTACAGGTTGACCTTATAAGGACAAGGCCCGCCGTGATCACGGTACTTAGAGGCGCCGACACCGTCCGTTTTAACTTTGATCAAACCTTTATTGCCCAAATGCTGAATACCAGGGATCTGTTCACATTGCGCTATCCTTTTGTGGTTTCTTCTGTACCCGACACTTCGCTCAATGTGGCCTCTGGACTGATAGCCGGTGACAGGATTGTAAGTTTGAACGATATTCCGACCCCTGCCATACAGGATGCCCGTCAAATCCTGGCACAACACAGCGAGGGTATAGTATATGCCGGTGTGCAAAGAGACCTCACAGTCCTGCAAATCCCCCTGAAAGTCAACAAACAGGGCATGCTCATGGTGGGGGTGACCAATCCCCTGGAATTCATCCCGGCTACCGTAAAAGAATATTCTTTTTTCAGTGCTTTTCCAGCCGGGATTGCGAAAGCGTATCAAACAGGAGCCAACTACATACGTGAGTTGGGATTGATATTCACACCCAAGACCAAGGCGTACAAATCTGTGGGAAGTTTCATTGCCATAGGCAGTATCTTCCCCGGGACATGGAACTGGGAGATATTCTGGAACATTACCGCCTGGCTCTCTGTCATGCTTGCCATTCTGAATTTGCTGCCCATTCCCGCACTGGACGGTGGTCACCTGGTAATGGTCCTGTACGAGATGATTACCAGGAGAAAGCCCTCTGACAAATTCCTGGAATATTCCCAGATCGTGGGTATGATACTGCTGCTTGGACTTGTATTCCTGGCTTTCGGCAATGACATTTACAGATTATTTACCTGACACTATCAAGGACAACAGAAATGAGGATTAAAACATTACTTATTACAGGATGCATAGCTATTATGGCAACAGCCTGTAAAGACGGTCCGCAGCTGAAACAGAATGTAAGCGGCAAAGCAGGAGAAATTCTGGTGGTTATGAATAAAAACATCTGGGAGTCCGGTCCCGGCCAGTCTCTGCGCGCCATCCTGGCTGTCGACTTCCCTTTCCTGCCCCAGCAGGAACCCCTTTTCTCCCTGTTCAACATTAATGAAAACGCCTTTTCAACAATCTTCCAGGCACATCGCAACATCATCATCTGCAATACCAATCCCGAACTTGCCGAGTCTAAAATGGTCATTCAGAAAGACATATGGGCAGCTCCGCAGATCGTGGTCACCCTGTCAGGTCCCGATACGGAAAGCATACGGGAGTGCATAGACAGCAACAGCGACCTGCTCCTCAATGCCCTTGAACAGGCAGAAAGAAACAGGGTGATACAAAACTCCAAAAAGTTTGAAGAAAAAAACATCCGGGATTATGTGACAAAAATACTTGGTGGATCTCCGTTTTTCCCTACCGGTTACAGGATAAAGAAACGTACCGACAATTTCACCTGGATAGCTTACGAGACAACCTATACTACGCAAGGGATCTTTATTTATACCTATCCCTACAGGAGCGAAGAAGACCTTACCTTGTCCCGGATCATTGCAGAGCGGAATCTGAAACTTGAAAAAGAAGTACCCGGACCCCTGGACAATACATACATGACCACCAACAGCCTGATTGAACCATCTTACCGGTGGGTAAATTACAACAACCGCCAATTTGTGGAAATCCGCGGATTATGGGATGTGAAAAACGATTTTATGGGAGGGCCTTTTGTCTCTCATTGTTTCTATGACAAAGCCAATCAGAATATTGTTGTCCTGGAAGCTTTCGTTTATGCACCAAAGTATCCCAAGCGCAATTATTTACGACAGGTAGAGTCCATCATCTATTCCTTCGAATGGCAAAATGAATAAAATAATTTGTGGGAAAGAAAATTCGTTTTACCTTTGCGCTCCCAAATTGGCCAGTTCGTCTAACGGTTAGGACTCAAGATTTTCATTCTTGCAATAGGGGTTCGATTCCCCTACTGGCTACAAAACTATAAACTAGAATAATGGCACATCACGCATCAGCAGAAAAACGCGACCGTCAGAATATAAAAAGACGTCTTCACAACAGGTATTATGCCCGGACAACACGTAACGCCATCAAAGCCGTTCGTAACACCACAGATAAAGCAACGGCCGTTGCCATGTTGCCCGAGGTGTTCTCTATGATAGACAAATTGGCCAAGATCAATGTTATCCATGATAATAAGGCAAGCAACCTGAAGAGTGGCCTGAGTGCTTATGTAAACAAACTGGCCTGATTTACCCTTTTTGTCCTGATTTTTACGGAATGCTTTCCAATTTTTGGAAAGCATTTTTGTTATTAATCATGGAAGGAAATTTGAAGATCACAGATTGGGCAAAAGAGGAAAGGCCCAGGGAACGGCTTATGGACAATGGTCCTGCGTCACTCACTAATGCCGAGTTGCTGGCGATCCTCCTGAGGACCGGAACCGGTAGGGCAAATGCCATGGATCTGGCAAGGAACCTTTTAGCAGAGCACGGAAACCAGTTGTATGAGCTGGTGCGTTCTCCGGTGGAAAAAATGACCAGGATCAGGGGTGTCGGCACAGCCAAAGCGGTGACACTATGCGCTGCTTTTGAGCTGGGAAGGAGAGCACAGTTGCCGGTGGAAAGGCCCGCGGCCATTACCTCGGCCGGTGAAGTTGCCCGGATCATGATCCCCATGCTCAGGGACCTGACCCACGAAACTTGCTGGGTGCTGTTCTTTGACGGGGGGAGGAAACTCATTGGAAAAGAACAGATAAGCAGCGGGGGCTTGAATGCGACCATAGTGGATGTGCGGATGATCCTGAAAAAGGCCCTGGACAAACTTTCCTGCGAACTGATCCTGGTTCACAACCATCCGTCGGGCAGCAACAAGCCCGGCCGTCAGGACAGGATCCTGACGCAAACCCTGAAAGAGGCGGCCAGGATGGTGGACCTTCATCTGATAGATCACATTGTAATAGGGGGGAACGGGTACTTCAGTTTTGCCGAGGAAGGGCTCTTGTAATTCCGGGGACTTTTGTACCTTTGACAAAAATAATCCCCCTATGATAACGCATATTTTGACGGAAAAGGATTCCTTTTTCAATGTGGTTCTGGCACAGTTGCGTGATGTCAACATTCAAAAAGATTCCATGAGGTTCCGCTACAACCTGGAACGCCTTGGTTACATGTTTGCCTATGAGATCAGCAAGACACTTTCCTACAGGGATGAAGAAGTGCAAACCCCTTTGGGCATTGCCAAAAGCAGGGTGCTGAACGACCAGGTTGTCCTGGCAACCGTGCTGCGCGCCGGATTGCCAATTCATGAGGGAATGCTAAAAGTGTTTGACAATGCCCAGAATGCTTTTATAGCGGCTTACCGCAAATACGGCAGAAATTATAAATTCACCATACAGCTTGAATACCTGACCAGTCCTTCCCTTGACGGGAAGGTCCTGATTCTGTCTGATCCCATGCTGGCTACAGGCTCTACAATCCTGCTGACGTATCAGGAACTGGTTCAGCAAAAAGGAACGCCCAAGCACTGCCATATTGTGTCTCCCATTGCTTCCCGGGAAGGACACGAGTACCTGTGCCGGAAACTGCCGCAAAAGGGCGTTACTATATGGCTTGGGGCCATTGACGAGGAACTGACCACTAAGTCATATATTGTACCGGGCCTGGGAGATGCCGGAGACCTTGCTTACGGCGAAAAATAAATCAGGGATAAACCTGTTCCCCTGCGATAAATGTCATGCTGCATTCCGTAACAGGAATCTTTTCTGCAGGCAGGGTCATCAGATCGTCACTCCAAACTACAAAATCTGCCCATTTGCCGGGCTCCAGGGATCCTTTTTCTTTTTCCCTGAATGACCCCCGGGCAGCCCAGATAGTCATTCCCCTGAGGGTGTTTTCCCGGGAAACGGCATTTTCCATCTGCCAGCCGCCCTGCGGATTAAAATTACGGTCCATTCTTGAAATGGCAGCAAAAAAGGTGTAAACCGGGTTGAAGCTTTCCACGGGGGCATCGGTGCCAAAGGGTGTCCAGCCGGCGGCACCGATCAGGTCTTGGAAGGCATAGGCGCCTTTTACCCTTTGAGGACCCAGACGCGCGGCAGCCCATCCCATGTCTGAAGTGGCGTGTGTGGGCTGCACGGAAGGAACTATGTTAAGCGCACCAAAGCGTTTGAAATCGCCGGGTGCCACGACCTGTGCATGTTCTATGCGCCAGCGCAGATCATTGCCCGGTGCAAGGAACTGAGCGTAAAAATCCAGTACTTTTGCCACACCTTTGTCTCCAATGGCATGAGTGGCAACCTGGAATCCCCTTTCATAGGCTTTTTCACAGGAAGCCAAAAATTTACTGTCCGATGTAAACTGTATGCCTTTGTTTAGGGGATCGTCGGAGTACGGCTCATACAGCAGGGCTCCGCTTGAACCCAGGGCTCCGTCGATATAGAGTTTCACCGCACTGATATCCAACCTGTCGGATCGGTAGGGGCGGGTAAAATAAGAGAAGTTTTCTTCAGAAGGATCCATCCAGACGTCGATCCTGAGTTTAAGGGCACCTGCTTTCTGTAACGAATCCAGCAATTTGATACGGCCAAGGGGCAATCCGGCATCTGTTACAGATCCAAGGCCGAAAGCTAAACAGAGATCCTGCGCTTCCTGGATACATGCGGCCAGTTCCTGGTCACTCATGTGTGGAATGGTGGCATTGATCCGGTCGGAGGTGTTTTCCAGGAATACGCCTGTGAATAGTCCCGAGGCATTCATCAGGGCTTCTCCCTGGGGGATGGAAGGATCATTGGGGTGCAACCCGGCCAGTTCTATGGCCACGTCATTGACCCAGGTCGCATGAAAGTCAATCCTGCGGAGGTAAACCGGAATATTGGGGAAAGCCGCGTTCAGTTTTTCATTATCAGGGAGGTTTTTGTCTTCCCACAATGACTGGTCCCAGCCATCTCCTACCAGGAATCCGGGATGGTACAGATCACAGTGTCTTTGCAGGCGGGCAATAATTTCATCAACAGAAGCAGCACCGCGCAGGTCAACGTAACGCAGTCCCTGGGCCACCTGGAATAAATGGCTGTGGGCATCATGAAAAGCCGGGTATACCGGAGCTCCTTCCAGGTCGATTTCCCTGCGGCCTCTGAATTGGTCCCGGATATGTTCTGTGGTGCCGGTCTCGACGATAACACCTTCATCCACTGCAAAAGCCTGGCATATGGAAAAGGCGCTGTCTACAGTATAAGCCCTGGCATTGTAAACAACCAGGTCTACGGGTCTGCGCGAAGAGCAGGAAGCGGGAACAATGAGTGTCATTCCTGTTAAGATAAATGTAATAAGATGTTTTTTCATTTCAGATCTGTTTCCTCAGCCGGGCGATGGGGATATTGAGCTGTTCTCTATATTTGGCAACTGTTCTGCGGGCTACTTTATAGCCTTTTTCATTCAGGCAGGAGACCAGCTCTTCATCGGTCAGCGGTTTGCGTTTATCCTCCAGGTCTATGCTTTGTGCCAGGATGTTCTTGATTTCACGCGTAGACACTTCTTCTCCTGATTCTGTCATCAGACCTTCGGAGAAAAAGTATTTAAGGGAATAGATGCCAAAGTGTGTCTGAATGTATTTGGAATTAACGACCCTGGATATGGTGGATATGTCCAGCCCGGTTTTCTCGGCAATATTTTTGAGTACCATGGGTTTAAGCTTGGTCTCATCACCTTCTGCAAAGTACTCTTTCTGGAATTCCAGGATGGCATTCATGGTATTGAGCAGCGTGTGTTGACGTTGCTTAAGGGCTTCAATAAACCATTTTGCCGAGTCCAGCTTCTGTTTCACAAAGGTTGCGGCTTCCTTGCTTTCCCTTGAACTCTGGCCGGCGGCCTTGAGGAGCATGTCGGCATAACGTTTGTTTATACGAAGTTCGGGCACTGAAAACCGGGGCAGCGTTAACAGTGGTTCCCCGTCCTTCATTTCGAGTATAAAATCCGGAACAACCTGCTGCGCACGGTCTGTATACGAGTCGTCAACGTTACCGCCTGGTTTGGGGTTCAGCCGAAGGATTTCATCAATGGCTTCCTTAAGCTCTTCTTCTGAAATACCCAGACGGGCAATGATCTTGTCGTAATGCTTTTTTGTGAATTCGCCAAAATGTTTTTCCAGGATGGTTCGCGCAGTGTCCACAGAAGGCTTCTGCTCTTTGTTGCGCAACTGGATGAGCAGGCATTCCTGCAGATTCCGCGCTCCTACGCCGGGAGGATCAAATTCCTGGATTATGGACAGGGCCTGTTCGATTTCTCCCGGGCCGGCTTCCAGTCCCTGGCGAAAAGCCATATCGTCACTCAGGGTTTCGAAATCCCTTCTCAGATAGCCGTCATCGTCCAGGCTCCCGATAACGAAGATGGCAATATCCCGTTCTTTATCTGTAAGAGTGCGGAATCCCAGCTGGGCTTCCAGATGCTGGTGAAAGCTTTCCCTTACGGAAAAAGTGGGGAATTCCTTTTTAATATCCCTGGACTGGTTGTTGACATATAGCTTATAGGAAGGAATGGAATCGTCCTGTGAGCCGTAATCACTTATTGATAATTCGTTGCTGTTATCGGTCTCTTCCTCGGCCTCTTTTGTTTCCAGTACAGGATTCTCCTCCAGTTCTTTCCTGACCCTCTGATCCAGTTCCAGCGTTGGCAATTCCAACAGCTTTATGGTCTGTATCTGCAGCGGTGATAACTTTTGCTTTAGCTGTAGTCTTTGTTGTAGTGACTGAGATAACATTTACATTCAGTTGCTTGATGCAAAGATACACAATTGCATTCTTTTTGATAACTTTACACACACAAATCTTGTCCTCGACATATGGAACCTATCATTCCGCCTGTCTCCAGGCATTTATTGGAGGAAGAACTGACCAGGGAACGTTTTGTCAGGTATTCTTCCCGCGGAGAGAACAAATTGTATGACTTTAACGCCCACGAAGCTCCCAATACCATGAGGGAGGTGGGACGGCTTCGTGAGATTGCATTCAGGGCAGCCGGAGGCGGGACGGGCCTTGCCTCGGACATTGATTCCTACGATGTCAGCCCGGAGGCGCCCTACAGGCAGCTGGTGGTGTGGGATCCCAAAAAAAAAGAAATCCTGGGTGGATACCGTTATATCATCGGGGCGGGAATAAAGCCGCAGAACCTGGCCACGTATCCCATTTTCAGTTTTTCCGATACTTTTGTCCGTGATTACCTCCCTTATACCATTGAACTGGGCAGGTCTTTTGTACAACCCAATTACCAGAATTCCAATGAAAACCGCTCCGGACTGTACGCCCTGGACAATTTATGGGACGGATTGGGGGCCCTGATTGTTCGTTACCCGTGCATGCATTATTTTTTTGGGAAAGTGACCATGTACCGTACGTATAACCAACAGGCAAGGAATTGCCTGCTGTATTTCCTAAACAAATATTTTCCCGATACCGAAGCTCTGGCCTCTGCCATTGAACCACTGGATTACAACGCGGAAAATCCATATTATAAAGATCTTTTCCATTCCGGTAATTATGATGAAGATTATAAGACCCTGGTCCGTGAAATCAGGGCATACGGGGAAAGGATACCTCCGCTGATCAACTCTTATATGAGAGTTTCTCCCAATATGCGTGTTTTCGGCACCACGCTGAACGAGCATTTCGGTGGGGTGGAAGAAACCGGGATCCTGATCACCATCAAAGATATGTATCCCGACAGGGTGGGGCGTCACATGTATTCACTCAGGAATTTTGCCGAGAAGGTCGTGCTCAGGTGGTGGAACAAGGACGCATCAAAAAATGCCCCATGTGATCAAAGCGGCGGGTAAGAAATGGATTCCCGGGTAATGAAAGCCTGGGGATATGTTTTGCGGACCTCGAGCATGAAACGCATGGCATCGCTTCGTGTGCGGAAATCACCCACAGTCACCTTGAAGTAAGGATTTTCATAGATCCTGTAGACCGCAGTTTGCGGGTACAGAGCCATAAAGGACGTGGCAATGGCTTCTGATTCGGCCCGGGCAGTCTGCTTGTTGTCAAAAAAGATCCGAACCCTGAAGCCCTGCATCTTTTGAGAAGACAGCCTGTTTTGTTCTGCCTGCCAGTTGACTTTAACCCGGATTGAATCTGACTGAGCGATCCTGAGACGGGTCCCGTCGGGTCCGGGTTTCCGAAAATACTCAAACACGTCGGTTGACAGGTCAAGGGTATCGGGTTCCTGTGCCAGGAGATCATCTGAAAAGAAACCGGCTGACAGCAGGAAAACTATGGATAAAAGGACTTTTCTTTTCATAATTCCAGTAATTCTTTGGCGGGAATGTCGCTCAGATGCAGTGTACGCTTTATACCTCCGCTTTTAACCGTGGCATCTATATCCAGCCGTATCTGCTGGAGCAATGTTTCATCCAGGTCAATGGTACCGGAGAAGAGAACAGACATGTCACTGATTTTCATTGACACAACCCCTTCGTTTGTAGAAGTGCTGCGAGCATCAAATACGAGGGCAGAATCCATTGAAAACAGGGCTATCTGCTTGTCTTTGAGCCTTAAGGCACCATTCATCTGAGTAAGCCGAATCCTGCCTCCGGTAGGGTTGTTCAGGGTAGCACTGATCTTAATGCGGGCCGATGACAGACTGGTCATGTTAAACTGGCTGACGGCAATGTTTTCTAAAGCGACATCCCGGAATCGGGAACATCCGGCGGCCATCAGAATGGCCAGTATACAAAGGATAAGGCTTTTCCTGTTCATAACGCAAAGGTATACATTTAGGGTGAATATGCTATATTTGTGCCATGATTCCCTTTTATATAGAGACTTATGGGTGCCAGATGAATGTGAGTGATTCCCAGGTAGTTGCCAGAATCTTGTCTGACAATGGATACGAACCGTGTTACCGTTGGGAAGATGCCCGTATCGTGCTGATAAACACCTGTTCCATAAGAGAAAATGCAGAAAAGCGCGTACTGTTTCGGCTCGATTTTTTTGCCCGGATCAAGCGCAAAGATCCGCAGCTGAAAGTTGGGGTGCTGGGCTGTATGGCCACCAGGCTCAGGGATTCCCTGCTTAACCACCCGGCAGTTGATTGTGTTGCCGGTCCAGACAACTACAGGCTGCTGCCCGGGATGCTCGGCCAGCCCTCGCTTCGGCCCGCTTGCATGAACGTGGAGCTATCCGCCTCGGAAACATATGCCGATATAAGGCCTTTAAGGAACATAAGCTCCGGCGTGACCACCTTCGTAACCATCATGCGCGGATGCAACAACATGTGCGCGTATTGCGTGGTGCCTTATGTGCGTGGGAGGGAAAGAAGCCGGGATCCGCGTTCCATCCTGGAAGAGGTGAAAAACCTGGTGGACAGCGGCTATCGTGAAGTGACACTACTGGGACAGAATGTAGATTCCTATTTGTGGCAGCCACAGGATGGCTCTGATACTGTCTCTTTTTCCCGGTTGCTGGAACAGGTGGCTTTGGTATCTCCCCGGCTGAGGGTCCGGTTCACCACATCGCATCCGAAAGACATGCAGGATGATGTACTCCTGACCATGGCGCGTTATTCCAATATATGCAGACATATTCACCTTCCGGTTCAAAGCGGCAGCAACCGGATATTGCAGAAAATGAACCGCAAATACACCCGTGAAAGTTACCTGGAAAGGATTGCCCGCATACGGGAGATCTTGCCCGGGTGTGCCATTTCCTCGGATATGATAGCGGGCTTTTGCTCGGAAACCGAAGAAGACCACGCCATGACCCTCAGCCTGATGGAAGCAGTGCATTATGACCAGGCCTTCATGTTCCAGTACTCGCAGCGTCCGGGCACCCTGGCAGCGCGTCATTACCCGGACGATATCCCGGAAGAGGTTAAGACACGCAGGCTTGCCGAGGTCATTGCCCTGCAGAACCGTCTTTCCCTGCAAAGCAACCGGGCCGATGTGGGAAAAGTCTTTGAAGTGCTAGCCGAGGGCGTCTCCAAGCGCTCATCCCGGGCCTTTTTCGGCCGCACCACCACAAACAAGGTCTGTGTATTCCCAAGAGAAAACAGGGCCATTGGGGATTATGTCCGGGTGCTGGTAAAATCATGTACGGCAGCAACACTTAAAGGAGAAATTATTAATGAAAACCCATAAATTATGACAAAAATTAAAGCCACTTACCTGGGAGACCTCCATGTAGAGGCCATACACCTGCAATCGGGATCCAAGATTGAAACAGATGCCCCGGTTGATAACCAGGGGAAAGGCGAACTTTTTTCTCCCACCGATATGTTTGCCACATCCCTGGCAGCCTGTATGATGACCATCATGGGAATCTCGGCCCGCAGCTATGGCTTTGCCATGGAAGGGGCCTATGCCGAGGTGGAAAAGATCATGGCATCTTCCCCCCGCCGGGTGGGCGAAATCATCATTGACCTCTATTTCCCCGACGGAAAATCATATGGTGACCGCGAAAAAAGAATCATTGAAGCTGCTGCCGCCACATGTCCTGTTGCCAATTCCGTGCATCCGGACCTGAAAAAAACAGTACGGTTTCATTACTAAGAAAAATTAACTACATTTGCTGCCCCCGTTTACCAAAATTGCCCGGATGGCGGAATCGGTAGACGCGCTGGTCTCAAACACCAGTGGCCGCAAGGCTGTGCCGGTTCGACCCCGGCTCCGGGTACAAAAAAGCAGGATTAGACGCCTGCTTTTTTTGTACCAGTCACTTGCCAC
>MTKX01022887.1_pt1 | contig 33040 bp, 28 predicted proteins | sample 1042771 | NCBI WGS metagenome assembly MTKX01 (sample SAMN06212183, study PRJNA360534) | anaerobic digester metagenome | biome: Wastewater treatment plant; material: sludge; isolation source: anaerobic digester fed with sludge from wastewater treatment plant | place: Denmark: WWTP Randers ...
CTTTTCGGGGCTGGCTGGGGAGGGGTGGAGAGCATGCTGATCGCAGGGCTCCTCGCCCTGACACTCGTCGCGTATCTCTTCTCCGCATCCCCGGTGCTCGCGAGCCTCACCCCTCTCGATCCCCTGGTCTCCCTCCTTGAGCGGCTGATGGTCTTCCCCCTCCAGATCGCCTTCACCCTGCTGGTCCTCCTCTCTGTTGCCCAGAAAAGACCACTCCTTCTTGGTCTCGCTCTCCTCTGGCATACCGAAGTCGACGCCCTTGCTGTGTTCCTCGGGGTCACCTCAGGGATCGCGGTCACCGAGGCAATGGTTGCGGTCAATGCCGCCCTCGCGTTGATCTATATCTGGTACCAGAGGCCTGAGCGTTATGGATTTGGGAGTGAGAGTCCTGCTGGCTGAACCACCAACCCTGCGTTGCCCCGTGGAACGTTGTAATTTCAGATACCTCCATGTGCTCCCAGGAAATGGTCTGCCGGAAAGAAGCGGAAACCATTGCTGGAGGAGGATGAGTGATAAGTTCGGGAAAAAAGAGATTCAGCCCGTAACCGTTCCATTTCCCGGATGGTAGACCCCGGAGCCGATCCAGTAGGTCCCATCGACATCATGCACATAGCAGAGCTTCGGCTCGATGGCCAGCCCATGGCCGGATGTGCGAAAAGACCATCATTATCGACAACACGGAAAACTGAGCGGGAACAAGACGCTCGGATAAGGAGATGAGGGCAAGGACTACCCTGCAGGGATGCACACTCGAAACCTGCCGCCTTTACTTTACCAACGAGCGCCAGGGGTAACTTCAAAAGAACGTCGACGATGTAGAGTCGGTCATAAACGTGATCAAGATGGCTTCGGTGACTGAATGACTAAATCAGATACTAGGCTTGCAGAGGAGAGAGTCAGACGGCTTGAAAAGGATGTTGAGGTTTTCCAAGCATGGGTTGACAAGCGAGGCCAGTTACGAGAAAGGATTATAAAAAAGGTAAGGGGTTCCTATTGGGCCAGCTCTCCCAATATCCACTACTCCACCAAAGCGGATGACACTGAGCACATTCAAATAGTCTGATAGGACCGTCATAGATTACATCACCGTCGTATTCCGATTCAGTCGGGGTTGGTGTTGGCACGACGATGGTTGGAAGGGTGGGTTTCATTTCTGGAAGAGGCTTAAAGAACGAGGGTATAGTGGGGGTCGGAATGGTCGACTCGAATAGTGATTGTCTCCAAGCAATTGCCCCTGCCCGGAAGTCGGGAATTGCAAGGGCAGGTGTACAAACTATCGCAAAGATTACGACGATCCCAATTATAAGTCGTAAATTTTTCATATCAACCACAACGGGGTTTCGTTTCACCTATTACATAAAATGGTATGAAAGCAGGAGTTGATCCCAAGGAGGAGAGATACGAGAGAGGATTATAAAAAAGGTGAGAGATATCAGTCTTATCCACGATTAATAGGCTTTGGGAGTCTCCTTGAGGGATCAACTTATGGAATTGGGATTTTTGGTAATTTTGTCTTGAAGGGAGACTTAGGAAATAGTTTGATAGGACCGCCATTATCATCGTCGGAATCCAATGGGGTCGGAGTTATCCATTGGAGATCCTTATCAAATAGTCTCATATAACCTTCATAGATTATATCACCGTCGTATTCCGATTCGGTCGTGGTTGGTGTTGGCACGACGATGGTTGGAAGGGTGGATTTCATTTCTGGAAGAGGGTTAAAGAACAAGGGTATAGTGGGGGTCGGAATGGTCGACTCGAATAGTGATTGTCTCCACGTAATTGCCCCTGCCCGAAAGTCGGGAATTGCAAGGGCAGGGGTTGAAACTATCGCAAAGATTACGATGATAACGATAAGTCGTAAATTTTTCATGTCAATCACAACGGGGTTTCGTTTACACTTATAATAAAATGGTATGATGGCGGGAGTTGATCCCAAGGAGGAGAGGTACGAGAGAGGATTATAAAAAAGGTGAGAGGTATCAGTCTTATCCACGATTGATGGGCTTTGGGAGTCTCCTTGAGGGATCAACTTGTGTTATTGCGATTTCTGGTAATTTTGTCTTGAAGCGAGACGTATCAAATAGTTTGAGAGAACCACCATTATCATCGTCCGAATCCAATGGAGTCGGAGTTGGTGTTGGGACGATTGTCGGGGTAGACTCGACTTTCTTCAGCGTGACATTAATGGGTCGAACTCCACCCGCAGAGATCATACAGGTGATATATTCAAGCCTCCCCCCAGACGGATTGCACGAATACTCGGGAATCACGATCTCGGTCGAACACGTCTCGTAGCCTGGCCATGACACCCTGAGCTGATGGGTTCCTACCGATAGCCCCACAAACTCAATGGGAGTTAAGCCTTGGTAAGATCCATCAAGAAAAACCATCCCCTTTGGTGTTGAGGATATCAATACTGAGGCATAAGGAGTATCAGACGCGTCTTCCCGAAAGTCGACAACTTTTTTTGCTAAAGCACGATTAGAAGGGTCTGGCCGAAAATCAGCTATACTTACTGCAAGAGCAGGTGAACATACTATCCCAAGGATTATGACGATACCAATTAAAAGTCGTAAATTCTTCATATCAACCACAACGGGGTTTCGTTTCACCTATTACTTAAATTGGTATGATAACAGGAGTTGTTCCGGGGTGGATAGCACATTTTTTCTTCCGCCGAAAATAAAGGATTTCTTTGCCTGATGTGTTCAGAATACTCTTTTTCGAATGAAAATCACTTCGTGATTTTCATAATTTATGCCCGCATCCCGAAATCGGGGCTCATAGGCGTTTATATGAGAATGCCTCCGGCATTTTCATCTTTTATGTTGTGGCCCTCAAAGGAATCATGTTATTTTTTCACGGTGCGATAATTGAGATATCTCGCGAAAGACATGTTCACTATGAATCTGTCGATTCATTTACTTTGATCCTCCCTTCAATAGCAAGCAAACCTAAAACGTCCTATTCCGAGGGCAGCCGTCAGCCCGAGGATACATGGCATTGGGACCCTGCAGCGGCCTCTGCTTTTCATTATGTTGTTGTGGCGGGCGGCGGGAACCGATGGAAAAGACCCTCCCCTGTTACCCGGGCACATTCCCCCTTCAGGTACCTGTAAAGATCCCTGAAAAAAAGGCGCTCAACAGAACTATTGAAAAAAGGGGACGTATAAAATTAAATCCGGCATAACTTATATTAAGATACAGGACAATAGAGAATATACAATACACCAATCGTGCTGGAAGATTGTGGAGATCAGGGACAATACACAATACCCACTGATCCACTCCAGAACCAATACCCGGGAAGGAGAAGAATCCCGGGACCTGCGATCACCCGGGCTGGATAAAAAAAGACCGGGGGATACACCCACAATCCAGGAACAGAAACGGATGGGACCCACCCTCTTCCATCGACGTGTATTGGCATCCACCAATTCAGGGTGGAGTACTGCAGAAGAGAATGATCCCCTCTGCAAGGGTGTCCCTCTCTCCCGTTCCCACGGCAAGGAAAAGACAAGGGATGAAAACCCTGTCGACCAGGGAGGGAAGAACAGGAATGGCATCATCGCCTGCCAGCGAGGCGATACCCCGAGGGGATGATCCGGCGACAAGCCGGAAAACGGACCAGAACGGAGGTGACCGTATGACATATGTCAAACAGAAAATAAAGGAACTGGAGAGCGAGATCGCAGGGTACCAGAAACAGGCCAGGTATTTTGAAGAGAGGGCAGCCGATCTCAGGTATCATATCGACCATGTCATCGCACCCCAGCTTGAGGAACTGAAAAAGCAGAGCCCCGGGCAGGTGATCCAGCGATGACCAGGTACCCTCCCACCGAACGAATGCGGAAGCGGACGACCCGGTACTATTCCGCCGACCAGGTACTCTGGGGGCTGATCATCCTGGCCGTGCTCGTATTCCTGTTCATGATCGTCGGGAGGCGGCTGGTATGGTGAGACTGGTCGCCCCCAAGGGGCGGGATGTTCCCCCCTCAATCACCACCAGAATGCTGGATGTTCCCCCCAGCCTGGCATGGACACGGACGTGAGACAGGCATGACCGATATCACCAGGAAAAAGATCTTCCTCGCGGTGCAGGATATCCGGACTCTTGCGGCCAGGACCCGCCCTGACTGCGAGGGCAGCCTCGAATGCACCGAATGTCCGGCAAGGATCGAGACCGGGGACCGGTTCGACTTCGAATGCCTCTTCAGCCTCTGCGAAACCATGCAGGAACGGGGATGGAGAAAGAAGGGGAGGCGTGTTATCTCACGACAGATCACCCGCCCGTCCATCCCATCGCGGGGGCACCTTTAAAAGAAGACCGGCGCCGATGCGGGATCCTATCATGCGTGGGAGACATCCCATGGGTTTTCGGACATCAGGAGATGCACTCCTGCCAGGATCGGAACGGTGAACGGGGGAAATATCCCCTGTTGTGGCAGGGCTCGGTCCCTGACACCATGATTGATGACATCAATGTACCTTCACTCTGGCGGGAACGGTGGTTACCATCCCCATGCGGTAAAAAACGGAACAAGCCACGAGGATGAGGAGGATTGCCACTCTCACTCATTGCTCCTCCTGGCGATGAAAAGAAGCGCCGTGGAACTGCGGGAAACTCAAAGGTCATCGGTCCATCTGCTGGCAGGGAGTACTCAAAAGGTGCAGGGTATCTCGTGGAGGAGGAATATGACACGGAGAACGAAGGGAAAACGCACCCATAGGACCTGCGACTGTTGTGGGCGGGAGATCTTCAGCTACCAGGACACCGTCTATGGTGATCGCCGGACCTATCACTACGAATGCTGGAAGCCCCCCATTACCAACGATACCCGCTGGTGATCCCGTGGAACGGTGCCTTATCCTATGCCATTCGTATTGACGTCATTTCTGCCATTGCTTGACAATTCGCTCAATATCCCGATTGGTTCATTACTGGGTGAAGAGGCATGTCGGGATATTGAAAACTATATTAGATCCTGTGATTCAGGATACGTTATTGGAAGGTCTTGTATGAATCCCAGACAACCAACCATAACGCTGTTCCTGATTGTGATCCTGTTTCTCATGGTATTCACGATTCCTGCAACGGCAGCAATGATTCCCGACGGCTGGATGAAAATCACTGGCGATTCCACAGCATACTCAGGTATCCCTGACGGCATTCTTGGAGATCGAGAGAATTCCTATGCATGGTCCATGGAGGTCTTCGATGGATATCTCTGGGTGGGAACCAACCGCGATATATTCGCCTTCATGCTCCAGCAGTTGATGATGGGAGGAATGCTGTCAGAATGGCCGCAAGAAATCCCCATTCCAACCGACATGCGTCCCGGGATCTACCGGATGGATCTTGAGACTGGGGAGTGGACGGAATTTTACCGGCCTCCCGTTATCTCGGGAATGATGGCTCTTGATGGCGGGTACCGTATGATGAAGACGTTCACCGCCGAAGCGGAGGATCCGGTTCTCTATGTCGGGAGCCTGGGAACGTCCGCACGGCTCCTCGCGATTGAGGAGGACGATACTGCCCCCATCCCGGTCTTTGTCACCCAACCTTCTTCCCGGTTTATCTCCATCCAGGCAATCCAAGCACACGAGGGACGGCTCTTCTGGGCTACGGATGATATGGAAAGCGATAATCCGTATGCCACCCCTGCACTCTGGTACTCCGCCGACCCGCTCAAAGAACCGATCACAAAGGTCCCCATCCCTGACGATTGGGTAGCCCCTGATGGGGCCGAGATCCTTGACATGGTGAGCTACCATGGTGCACTCTATGTATTCCTCATCCCCTACGGGGAAGAGCAGGGATTCTGGTGTGGCAAGCTCACCATCGAGGGGGAGGAACCTTCGTGGGAGCTCATCGTAGGGGACACCTCGATCGGTGCACGGTATCCTGCCGGGATGGGCCGATGGCAGAACGGGGGTGCGGTCCCCGTCATCTTCAAGGACCGGGTCTATGTCGGCACCATGGACGGTGCGGCCTTCAAGCTCCTGACCGGCATCACAACACCCGATCTTTCGGACGTCACCATGGGCGGGGCTAACGGCATGCAGATCTTCCGGTTCGATCAATCTGACCGCTGGGAGCGTGTAATGCCGCACAAGTCGATCAGGGATCCTGACATGGTCGATAAGCGGAACGGATTTGGAAACCCGTACAACAAGTATATCTGGCGCTTTGGGGTACAGGGTAACAGGCTTTATGTGGGGACATTCGATATCGGCACCGGGAGCACGTTTATCGGGTCGCTTCTGGGGCAGCAAATCCAGACCCCTACTCCATTGGGCTTCGACCTGTACTGGACCACAAGTGGAGAGCAATGGCACCTCGTCACGCAGGATGGCTTTGGAGATGAATGGAACTACGGCGCCCGTTCCTTTGTCACCGATCCTGCGACCGGCGACCTGTTCCTTGGAACTGCAAATCCGTTCTATGGTTGCCAGATATGGAAGAGGGAGGCAACAGGTCCAGGAGTTGCAATCCGTATGGACCCCGGGATGAGGTAAGAACCCCCCTCTATTTTCACACCTCGAACAAACCAGCTTCAGGAACAACTCTTTTCATTCCCTGAACTCAGGGGTTCAATTAATTTATATACCTCAAAAATAACTCATTTCCTGGCAATGATTTGGAAATTCATCGTGAATCTGGTGGCATAGGCGTTCAAGGTGGCAAATAATAAACTCCAGCATTCGTCCGGACAACCAGGGTCGTGGTGAACCTTCCTTGGCCGGGGATCTTCCCCGGCCGTCTTTGCACTACCATTGAATGGAATATCCTGTCCTGATATTCCATCCTCCCTCCCGACATGTCCAAACCATACCCCTTTCCCTTTTTTTACCGTCTCGCCACTTGGCCACTCCCCCTTGGAGAGAGAACGCCAGGTGTTGTGCAAAATTCCTCCAGGGTTATTACAGGGATCCAGAATGCGTGCAACCCGGACCTGAGGTCTCCATTGCCGGCAAATAAACGCAGTCTGATACCGTTCTCACGGAAAGGAGACTCTTATTAAACCAGAAGAATATGTCCGGAAGTAATTATATTTACTTACAAGAGCAGGGTACATCAATCCCGGGGAACAGTACATGGATTTTATTATTCTGTGGTTAGTACCAATTGCCTATTTTATCCATATTATCGAGGAAACCCCACGGTTTGTCCCATGGGCAAAGCGATATTTTTCTGCACCCTCCACCTTCGCCCAATTCGTTCTTGGAAACGTAATTTTCATGGGGTATGTTCTCATCGCTGTATTTCTCGCAACTTTTTATCCGCGTGAATGGACCCTTGTTCTTGGATTATCCACCGCGGCATGGATATTTTCAAATTTTTTGATCCATGCCTCCTTAACCCTCTATACCGGTGAATATTCTCCTGGGGTGGTAACTGCAAGTGCACTATACGCCCCTGTTTCAGTGTATATTTACGCTACCTTTTTGGGATCTGGAATACTGAGCAACGCAGACATTATCGTGTCTATCATCATTGGTTTTGCAGCGATGTTTATTCCGACGCTCATACAGGTAGGGAGAGGGAAGAGACACCACCTCATCTGACCATTCACCCGTTTTTTTAAAAAAAATGGTCCTGGATCAGGAAAATCAGCAGACTCTTACCATTCGAACCTGGCACCATACCCGGCTATCCTGAAAGCAGCGGGGCTATAGGGTAATGAATTTTTTATATGCACGGCCATATTCAACCCGCGATTGAACCGATAATAGGCACCCAAATCAATCACCTGAACAGTATACGCCTGCCCGTTGTTGGAGAACGGAGGGTCATAGACGATTGATTTGATCACTTCTCCTCCGTTCATAACATGTATCAGATCAACTTTTGGATACCCTGAACCAGACAGATCCGATCGGTAATACAAGCCAAGGTATTTGACCCGAGGTTGTATTCCTCCCTGCTTCGAATCATAACTGGCGAAGGGGCAGCTTAGAAAGGCATCCGTATACCAATAAGGGACCACCGACCCCGGGCGAAGGTTGATATAATGACAATCAAGAAAATCGGTCTCAAGATCAACTAAGGTAGGATCCACAATCCCACCCGGTTCTGCAAGACTGCCGTGATAAAATATGGTATCGTAGTTGGTATACTCACCGCCATTGAGGACAGGGCTTTGGGTGGCACCCCCTGACGCCACAAAACCCTCTGAAAATCCCGTGGTATGCGGAGGCGCTTCATCGAGAGCGCTTTTGGCCAGGATCGATGTCCCTGAATCCGTCCCTGGGGAAAGGACATCATCATCGATACCCACCGGCTTTTCTGCCATAATCGGCATACTGCAGAGTATGATGATGAATACTCCGAATATCACTACCATCCAGTGTTTCATGCACCCACCTCGTCAAAAGGATACAATCCTACAGATGAGGCGGATCAATCAGAAGGGAGAGAAAATATCAGATTGATAGAAAATATGAATTGGCCGAATGAATCCCCCTCAGCTACCCTTGTATCCATGTATCCCCTTCAATGATCCTCACATAAATACCTTATCTCGGAGTTCTCTTGCCGTGGGGTATCCCTGCAATCTGCCCCCATCTGGTTGCATTACTTCCTCTCCCTATCATTCTTACCGTATAATTCAGCCGTCGTTTGGCGGGTTACCCCACAAAGGAAACAGAGATGAAAATAATTTGTAACATTCTTCCCCGGATAGACACCAATAAATACCGACATGATAATCCTATCTTATCCATCAAAGGGGGAGTATCATCGAATTTCTCTTATCAGGTCTCTGTATCCCTCCGGTGGTATCGTGTGTTTTGGGGGATAGTATATGAGGAAATACATTGTTTTCGTTCTGATGGCCACACTGATAGTGTGTGCATTATCAGGTATCGCAACCGCAGAAGCTGAATTCTACGTCACCGATCTCGAGTGGGGAAGCTGGGGACCCGGGGATGGCCAGTTCTCTTATCCCTCTGGTGTTGCAGTCGATAACGAAGGGAACGTGTATGTCGCCGATGTCATAAACCAACGGATCCAGAAGTTCACAACGAATGGTTCTTTTATCACCACATGGGGAGGAGAGTTTAACAATCCCTATGATGTTGCAGTCAATAATGTAGGGAACGTCTACGTCGCAGATACCAACAACTGCCGCATCAAGATGTTCACCGCGAATGGTACGGTTATCACCAGCTGGGGAGGAGGTCCGTATTCATCGGATGGTTTGTTCAATTTACCCAATGGAGTTGCAGTCGATAACGAAGGGTACGTCTACGTCGCAGATACTCATAACAACCGCATCCAGAAGTTCAACGCAACCGGCTCGTTTATCACGAAATGGGGAGAAGGATCGGGATCAGCCAATGGCCAGTTCTTTTATCCCTCTGGAGTTGCAGTCGATAACGAAGGGTACGTCTACGTCGCAGATACTCATAACAATCGCATCCAGAAGTTCAACGCAACTGGCTCTTTTATCACGAAATGGGGCTGGTATGGACCTGGGGATGGTGAGTTCGATGCTCCGGCTGGTATTGCGGTCGATGATGCGGGGGATGTGTATGTCGCAGATACCAATAACAACCGCATCCAGAAGTTCAACGCTACTGGCTCGTTTATCACGAAATGGGGGAGCGAGGGATATGCGGATGGCCAGTTCAGGTATCCCAAAGGTGTAGCAGTCAACGACGCAGGGAACGTCTATGTCTCATCGTTCTATACCCACCGCATCCAGAAGTTCTCCTTCATCCCCCTCTGTGTAACTCAGCCAAATGGGGGAGAGAACTGGGTACAGGGATCCAAGCAGAACATCCGGTGGGAATACCTTGGGGATCCCGGATCTTCGGTACGTATTGATGTGATGAACGGTTCAAACGTCCTGGCAACGATTCCCGCAGTCCCGGCCGGTTCGGGGGGTAATGGCTCACATAATCTGACACTCCCCTACAATGCACCCCTGGGAACCGATTTCCGGGTACGGGTCACCAGCACCAGCAATGCAACCTTCACCGATACCAGCAATAATCCCTTCACCATCGCCCCGGCAATCACCGTGATATCTCCTGACGGTGGCGAGAACTACATGCAGGGTTCCCCGCAGACCATCAACTGGACCTATACCGGCAACCCAGGACCAACGGTAAAGATAGAGGCGATGAGCGGGGAGACGGTCCTCGCGGTCATCAGCCCCGCAATGGCCATTGGATCCGACGGTCAGGGTTCATTCAACCTGACGTTCCCCTACCACACCCCCTTGGGCTCGGAATACCGGATTCGGATCACCAGCACCACATATCCGGGATGCACCGATACCAGCAATGCCCCATTCTCGGTCGTTCCCAATACCAGTGCATCGATTACTCTGGTATCACCGGACGGGGGCGAGAACTACCTGCAGGGTTCCAAGCAGACCATCACCTGGACCTATAACGGCTATCCGGGACCAACGGTGAAGATCGAGGCGCTCCGGGGAGAGACAGTCCTCGCGGTCATCACCCCCGCAACGGCCATCGGGTCCGCTGGGTCGGGATCGTTCAACCTGACCTTCCCCTACAACACCCCCCTGGGTTCTGATTACCGGATCCGGGTATCCAGCACCATCTATCCCACATGGACCGATACCAGTGAAAATCCATTCACAATCAGCCCGGCGATAACGGTCATCTCTCCCAATGGAGGCAGCTATTCCATCGGCAGCATCTTCCCCATGGGATGGACCTATGCCGGCAACCCCGGGGCAACGGTGAACATCGATGTGATCAAGGGCGCCAGCACCTTAAAAACCCTCACCGGCGTTCCCATCGGCTCCGGTGGATCCGGCTGGTATAATGTGACGATCCCGGCTTCCACTCCCCCCGGGGCTGATTACCAGATCCGGGTATCCAGTACCGCTTATCCGGCATGCACCGATACCAGCGATCTCACCTTTACCATCGGGTGAATCAATACCTACCCATTTTCTTGCCGGGTTCTCTTCCAATCCTTTCGGTACTATCGGATGAAACGAAAAGAGGGTCCTCTCAATCCTTCAGAACCCATCCCATAGAGGGTGGAGAGCTCCAGAATCTTGCCCCCTGTAGTCCAAACAGGCACCAATAAATACCGCCACAATAACCTTCTCTTATCCATCAAAGGGGGGGCGTCATCGTATCGTCTCTCATGAGTTCCCGGCGTCCCTGCGGTGGTATCGGGTGTTTTGGGGTATATCCTATGAGGAATTACATTGTTTTGGTTCTGTCGGCCGCATTGTTGGTATGTGCCATGATGGGAATCGCAACCGCGGCATCTGAATCCTACGTCTTTGATCTCAAGTGGGGAGATTTTGATTGGCCCTACAGTATTGCAATCGATAGCGCAGGGAACGTCTACGTCGCAGATACCTGGAATAACCGCATCCAGAAGTTCAACGCTACCGGCTCGTTTATCACAAAATGGGGGAGTGAGGGATCAGCCAATGGCCAGTTCTATATTCCAGAAGGCGTTGCAGTCGATAACGAAGGAAACGTTTACGTCGCAGATTCCTTCAATAATCGCATCCAGAAGTTCGACTCAACTGGCTCGTTTATCACGAAATGGGGAAGCTATGGAACAGAGGATGGCCAGTTCGAACAACCATATGGTGTTGATGTCGATAGCGCAGGAAATGTGTATGTTACCGATGCTCAAAATCACCGCGTCCAGAAATTCAACGCAACTGGCTCGTTTATCACGAAATGGGGAAGCTATGGAACAGAGGATGGCCAGTTCAATCATCCCTACGTTATTTCAGTCGATAATGTAGGGAACGTGTACGTTGCAGATACCGATAATCACCGCATCCAGAAGTTCAACGCTACTGGCTCGTTTATCACGAAATGGGGTGAAGGTCGTGGATCGGCGGATGGCCAATTCTATCATCCCTTTGGTGTGGGGGTCGATAACGAAGGGAACGTTTACGTCGCAGATTCGTATAACCACCGCATCCAGAAGTTCAACGCTACTGGCTCGTTTATCACAAAATGGGGCGGGTATGGGCCTGGGGATGGCCAATTCCATTTACCCTACGATATTGCAATCGATACCGAAGGGAACGTTTACGTCGCAGATACCTGGAATAACCGCATCCAGAAGTTCCGCTTCAATCCGTTACTGTGCATCAACGGGACGAAGATCATCAACTGTGAGGGAGCGGACCTGGCGGGCTGGGTCATCCGGCTGAAAGATTCAGCGGGTGTTGAGCTCACCAACACCACGACTGATGCGAACGGAGACTACCAGTTCTGCAACCTGGTTTCCGGCAGTTACACTGTCTGTGAAGACGTGATGACCGGGTATGACAATGTGACACCGACCTGTGTTGCCGTCACGCTGGAATGCGAGAACGTTTGGGACATTGACTTCACGAACGAACCTTCCTATGCTCTCAGGGTAACCCTGCCAAATGGTGGGGAGACCTGGACACAGGGATCCCTGCAGACCATCCGGTGGGAATACCACGGGGATCCTGGACCCACGGTCAATATTAACGTGATGAAAGGATCAAAGGTCCTGGGAACGATTCCCGCCGTTCCGGCCGGTTCGGGCGGTGCAGGATCGTATAATCTAACACTCCCCTACAAAGCACCCCTGGGATCTGATTTCCGGGTACGGGTCACCAGCACCAGCAACGCAACCTTTACTGACACCAGCAATAATCCCTTCACGATCGGGCCGGCAATCACGGTGGTATCCCCCAATGGTGGCGAGAACTACCTGCAGGGTTCCACACAGACCATCAACTGGACCTTTACCGACAACCCGGGACCGACGGTAAAGATCGAGGCTCTCCAGGGAGAAACGGTCCTCGCGGTCATCAGCCCCGCAACACCCATCGGGTCCGGCGGTCAGGGATCGTTCAACCTGACCTTCCCCTACTCCACCCCACTGGGCTCGGAATACCGGATTCGGATCACCAGCACCGCTTATCCGGGATGCACCGATACCAGCAATGCCCCTTTCTCGGTCGTTCCCAATACCAGTGCATCGATCACCCTGGTATCACCGGACGGGGGCGAGAACTACCTGCAGGGTTCCAAGCAGACCATCACCTGGGCGTATACCGGCAATCCGGGACCAACGGTGAAGATCGAGGCGCTCCGGGGAGAGACAGTCCTTGCGGTCATCACCCCCGCAACGGCCATCGGGTCCGCTGGGTCGGGATCGTTCAACCTGACCTTCCCTTACTACACTCCCCTGGGTTCTGATTACCTGATCCGGGTATCCAGCACCATCTATCCCTCTTGGACCGATACCAGTGAAAATCCATTCACCATCAGCCCAGCGATAACGGTCGTCTCTCCCAATGGTGGCAGCTACCCCCTCAGTAGCATCCTCCCCATGGGATGGACCTATGCCGGGAACCCCGGGGGAACGGTGAATATCGATGTGATCAAAGGCAGTAGCACCCTGAAAACACTCACTGGGATACCCATCGGCTCCGGTGGGTCCGGATGGTACAATGTGACGATCCCGGCTTCCACTCCCACCGGGGGTGATTACCGGATCCGGGTGACCAGTGCTCCCTATCCAGCCTGCACCGATACCAGCGATCTCGACTTTGCCATCGGGTGATTCGATACCTACCCTTTTTTTAGTCAGCATATCTGTCGTTGCCGACCACTTCAATCTGCACCCATCTGGTTGCACCTCATCTTCCTCTCGTTTTCACCGAAGTAACCACCCCGGGATATAGAATAAGGGACAGAAGGAAATCCCTCCCTTTTTGCCAACGGGATCAATTCCCATCTCCTCATGACTATCAAGGCCTTGTTCCCCTGCCGGGGCCGAATCCCTCAATCTCCGGGGATAATATTCCTCTTGAGGAATTCCATCAGGCAGTACTGGTAAGGCAATCCTTCCGGCCGCTCAAAAAACCTCTCCGCCAGACGGCGATATATCTCATCGATAAGATCTTCATGATCCGGGGAGAGCCCGACCCTGATCGAAGACTCACTCCATGCCCGGACGACCCGGGCAAGGGAGTAGGCAAGGTGTTGGCGTTTCCGGGCATCGTTCCCTGTATCCTGCATCCGACAACGATACGCACAGGGGACGGTCAGGGTTTTGAGGGACTTCAGGGAGAAGTGCTGACTGATGCCCTCTTCTGCCACGAGCGATGCTATCTCCTCCGGTGTCGCAAAGTAATCGGGGATGAAGATGGCGTCGAGTTCCTGCTTTGAGATACGGCCCTCCTGGTAGAGCGAGACACACACTGCACGGAGGTTATTGTATCCTGCCGATGCCGGCCACCGGTCGCCGCCAAGGTCAGTCAGGGTGGCCAGATACAACATCCCTTCAGGAGCGATATCCCGGCTGCGTTCGCGGAAAAAGACCCGCCAGTCACCGATCCATTTGCGGACAAACTTCTTCCGTTCGGACGCAGGGAGCTGGTTTGCCTGGATCAAGGTGGGATGATGGAAGAACCGGGCATCAACCGTTTTTGTATTGAGCCAGTGCAGGGAGGTGGAGGAGATACCGATATCCACACTCCCTGCCAGGTCCGGGAGAGGATCATAAAACGAGCGCTGGAAGTATTCAGCCTCGACCCGGGGGAGTCCTGAGAGTCCTGAACCCTTCCAGAAGTGGTGGAACGGGGCAGGATCGGCAATATCGATGTACACCAGCCGTATGCTCATGAGGGGATGTTTCTTTCGGAGGAATCGGATGATCCGCTCAAAGAGCTGGCTTGAATTTACCCCGTCAGCAGCACCATAGTCCGCAATCACAAAGGGGGATCCCGGCTGCTTTCCGGCGGCAGAAGAGGGGAGCGATGCGAGGTAGGAGAGAAGTGCCGGCTCAATACAGGGATCGATTGCCTTGGCGGTGTCAGAGATCCTGCTGTAGTCACTCGTCATGCTTGGCAGGTATTGCAGATGAGTTGCCGGATGGTCATCCCCAGGCATGTGCCCTCCTGTCCCGATGAAGATGGTGATCCTTCCCCGCTTGGCACCCCTGGATGAGACCCCTGGACAGAATGAGTCTGACTCCATCCTGGCGTGCGTTCCAGCGGGTGTTCATGCAGGATTTTTTCTGTCATACTACATAATTCCAGGGATCCTCTCTGTTGATGACCGGGGGTATGAATACAAGACTACGAGAACGACAGCCGTTCATTGAGCACCCCGGATGTTCACCGGTTCCATAACGGCACACGATCCGGAACCATCTCCTCCGGAGATCGCGAACATCGTTGCCGATTCCAATGAAGCCATCACGGCTGAACGCTTTGCTCTTTTCGCCCGGTAAGGCGACCATTTCGCCAACCGCACCGATCCATTCCCTTCATTGGTGGCCTGATAGCTCTGAAACATGATAGCGCCCTGAACCCGTGCCGCAACATTTATCGTTCACCGTTCTTTTTTCTCTTCTCATCGGGAAGCAGGACTCGTCCCTGCATCCCCTGGAGATAAGTGCCATGACCCCCTCCCATTCGTCTAAGATCAGCAAGGTAACGTATTACCGTATTTACGCAGATGCCCAGGGAAACTCCCACTTTGCGACCGATATCATCGAACAGAGCAGTGTCCAGGCAGCCCCCCCTGCCGCCCCGTTCTACGTTTCAGGTGACCATCCTGCAACGAAATACCGGTTCTATACCTTCGAGCCAGGCTGGATCGGCGACTGGCACCCGGCCCCCACACGGCAGTTCCTTGCCCTGCTATCGGGAACCGTTGAGATGGAGACGACCGATGGCGAGGTGAGACACTTCGCACCAGGAGACCTCGTCCTCCTGGAAGATACCACGGGCAGAGGGCACGTGACGCGGAACACCGGCCAGGGATATGCCATGTACTTCGTGGTCCCCGCCCCCTGATGCCCTGATACGGTGCCATCCCAGGCATCTGAATGAAATCGACCTGGTGCAGCCAATCCTGGCAATTCTATGACAAGCATTACTCAGGGATCCATCACCGGCCCCTGCCCTGAAGAACGACAAGCAGTACGGAGATCAAGAGAGGGGGACCGATTTGTATCTACCTGCCAGGTAAGCGGAGGGTGATCCCATCTCATTCCCCTTCTCATCGGAGATGCTCTCCCTGTAATGCCAGTATTTTAAGTTACCTATATATACCAGCACATCAACCCTTATCGTGAGGTAATCAAGGTGGCAGATTTACCTATAGCAGCAGTTATCAGAATTGCTAAGAAGAATGGAGCAGAGCGTGTCGGTCACGACGGTGCTATTGCTCTGGTAAAGGGCGCAGAAGAATACATTGCAAACCTGACCCGTGAGGCAAACAGGCTCGCGATGCATGCAGGACGAAAGACCATCAAGGAAGAGGACGTCCTGCTCGCAATAAAGATGTAGTCATTCCAGGTTCTTTTCCCTTTTTTTCCGGATATGAAGTGTTATTTCCCTGAATGAAGGCCAATAGGAAATCGTTCCGCGATGAGATCGTGTCCGGAGAGTAGTGCAGAACGGCAGTGCACACTGATCATCACAATATAAGCAGCTCACTCGAGCGGATCATCAAACCGCCGTACATCGCTGTCTTTGCATTCCTCGAGCATCGCAATCAATCGATCGTCGTAGGGCTGATCCCATTTCATCAATGCCCGTCGGGCTTTCTCCACGGTTGCATGATCATCTCAGTATCGGCAGGCTTCCACAGCATAGAAGGGAATGGTCACAGCAGGGTATGAGGAGAAGCCTGTGAGAAGCGTGAAAAAGAACTATTCTCGGGTAAAGTGGCGGGATTGGGGGTTTTTACAATTAGTTCCTACATTTTACCTTTCGTTGTTCCCACCACTAGCGGCACTCCTGATCAAGGTGGCTTATGGAGGATAGAATACCGCCAATGTTTTATTGGTTTCGGATTATAATATGTTTCCGGAGATCCTACCACACCACTTATCCGCCTCTCTCCCACGGGTATTCTCTCTCCTGTTCCGGATGATCTGCCCGTCCGCATTCCGACCGCTATCGCTTGACATGATTCACTTCGGTCATGGTCCCTTCCTCAATCCGGTCACAGACTGCTGCAAGGTCGGAAAAGACAGCCCTGAACTTTGGAGACTGCCGCCAGTCGGCAACGCTCTCATGGGATTCCCAGGGTCCAAAGGCGACGAACAGCTGGGGATCGTCATTGTCACGCACGATGTACATCCACCGGGCACCTTTCGAATGGTTCAGCGTCCACTGGGCAAATTGTTGCCATTTTTCCAGGAACTGTTCTTCCCTCCCTGCTTTTACGGTAAAATACCGGAATGCAAACACGACACCCTCTCCGATCATCTCTCTCCATCCCTCCTGGTTGCCCTGTAAAACATCGTTCCAATCCTCCTCCCGCTTCCGTTACGACTCCATCCGGGCAAGCGTCCCCAGGATCTCCTTGATCGTCTCCTCCTCCTTCTTGAGATGGTTGCGGAAGTCCTGCTTGTCGGTATCGGCAACCTCCATTCGGAGATCGGAGAGATACTCCGTAAGCACATTCTTCAGGATCGAGACCTCTTCCTTTGTCAGCGTGAGCATATACATCTGTTTCCCCCTTCTCCCTGCATCCCCTAAGGTTCTGGGATGAATATCTCATCGGTACACCCCTATTTTAAGGTAACTCCTGTCTGGCGATACCCCTGCTGGGAGCCCGGAACACTCCGAATGATGACAGGATGTACTCATACTCTCATGATTGTGAGAGGATTGCTCAATGAAAGCTCCCGTGAGAATTGTTACCCGGCACCATCAGTTTAATATATCCTTTTCAGAATGTGGTGTATGAACACCCTGCACTCTATTCCACTGCTCCTGATCGCCCTTGTCCTTGCTGCGGGCTGCACTTCAGCTCCCGATACCATGACCACCGGGCCGGAACCGACGTGCGGAACCCTCGCGGCGGCAACCACAACATCCGCAGCACTCACCCGGCTCACCATAGGGGTGAATGCCACCTTGCAGGAGATGGACGCCATCCTCGCTACGGCAGCCACAGCGATGGGTACAACAGGGATTACCGGGCCGGGGGCAAACGCAACCCTGGCACTGGTCGCTGCTACTACCCCGTATGCCATTGATGCTGTCTCCATATCTGCTGAAGGGCGGATCGCAGCCGTCATGCCCGAGCAGTACTGGGCTGCGGTCGGGACCTATGTCGGCAACGAAAGCCACAACAAGCAGGCACTGGAAGAACGCCGTCCCCTGATGTCCCCGGTCTTCCCGGCAGCGGAAGGATTTGATGCCGTCTCCCTCAGGCGACCGGTGACGGACAGCACCGGAACGTTCCTCGGTCTTGCCACGGTACTCTTTAACCCGCAGGAATTGATCGCGGACCAGGCGGATAACGCCCTCGAGGGCACCAATTACACCGCGTGGGCAATCGATATGAGCAGCCACCTGATCTACGACCGGGATCCCGCTGGTCTGGTCGGGCGGGACATGCTCACCGACCCTGCCTTTACCGATTATCCCGACCTCGTAGCGTTCGTGCAGAAGATCATGGCCGAGCCTGCGGGGAACGGCACATACACTTTCACCCCCACGAAAGGCGGTCCAGCGGTCGTTAAGGACGCAGTGTGGGGGACGGTGGGGCTCCACGGGACGGACTGGCGGATTGTGGTGGCATCGGAACGATAAGGGGAGCGGGATTTACCAGATCCTCTGCCTCATTATTTTTCGGGTGTTTTTTTGCCTTCACAGGTTCGTTATAACAGCCGATCACAAGTGTCCATCGATGAGATGTCCGAGCCAACCTTTTTATTCCAGAACCAGTGAAGTGAGCAATTAGATACAATGATAGATTGGGGTGGGCTTGATGTTGAATACTAACAGCGGGAGAGAAAATATTCCCATAATCTCCGATTGATCCTCCTCTTTCTCTCGGATTGTATCCTCAAGACGAGGTGGAAACGATGAACCATATGAGAGTAGTGGTACTCGGTGTATTCATGGTAATGCTTCTGGTAATGCCAGGAATGGCAGAACCAGACACACCAGGTGGGCCAGGAGCAGCTGATATTGACACTCAGACCCCAGTTCTTGATGGGAGTGCTTTCACGAATTATGATACCGTCTTTCTGCATGGAACTATGGCAGAAGCCAATGAAGCATCATATGATGTTTTTAGAGAAGGTGATGTGACTGATGGCCATATAATCACCCTTAATCCATCAGCCGATTACGCCTTCATAGAATGCCCCTTTTATAGTTATGATTCGAAGCAAGGGGGGATTTATCCTGCCGTCAGGTACCTTGGCCTGCAGTATAAGACATCTGGGGAAGCAGAAATTCCTTCTTTAAATGTTTACAATGGACCCTCCTACGTTAAAACAATTTTATTTACCCCTCCGTTGAAATCTACTGGAGGATTCACATTGAAAGTGATTGATCTGGGTGGGTGGATCAGATTCAATCGTGGATTGAATATGGATCTGAAACTCCTAAATCCGTCATTGACAAATACCGGGATGGTCAAGATCGGAGCGTATGGTGCCAGGTTCGAATGGTAACTTTCTCTTTTTTATGGTCCCGCTCTCAATTCACGCCAACGATGCTTGGCGTATTCATGGTAATGCTCCTGGTAATGCCAGGACTGGCAGAACCAGACGCAAAGTCCTCGGATATTTACGCTGCGACAGGTGGGTCGGGAGTAGCAAATACTGACACTCAAAGTCCTGTTCTTGATGGTAGTGCTTTTACGAATTATGATACCGTTTTTCTGCATGGGACTATGGCAGAGACCGGGTTTTCATATAATGTTGTGCAAGAGAGTAAGAATGGGTACGGCTATACAATCTCTCTTTTTCCAACTGGCTTAGCTACTATTAATTGCCCCTTTGTAAGTTATGATTCGAAGCAAGGGGGGATTTATCCTGCAGTCAGGTATCTTGGCTTGCAGTATTACACATCTGGGGCAGCACAAATCCTGAGTGTGGGGGTTTATAATGGAGCCTTGTTGGTAAAAACGATTTCTTTTACCCCTCCGCTCAAAAGCCCTGATGATTATACCGTTCATATTATTAATCTAGGCGAATGGATTCGATTCAATCGTGGATTGAACATGGAGGTAACCGTCCATAATCCGTCATTGACAGATACTGGGGGGGTCTATATAGGAGGGTATGGGGCCCGGTTTGAGTGGTAACCCTCTCATTTTTTGAGGAGATATTTCCATCAAATAAGACTCTGTTGGTTTCCACAGAATAGGGAGGCGAGGCATATCACTGGTGTTCTGAAGCCCCCAGACAACGCTTAATAGCCGTCGAATATCCTTGAAACCAGATAAATTTCCGAATGGATTGAAAAAGATTAGACAGCCCGCTCACTCACCGCTCACGCATCACTGATCGCAAACATCCCGTTGCTTGCATCAGTGCAGGCGGGGTAGCTTTCGCTGGTAACCTGTATCCAGTAATCAGATCCCAATGGGGTGGAGGAGGGAATTGGAACAAGATAGGGACTGGATTCACTCGCGTCGATCAGAATACCCGTGAGCGTTTTCAGGAGTGTTGTTCCTTTCAACACCTCGATTTTTACCGTGGGACCGGGATTGCCGGTATACGTCCAGCGTGTGGGAAGGTCAGATCCCAGGGAAAAGGTTTCCCCATCGGTTGGAGAGACAACGGTGAGAGCGGGAACAATCATGAATGATGCATCGCTCGTATCCGTACAGGCAGGGTAGCGGGTGCTGGTGACCCGGATCGTATAATCATCACCGAGGGGGGTGGAGAAGGGAACGGTCAGATCCAGAGATCCTGTTCCATTCAATCCGATAGGAAAGCTGGAGCTGATAGTCTTCAAGAGCGTTCCCGACCGGAGTGCCTCGATTTTGACGGTGGATCCGGGATTGCCGGTATAATTCCAGCGAATGGTCTGGCTGGAACCCTGAATCCAATCTTCACCGCCGTCAGGAGACAGGACGGTAATCGCCGGACTGATCGTGAAGGGTGAATCGCTCGTATCTATGCAGACCGGGCATCTGGTACTGGTGACCCGGATCTGGTAATCGTTGCCTGGGGGCAGGGCATAGGGAACCGTTACAGGGAACGATCCCGACCCGTCGGACCCGACAGCATAACTCTGATGAACCACCCGCACTGCGGTTCCCTTCAGGAGTTCGATGGTGACAAAAGGCCCGGGGTTACTGGTATAGTTCCACTCGATGGTCTGCAGGGAACCCTGCACCCAGTCCTCACCACCCCCTGGAGTTGCGACTGTGATGGAGGGGATCACGCTGATCGAGAAGGGCAGATCACTGGTATCGCCTACAGTCGGATAGGTGGTGCTGGTGACGCGGACCCGGTACTCGGTCCCGAGGGGCATGTCAGGCGGTACTGGCACAATGAGAGACCCTGTTCCGTCTGTTCCCACCGGGGTGCCGGGGGTGACGATCCTGAACAGGGTTGACCCATTCAGCAGCTCGATCCTGACCGTGGAACCCGGATACCCGGTATACTCCCACCTGATGATCTGGTAGGTGCCCTGCGGCCAGTCATCACCACCGTTGGGAGAGACTAGGGTGATGGTCGGCTTGGGAAACACCGTGATGTAGCTGTACTTGATCTCGGTATCACTCCCCTGCCCATTGGTAGCCGTCAATTTCACGGAGTAGGAGCCGGGTTCCGTGTAGGTGAAGGCCGGGTTTTTCGACTGGCTGTCCCTGATGTTGTCATTCTGGAAGTCCCACGCCCAGCTGGTCGGGAAGTTTACGGACTGATCAAAGAACTGGACCGTCAATGGGGCATTGCCATATCGAATATCAGAGGTAAATTCTGCTATTGGACGATAGCAGCTGGGGCATCCCGATCCATCGACTTCCAACGCATCGGTCGGTATTGCAGCGCTCACAATTCCTATACTCAATGCCAGAGAGGCAATGAGGATTGTCATTATGACCAGGTTTTTTTTCAAAGCCACCGCTTATCTCCTCCTCTCAGGGAATGATTGCATTTTCTCATGTTATAGGTGATGATGATACTGCCTCAATTACTCGGACACTCCCCTGTAATTCACGAGCCCTTCATCTCACGCCATGGGGTGAACCAAAAACATGAAGACTCATTTCCCGTTATTAGAAAGGTGTCAGAGGCAGGAATGGAAGCCTTCACCATTTTGTCACCATCATTGGTTGGCAAATACTTTTATAGTGCACTAATGGTGTTTTACACGCTGGAGCCAGAAAAATAGATCTGGTTCCCGTATGCCATCTAGTGTACTGCCTCATAGTGAAACTCAGGGATGGATCCATCCAACATATTGCCACGACTCCAGACATTGAGAATGTCATGAAATACGGGAATGATGACCTATTTACTTCTATGGCATCTGATGGTCGGCTGTGCCTCATCTCCTAGATGGTAGAGGGAAAAACTCCTGACTAGGTGACAAAAGGGATGAAATCTTTCGAACCTGTCTGCGGGAGTACCCTAACGAATCTCCTGATCGAGGTGAATGTATGAAGACATGGAAATTAATGGTAGTTTTACTTCTGTTTGGTTTACTTCTCATCAATGTGAGTTCTGCAACAGATGGTTGTGGTGATTGCGGGTGCGATGGATCAGCAGGATACATGCATCTGACACCCGAACAAATGGCTGAGATGCAGCATGATTATGACACTGCAGTTCACATCACGGCCGCAGACTTGCCGTCTCTTCCTCCCGATGATGCCCCAACTTCGCACGACAATCTCCCGTTCATTACGTATGTTCCAGGAGACAGGAATCAGGGGAGTTGCGGTAATTGCTGGGTGTTTGCCAGTACCGCTGCGATGGAAATGGCTCATCATGTAACCTATGGAATTAATGATCGCCTCTCTGTCCAATGGTTTAATTCCAGGTATAACAATGGCGGTCCTGGCGGATTCGCATGCTGTGGGGGATGGCCGGCTCAATTTGCATCGTTCTATAATACTGCTGGCCTTCAATTCGCGGTCCCGTGGGCCCCGAACACCAATGCAAATTTCCAGGATGGTATTCGATGCTGTCATAATGCCGATCCAAGCAATCCCTGCCTCCCTCCAAATGACTCTACAGCCGTTCCCTTTGCAACGATCACAACAACTCCCAATTACGCACTTACCAATGTGCAGCAACAAACCATCACAACCATGGGATCAACAACACAGGCACAAGCAATTGCAAATATCAAGGCAGTGGTGGATAATAACGAGGCTGTGATATTTTCATTTTATCTGCCTGTCTGGTCTACTTTTAGCAATTGGTGGGGGAGTAACAACGAGAATGCTATCTTCGATATGGATCAGGAAGATGGAGTAGCATGGAATTCAACAACAGGCGGTGCCCATGCAGTGACAATTGTTGGATATGACAATTCAGATCCCAACCCTGCAAATCACTATTGGGTAGTCCTGAACAGTTGGGGAACCGCTGGAGGTCTCCGACCGAATGGGCTCTTCCGTATCCCAATGGATATGAATTACCAAACCCTCGCCCCCGGTAAGAGTGACAGCGGACAGGCTTTCTACTTTGAAAGGTTGACTGTTCAGTTCGCAAACCACCCCCCGATAGCGAACGCGGGTGGTCCTTACAATGCCCCAGAAGGAACCATGATCACCTTCGATGCATCCGGTAGTTCCGATCCTGATGGCGATACCCTCCAGTACCGCTGGGATCTCAACGGAGATGGGATCTTTGAGATAGACTGGACCACGGATGCTACGGTGAGCCACACCTGGTGCGATGAGTATAGTGGCACGGTTACCCTTGAAGTAACCGATGGGATCGTCATCATTCCGAGCAATGATACGGCACCAGTAACCGTGACGAACGTAGACCCAGTTGCAGTTGCTCTCGTGAATCCATTGATCGCAAATGAAGGCCAGGAAGTAACGTTCGATGCCAGTGGCTCATCCGATCAGGGATGCGATACACTCAGCTACCACTGGGACTTCGGTGTCGGAGACCAATTTGCTGCCGTGCCAGTTACCACATTTACCTATTGCGAGCTCGGCCCCCATACCGTGATATTGACCGTCAATGATGGTGACGGGGGAGAAGATACCGACACGGTCACGGTCACGGTCAACAATGTCCCCCCTGAAGCGTACGCCGGGCCGGACCAGACCGTCGATGAAGGTGATACTGTTCAGTTCGATGGATCGGCGACCGGTGGAGGATACTGCGATACGTTCACCTACTCGTGGGACTTTAATGACGGATCCAGTGGGAGTGGTCAAGCGCCAACACACGAGTACTGTGATAACGGAGTCTATTCCGTGATACTGACAGTCACCGATGACGACGGTGCTTCAGACACGGACACGCTTACTGTCACGGTCAACAATGTCGCACCAGTCGCCCATGCAGGTGATGACCAGACCATCGATGAAGGTGATACCGTATCGTTCAGTGGCACGGCGACAGATGCCGGGACCTGTGATACGCTCAGCTACTCATGGGAATTCGGCGATGGCAGCCCTGCGGTGACCGGGACCCTGATGCCCACGCATGAGTATTGCGATAACGGCGTCTATACCGTGACACTCACCGTCACTGATGACGATGGTGATACGGGGACCGACGAGCTCATCGTCACGGTCAACAACGTCGCTCCCACCGTCACGAAAGGTGCGATGGAACAGCCGAACCCCGAGTTCATCCTGCCATTGCAAACCTTGACTTTCCACGGCACGTTCAGTGATCCCGGGTGGTGCGACAGCCACACCGCTCTCTGGTCATTTGGTGATGGCCAGACAGCTGTCGGAACGTTGACAGAAGAGAACCTCTACCCGGATGCGACCGGGACGGTAATGGCAACCCATGCCTACAGCGCACCGGGCGACTACCTGGTGACTGTCACGGTGACCGACGATGATGGTGGTGCAACCACTACTGGAGAATGGTCCGTCCATGTCGCAGATGTGGCTGAAGCGAAGCATATCCTGGCTGGCTATATCCAGAGCCTCCCTCCCAGTGCATTCAAGGGCAAGGCAGATCAACGGAAGGCAGCATTCGCCAACATGTTTGATGCCCTGGATGACATGATCGAGAATGAGGAATGGAACGGCTTTGTCACGTCAATCCAGAACAATGTTCGCGAGAAGGCTGACGGACATGTAGATGGAAAACCCAACGATGACTGGATAACTGACAAAGTCGCTCAGGAACACATCTGCATGAAGATCGATGATATCGTGGCATATGTGGAGACCTTCATGTAAGGTGAAGAGATCCAATACCTCATTTTTTTCTCTTCGTGCAGAGAACGAGCTGATCCAACTACACCAATGATGGATACAAGGGGGATAAAAAATGAAAACGAGCCCCACAGTGCATGAGCAATACTGGATGATACCCTGGATGGTATTTTTTTTGATCGGAATATGCCTCTTCTCTGTTGGGTTCACTTCTGCTTCTGATGACATTATTCTGCAACCTGGCATGGTGCAGGTCAAATTCCAGGAAGGGTCGGAGATCCACTCGGTAAAATCCGGTGCTATCAGTCCTGGGGATACTGACATCTTTGTGTCCGATAGTGGCCTGGATATCTCTGAATTCAATGCTATTCTGATCGAGAACCATATCCTGAAGGCCAAACGTGTCTTTGAGAAATATTCAAAAGAAGAATTGAAAGAGTTAAAGGACACTGCTGAAAAAAAATCAAAGAAGAAAAATCCCGACCTGAACCTACATTACGATCTCTCTTTTCCGGAGACTGCCGATATCATTGATATTGCGACGACGCTCAATCAACTGAGTTACGTCGAAAGGGCAGAATTAGTGTCCATTGTACCCCCTCCCCTGTTGTTGCCGGCTGATCCCCGGATAGGCAACCAGGTTACCGATCAATGGTATCTCATCAGAATGAATGTCCCTTCCGCCTGGCTCAATGCTGATGGGAGTGGGATTACCCTCGCGGATTGTGACGCCGGGTTCAACCTCACCCACTTTGAACTTGCAGCGAACTATGACCTTGCACAGCGCTATGATTTTGCCGATTTCCATGCACCATACAATGTCGAGGATGGGACACAGGTACGCCATGGCACGGCAGTTGTCGGAATCATCGCCGCAGAAGCAAACGGACAGGAGATGGCGGGCATTGCTTATCATTCGCAGATCATCCCTCTCCAATACTGGAATTATGATGCACGACTAGACGATGAAAATTTTAACACGGCTCTCGCAAATTCGGTGCTGGGAGGAATTAGCCGCAACGCAGACATCGTGGTATTAGAAGCCCAAACCGCTACTGGCTCTGCTGAAACCATTACTGCAGTCCAGAATGCAGTGATTACCGTGGTGAACACGGGCATACCGGTCGTTGCTGCAGCAGGCAACTATAACCAGCAACTGGTAACAGAATCCATTGTTGATACGGGCAGTATCATTGTCGGTGCACTCAATTTCAGTAATCAACGGGCATTCTGGTCAGGGGGCCAGGCAAGCAATTATGGATCCCGGGTAGATGTCGCTGCATACGGCGAATCACTCTTTACATCGGCACCGGGTGATGCTTTTGTTACGAATTTTAGTGGAACTTCCGGGGCAACTCCCCAGGTTGCCGGTATTGTTGCATTGATGCTCGATCTCAACCCTTCCCTCACCCCTGACCAGGTGCGAACCATTCTGCGGGCTACGTCAACTCCTGTCGATACTGACAAGCCGGTTGGAGGACTGGTGAATGCCTCTGCGGCACTTCGTGCCCTGAATATGATCCCATACGCAGATCACGGAGGACCTTATAGTGGCAGTGTCAACCAGGAGCTATCCTTCAGTGCCGCGGGATCGTACGACCCCGATGGGGATGCCATTTCATACGATTGGGACTGGGGCGATTCAGGACCACATGGCAGCGGTGCTACCCCAGTCCATCAGTACAGTGCAGGCGGCACCTATGTCGTTGCCCTGACAGTCACCGACTCCAACGGGCTGATCGATATAGGAAGGACCACCGCCACCATCAGCGATGCAGCACCAAACGCTCCCCCCGTTGCGGTCCCGGGCGGCCCGTCCTGCAGCAGAACCGAGACGGCCATTGCCTTTGACAGCAGTGGATCGTTTGACCCTGATCCAGGAGACTCGATTGTCGTTTACGAATGGGACTGGGATGACGGGACCACCCGTGGAAGCGGTATCAGCCCCACCCACACGTACAACGCATCCTGCTCTGGTGAAAAGACCGTGCAGCTGAGGGTCCAGGACAGCAAGGGGACCTGGTCATCGTGGAGTTCTACCATGGTCGACATCAACGCCCAGCCATCCGCAGATCCGGGAGGACCCTACGAGGGATCGGTGGGAGAGGGTATCACCCTGAACGCCAGCGGATCATCTGACCCTTACGGTGGGGTCATCAGCCGGTATGAATGGGACTGGGACAACGACGGTATCTGGGATTGGGCAACAGATGCGGCGACAGCAGACCATACCTTCAACACCTCCGGTCTTCAGACCGTACGACTCCGTGTCCGGGACTCCTTCGATTGTGGCGCAGGTCCCTGGTGGTCTGACGTCGTCTTATTTGCGGTCGATATCATCAATAATAACACCCCTCCCCTTGTGAACGGGGGACCTGATGGCGAAATTGAGGAGGGCCAGATGTTCACATCGGCCGGCTCATACACCGATGCTGATGGGTCTGACACCCCTATCGCGACCGTCGATTACGGCGATGGGAGTGGGGTCCAGCCCCTCACTCTGGCTGCTGATAAGACCTTTGCGCTTAACCATACCTACGGTGACGACAATACCTGCTCTGTCACCATTACCGTCACTGATACGAACGGCCTTTCGGGGACGGCCATCGTTTTCGTGACCGTGAACAACGCTGCTCCCTGTGTCACCCCGGGCACGATGACGCAGCCAAATCCACAGTTCATCCTCCCAAATCAGACGCTGACCTTCGATGGTATTTTCAGTGACCCCGGCTGGCTCGATACCCATGCAGTGAACTGGGAGTTTGGCGACGGGTCTGGTACAGGCACCCTTACTGAAGAGAATATCCCCCCGGATGCCACCGGCACAGTGACGGCCTCCCATACCTATCATGCCCCGGGGGACTATACCGTGATCTTCAGGGTATCAGATGACGATGGGGGAGAGGCCTCTTCAGCGGCATGGACCATCCACGTCGCCGATGTGGCAGAGGCGGAGCAGGACCTGGCAGATTATATCCAGAACCTGCCATCCTCTGCATTTGATGGCTCGGAGATCAAGCGGAAGTCCTCATTTTCCAATACGTTTTCTGCACTTGACGATATGACTGCCAATGAAGAATGGGACCGGGTCATCAGAACACTCCAGAGCAATGTTCATGACAGGGCAGATGGAATGATTGATGGAAAATCCTGCGATGACTGGATAATAAATCTGACCGCACAGCAGCATATCTGTATGAAGATAGATGATATTGTGGCGTTTGTGAAGACAACGGAGAGGGAGGAACCTCCCCCCGCTGCAGCCACTTCCTCTTCTGCTGGTACGGAACTCCCCAGGCTTACAAAGGACGCTTCGAAACAGGACCTGTCCTTGGATAACGAAGAATATGACACAGAGAATGCGTTGATAACCGAAGGTTCCCCGGAAGAGAGCATGAAAATGATCTCCCGCGTCTCTGTCTCATCGGATGGGACCCAGGGGGATCGATATTCAAACTATCCTTCGATCTCGGCTGATGGAAGATTCGTGGCGTTCGGGTCAAATGCAAGCAATCTGGTGACAGGTGACCTGAACGGCGTTCGCGATGTCTTTGTCCATGACCTGCTGACCCATACCACCACCCGGATCTCAGTCGCAATGGATGGAACTCCGGAGAACGGATATTCCCAGAATCCTTCCCTCTCGGCAGACGGCAGGTACGTCACGTTCCACTCCTATGCAAGCAACCTGGTAACCGGCGATACCAACGGGGTAGCAGATGTCTTTGTCCGGGACCTGCTGACCCATACCACCACCCGGGTCTCGGTATCTTCTGCCGGACTACAGGCGGATAAGATTTCAACATATCCTTCGATCTCCGGCGATGGCAGGTACGTCGCGTTCCATTCATCGGCAACCAACCTGCTTTCCGGGGATTCAAATGGCATGTCAGATGTTTTCATCCATGATCTCCAGACGCACACTACCACCCGGGTCTCGATATCTTCCGCGGGGGATCAGGGTGACTCAGGTTCGGCGTATCCCTCGATCTCCGGTAATGGCAGGTATGTGGCGTTCTATTCATCGGCAACCAACCTGGTATCGGGGGACCTGAACGAGGATGATGATGTCTTTGTCCGGGACCTGCAGGAGGGCACCACCCTCCTTGTCTCTGTATCCACTACCGGAACACAGGGAGACCTCGATTCGAGTCATCCCTCCATCTCCGCAAACGGCCGGTATGTGGCGTTCCATTCATCGGCAACCAACCTGGTATCGGGGGATATGAACGAGGATGATGATGTCTTTGTCCGGGACCTGCAGGAAGGCACGACACGCCTTGTCTCCGTATCCTCTACCGGAGAGCAGGGGGATCGGATCTCAAGCTATCCCTCGATATCACCTGATGGCAGGTATGTAGGATTTGATTCATTTGCAACCAACCTGGTGCCGGGTGATACGAATGATAACAGTGATATCTTCATCCGGGACCTGCAGGAGGCGACGACAATCAGGATCTCTCTCGCCCTGGAGGGAACAGAGACCAACGGGAACTCGTATTACCCTTCGGTCTCATCAGAGGGCAGGTGTATTGCATTCCAGTCAACCGCCACCAACCTGGTGAATGGTGATACGAATGGCGTGAGTGATGTCTTTGTCTCTTCCTCTGCTGCACCGGAAATCACCCCTCCCGGCAGCCTGACCGGTCTTGTCAATTCGACCTACCAGAGGAGGTCAATTAACTGGACCTGGACTGACCCAACGGACGATGATTTCAGCCACGTGATGATATGGCTTGATGGTGTCTGGCAGGCTAATGTCACCAAAGGGATCAGGAACTATACTGCCAATGGTCTGCCTGCTGACACCGGGCATACCCTGGGGACCCACACTGTCGATACTGCAGGGAACATCAACCTGACATGGGTGAACCATACCGCATGGACAGCACCGGGCGCTCAATACGTCGTGTCACTTCCAGGCCAGGTCAATGTCCCGACCGATCCGGATGGTGACGGATTGTATGAGGATGTTAATGGTGGAGGAACCATCGGTTTCTTTGACGTTGTGTTGTTCTTCAATCATGTCGAATGGATGAGAGAGAACGAACCTGTTACGGCATTTGATTTCTCTGGGAATGGTGACATTGGGTTCCAGGATGTGGTGCTCTTCTTCAACCAGGTAGGGTAAGGGTACTCCCTTTTCCTTTGCAACCGAAAACATACCTGGGTCTCTATCAATTTTGTTTGTGAAATCATCTTGTCCCCGCTCCATTCACCCAGGGTTGTGAGCACCTCCCGCTGAAGCCTTTTTATCATAGAACTGGTGAAGTGGGCAACAAGGAGCCTTGGAAAGACTGGATCCGGGAAAGCTCCGACAGGAAAAAGAACCTCCATCAGGATCACACGAACCATCCTGGGCAATGGTATAAATACTGTAATCGAGCATGATGGATTGATGGAGTTCCTGCCGAAAGGCCGGCTGGACGCGTTCGCCGACGGGGTATTTGCGATCGTCATCACACTCCTTGTGCTCGATCTCGCCATCCCCGAAGTGGTGGAAGGGGTCATGCCGGCTCTTCTTGATCAATGGCCGGCATTTCTTGCCTATGTCATCAGTTTCTCCTTTGTCGGCAGCCTCTGGATCACCCACTCATCTATTACTGCCCTGATGAAACAGGAGACTCCCCATTCCTACCGGCTCACGCTTTTGATGCTCTTCTTTGTCTCGCTCATCCCCTTCACAACCAAACTCATGGCATTCTACCTCTCGCATCCACCCATGATCCCGGATCTGGCAAGCTCTGATTTCCTCTCCTGGTGGCATACGGTGAACGCGCTGGCGAGAACGGCACTGAGCGCTCCGGTGACCCTCTATGGCCTGGACCTGCTTGCTGCGTCTGTGACGATGAATGCGATCATGAAATCCGCGATCAAGACTCCTGACATGCTCATCACCGAATCAGCAAGCCCTGAGCTGGATGCACTGCAGCGGAGGCAGCAGAAAGGAGTCAATATCATCATCGGGACGCTGATCTTCGGATTCATACTCCCGGTCGTTGCCGTATTCGGGTACATTATCGTCTCAATCGTGTTCTTTCTCACCCCCACCATCACCGTGGCGAAAACGACCCTGGGGAAAGACAAGTGAGAAGCGGGAATATCGTTTCACTGGGTAGTTCCGCCAGGAAGTGCTCCACCATCGGGCCGGTTGAGTGGCATCACCTCTCCGGTCACTGATGCAACAACCACCATCAGGGAAGATTGGTGAGAAAGGGGATGACCGGCGTGCTTGTCAATTTTTGAGAAGTGGCTTGCCGGGTGGAGAGAATGAATGAAGTATCTCCACGCAGAGGAGATCGAAGTGGGAGGACGCGAGTGCTCTCCAAGGCTGCAGGAATCTTGTTTGAACGGTCACAGGCAGTACCGGTCAGGTCGAAATTCCGCTCACCGCCTCGAGATCCCTGCGAATCTGACGACGCATGAACCACTCTGCAAGCACTCCCAGGGCATGGTACAGGGGATTGACCGGGACATCGACATAATAGCGCCTCCCCTTCTCGAGCCATCCCTGGTCAGTCCAGTACTGGTGATCGGCAGGAGCCCGTTCGCCCAGCTCATCTGAAGGGGCTCTCCCGATATGAAATGCGAGTACATCGAACAGGTTCGGCCGGGAACGGGTTCCCCTGATGAGAGCGGCAAGGAAGGCATCAGCCGCCCTCTGTAGTTTCTTCTCGTTCTCCCGGAGAACAGAGGGGGGGAGAGGACCAAACGTTGCATGGGATCGTATCCCCACCTTTGCCGCAACATCAAATCCCCAGATACTGGCCACGAGAGTGAGATACTTCAGTACATCCTTACTTCCCACCGCCCCGGCCGAAGTGAGGAGTAAGGCTTTTTGCCGGAAGAACCGGGGACGGTGAAAGATATAGCCATGCCGGTCGATGAACAGCTTCATCAGGTAGGAGACCTGGAATCCGTAGACCGGGGTTGCAAAAATCACCCCATCCGCCTCCTTCATCTTCTGCTCGATAAGGGAGGCTTCATCCTTGAGCGTACAATACTCCTCACCCCGTTCAAAACACTGATAGCATCCGCGGCAGTCCTCGAGATGTGCCTCTTTGAGCATCACATATTCCCATTCAACCGGCACCTTCTCCTGGATGATCTCGCGGATCCGTTCGGCGGCACGATACGTATTCCCCTTCCGGGGGCTGCCCATGATAACGAGAACCTTCATGGACATCACTTGGTCGTACCCGGTAAAAAACCTCTGAAAGAGATGCAGGCCCCGAAAGGTACCGATCCCCATCACCCTTCTGTTCTCATCCCGGTCGAGAAAGCCACATGGTGGGCATTTTCTTCACCAGGGATAGGCTTTCGAAAAAAGCATGATGCAAGGATTCCCAGGTCGTGGAGAGACGATACCTCCCTGAGGGTATCACTTTCTTCCGCAGCATGATGCGGTATCACCCGTTCCGGAACAGCCCGAGGATCCCGTGGCACCATCATCACAGCAGGAGGACCGGTCGGTATTCCCCGAACAACACGTAGACGCCTCATGATTCTCAGCACAACACGAAGACTCCTCAGTACTCTCAGCACAACAGGACCCTGCGTCTCCACCACAAGTGCAACTGTCCATATCTCTTCCCCTGATAGCTGCACTGATCATCGCCCATGCACACCCGACGCCGCTCTGCACCTCAATCGCCTGGACCGGGCAGTTGAGGGCACAGGCTCCGCATTCCATGCACCGTGTCTTATGGACAAGCTCTGCCGTCTCTTCGCCTTCAGCAAAGACCCCGTGGGGGCAGACCTGGCTGCACCGCCGGCAGTTGATACACCGCTCCGGATAATATGCAAGAGTATTCTCGCGATACGAGTCGAACATCAGGCCACCCAGAGGAACAAGAGGGCTCGGAAAAGAACGGCAAGGACGATCCCACACGCGGCCATGGCAACCATCACCCTGACATAGGTGAATATCTCTGCTTTGACCCCGGACCGGGAAG
>MTKX01009604.1_pt2 | contig 32921 bp, 26 predicted proteins | sample 1042771 | NCBI WGS metagenome assembly MTKX01 (sample SAMN06212183, study PRJNA360534) | anaerobic digester metagenome | biome: Wastewater treatment plant; material: sludge; isolation source: anaerobic digester fed with sludge from wastewater treatment plant | place: Denmark: WWTP Randers ...
AGCTTCAGTTCTTTGTTGCTCTCAAGCTCTTGAATGCCCTTATTGATGGTAGTTCGCGAAAATCCGGTTATTGCGGATACTTTTGAGACGCCACCCCATCCAATCTCAAGGGCCTTCGCAGCTGCAAAACGCCTTGCTTGAATAGGATCTGCACCGGATAAGGCTTTTAGGAATGGTCCATAGTCTACTTCGCTCTCCATAATATATAAACGACGTTCTGCAATATAAAGTTGTCTATTTTATTTTGCGTCAACGACTAAGCTAGGACGCATAGTCCAGGATATGAAATTAAACAAGAAGAAGGTCCGTTTTATCCTTCGTCAATATCGCAAGCATGCAAGCACAAAAGAGATCTCGCGGGATGTTAAAGTGTCTCAGCTTAGAGTTCAACAGATCATCAAGGAGTATAAGGAAACGGGCTATGAGCCTGTATTGGGAGAAAAAGTTGGTCGCCCCTTTAAGCCCTATAATGAACAGGAAGCAGAAATTGTGCGGGCAGCCCATGCACGCTATCGCTTCGGTGCGCGGATGCTGGAGGTGGTCATCAGGAAGCAATATAAGATCCGCATATCACACAATCGCATACATATGTACCTGAAGCATCAAGGACAGGCTCAGGACGATGAAAAGAAGCAGAAACGCAGGAAGTGGGTTCGCTATGAGCGAAAGCATAGCCTTTCCGCTGGCCATATCGACTGGCATGAATGGGATGGAACCAGTATCAAGGTCTGCGTGATTCTGGATGACGCATCCAGGATGGTACTGGCAGGAGGCGAGTTCTTTGAGATCAATACCGAGAATAGCAAGCTTGTCATCGATCAGATGGTTGAAAGGTACTGGTGGCTCTGTCCGCTGAGGGAACTGATAATGGATCATGGGAGTGAGTTCGGAGCCCACAGAATTCACGATGACGGTAGTTGGAGCAGCGAATTCAGAGATCATTTGAAAAAATACGGTATCAAGCCAATATTGGCAAGAGTGAAGCATCCTCAGATAAACGGAAAGCTGGAACGGTTTTTCGGAGAATATAAAAGGCATAGATCTGCTTTTTCTTCATTCGAGGAGTTTATCAACTGGTATAACGATAGACCTCATGGAAGCTTGAATTTCCAGAGCCTGGAGACTCCAGAGATGGCTTTTAGGCGAAAAATGCCGCTTGAAGCCTATTTAGCTATCGGCCATAGACTGTTCGGGTTGTGATGGATATATGAATAAATTAGACTATATAAAACTTGGACGGGCGCGAAATAATTTCAGGACTCCACAGTCGTCAGCTCCATTCCTCACTAATATTCTCCGAGCCAAATACCTGTGCTCACAGCCAAGACTTCGATCAAAACAGACTAGGCAGGCGCGCATAGGATACACAAGATCGGTCTTCCTTTAGGCGGTCCAGGATGCAGCAGCAAGATCTGGTTAATAAAGCAAATAGCCAGCTCTTATCGCTGATACTTACTTTTTATCAGTAACATTAGTAAGGACCATTACAATTAAAGCTGGAGCCCATCTCTTTTTTGGGGCGTAAGGTCTTCTGATAAGGTAGAGGGATCATTGAGGTCGATTGCTCTTGTTATTTCCAATTGAATTGTTACCATCTGAGATGCTACCGGCTGCGTCCCGTTCCTCATATACTCTTTGCTCCAAGCCAGTGCTAGCTCTGCTCGTTAGCTGCATACCGGCTGGCTGAGAGACTGCACTTGGGCGTTTCTCCCCAAGCCTAAGGGATAATCATCCTCTGCTATCGGCTCCACGCTAAGCCGTATGGCCGTTCAGAACGTCGCCCACATCCTGCATCAACTCCGGGCTTGCAGCCGCCTGCAGGACGGCGGCCAGGCAGAGCAATAAGTGCAGGGTTCGAAAATCGTATTCCACAATGAAGGATGAGCATATCTCTGACCACCCGAAGCCTAAAGCGCGCCTGGACTCGAAAGCGAGGCCAGCTTTAACAGAGCGAATACAATGTTTTCATATTTTAGATCAGTATCGCCAATAAGAAACTTAAAATGTATTAAGCTAAAATCAAGCTTTCCCCTTTAAAATGAGGCGTAGTCATCCGATAGTAATTGAAAAGTGCCATCCCAGCTATTGATCCGTTCTTCAAATAAAGACATTAGTGTATAATTTAAATCATGCATGGCTAGAAAAGATCATTAATCAGATGTTCTAATATCAGTGACACACATTGAGAGATTTATACCTTTTTTTCTCCGGAGCATGAAAATTTCATATAAGCTGGGGCAAGAGCGATCGGTCCAGAAAATGGCCGATACGGCTGCAATCAAGAGCCCCCTGGCTTAAAGCAGAACGCTTTACCATTTCCAGCCCATAAAGTACCGTAGGGGCAGAATGTAGCCCCCTTCCTCCAGAGACTCAGCGGCCCGGTCCTGCTCTCACCCGGCCCAGCCTCACTGCCCTGCCTGCGGAGTATATCGGTTGATGGTGAGGCTGCTCTAGCGGAATGCTGATTGTTTTGCGAGGCACCTTTATCTGCTGTAGACGGAACTCCTATGCCCGATTCTCAGGATCAAAACCCCTTCTGCTGTCCGGCAGTAAATAACCCTGAACTCGCCCACTCGTAGCTTCATCAAGCCTTTAAACTGCCCAGTAAGCGGCTCTCCGCAATTAGGATCTACTGATAAAGATTCTCTCAGATCGCGGGTAATCCTCTGAGCAATATGCTTGTCCAGGCTCTTCAAGTCCCGGAAAACAGATGATTTATACTCAATTTTGTATGCCAAGCAGCTCCATCATCTCCCCATCTGAGACAATTCCATCCTCCTTGTCCTTTTGACGTTCCAGGGCGATTAGATAGTCGGCATAGTCTCTGAGATATTCTTCAATCGCCTTTCGAATTACATATGTCTTGGGACGATCTATCGTATCTGCAAGGCTCTCAAGACTATGAGCCAGATCATCCGGGATTCTGATAGATATTGAAGTGGAGATAGAAACCACCTGCTGTAATAAATGTATTACTTGTATTTCAATCTACTGCGCTCCCGGATCAATCTTCCCATAGGGCGGGACTGGAAACGTAGCAATAGCGGCTCGGTTGAGCTAATAGCGATCTTTGAATATAGGCGAATAATTGGCATTATGCATACTTCTATTCATAGACGCATTCCCATCACAGTCCGAAATACGCCGGACCGATGGCATAATAGATCTCGGCAGAAATGACGTTTGCCAATCCTTGTTTGTCCGGCTGGGGCAGCTCGGGTGCCTGAATGCTCTGATTAAAGTGGAGTCCATCTCATGAATGGGACGGAAGGTCTGGCTGATCTGGTAGGGGATCAGCCCGGCCGGCTCATAGGAGGTGTTGTTGCCGGTTGAGTTATTTGCGGAAGCATTAGAGCCCGCGGACTTCCTCTCTGAATCAAGCCAGTCCCGGCTCGGCTCATTGGCTGCATACCGGCTCACCAAAGGATTGCCCTTGGGCCCCTCTGCCCAGCGGAAGAGATCATCCTCTTCTGTAGGTTCCGGACCGCCCGCTGTACGGCCCTCCAGCCATTCTTTCCCAAAATCGCCGCCCACATCCTGCATCCTCTCCGGGCTTGCAGCCGCCTGCAGAGAGGCGGCAAGGCAGAATAGATGGCAAAATTCGAAAATCATATCCTCATCTGAGGGCTATTCCACCCCCCTTTCTATCATTCTCCGCAAGGCCCTCTTTTAAGCTGTATCATCCAGGAGCCAGATCAAGCGCGCCCATGCCCAATCGAGGCAGCGAGACCGGCAAATTAGCACCATAAGGATGGTTTCAAAAGTACTAATTTTAGATCAGTATCGCGATTAAGGAATTGAATTTACCAGGTAGAAATCCGGCAGAACACCACAGAGCATGTGGCTACATCTTCCGATTAGCATTAAGGAGGGCTGACTGGGATTAAAACTTTAGCTCCTCGCTATTTTCTGTGGGTGAATTTGAATCCTGAGGCTTGATCAGAGGTATCGCCAATTGCCAGGATACGGTCGCTGATGATAGAATCAGCACCAATTGCCCCTCAAGCCGGATTCATTGCAAGTCTTTGTGTCAAGGATTGAGAATCGATATCCTTAGGTTACCCACAGAATATAGCGAAGAGCCAAAACTTTGATCAAATCAAACCACTATTGTACATTTTAACTCAGGCATGTATATTGAAAAACATCTCAAGAATATGCTAATCCCCATCGCTCACATTAAGGGCTTCTTGGAATTTGGCGCAGAGCATGAGGATATCAAGAAAAATCAAGCATTATTAATTAATAACAGTTTTATATTCAAGAGCTAATCTCTTTAATGGCTCTTCGCTATTTCGTGTGGGTAACCTAAGGATATCGATTCTCAATCTCCTGATATAATCCCCTCTGGAATTCCGACCTGAGGATTCGATTGATATCGAGATTATCATGAATGGCGATATCGTGGCAATTTGGCAATTACTCGGATTAGGCTTCAGATTTCCGTCTCACCCATAGAAAACAGCGAGGAGCCTCTTTAATCCATGGTTGGTTTGCGACAATTTACATAGCATCCTTTTTAGCGCTGATTACTCTGAAAGACTTAAATAGCGGCAAGATGAATAATAAGTGAAATTGCTATGAAGATAATTTTGAGCCTATTATCAGTATATCTTTTTATGCAATCAAGTAGCATTGTTCTGGCAGAAGATGTGGATCTGAGCGGAAGCTGGTCTTCAGAATACCAATTAGGATCAACGGAGGAATTGTTAACAGCAAATATCCAGCAGGTAGGATCTAATCTCTTGGGATCTTTCACTGTTAAATCCTCTTCTGGGGATGAGTATTCAGGAGTGATATTGGGAACCGTCGACGGCGAGAGAGTGACAGCAAACTTCATTTCGGCAAGAGACTCAGGTAACGATAAAGATCCACTGCTTACAGTAACCCTAATTGATTGTCGCATCGTGGATAAAAATACTCTAAAAGGCACTTACAGTGTCCAGGATAGCGATTTGAATGCTATAGTGAAGCAGCCATTTCAAGCAACCAGGAAATAGAATGCCTGCATATGATTATTATGACTTGGCAATAGACCAGGTAATGATTTGTTTGAAGAATAGAAGCATGGCGACAGATGATTTCGAAAAGAAGACTGAATATTAGAGCATCTACTGTCCTAATTCTAAAGCCAATGATATACGAAGAAATAATAAAAAAAAGAAAATTCTCTATTCCAGGTTCTTCAGCAGGCTCCTCCTCTCATGTGCTCCCAGGTCCACCCCCAGAAGATAGGCTATGGCATGAACGGCCATGGTATTGAGCGGCCAGGTCAAGGCGAAGAAGACGGCCAGCGTCTCAGGGAATGGATAGCTCCACAGGCCGGCCAATGAGCCTGAGAGCTCCATGAAGCCTCCGCTGAAAAGGGCTACAATCAGGAGAGTGGCATTCCATTCAATAGAATGTCGGGAGGAGTAGATCATCCCCAGGACGGCCATGATGGCGTACATGATCAGGACAATGCCCTCAATCCCATGGTATATGCTCTTGTAAGCCAGGCCGAAATAGCCCTCCCAGAAGAAGAAGAGACCGAATACCACCAGGATAATGGCAAAGGGCGCTACCCTCCAGCCTCGCAGCCTGGTGAATATGCCCCGATTTGTGATCCATCCGCAGAGCAGATCGGAGGCCTGGAGGATGGCGAGCATCATCACCATCCATCCGCATGCGATATAGATAAAGGAAGCCTCGAGGCTTAACGCGCTGCCGCTCATTATGCTCTCGCTGTAATTGTAGGTGAGCATATTTGCTGTGACGGTGGAATCGGGATTGGAATGGGTGTTGATAAATTCGACGACTATGCCTGCCAGTCCGGATATGGCCAGCAATGCCATAAAGTGAGTGGTCTTCATCCTGGCGGCGGCAATGAATCCCAGAGCAATGCCGGCCAGCATGCTCATCTCATAGATCAGAGAGGAGAAGGCGATATAGCCGTTCAGGTAATAGCCTATGGCGCAGCCCAAAGCCACAAGCACCATCAGGTTGATATTTATCACCCGGCGAGCGGCATCCTGGTAAGTGCTCCTGTTATCTTTAATGATGGGTGTGACGGCATCCTGAATGAGAGAGAGCGCGGCGGGCATGAGATTCTTTAAGACCGGCAGGCGGGAGAGATCATAGAGCAGAAAGTCTGCGCCTATGTTGAAGAGAGTATCCCAGCCGGGAAACATTAGGACTACCTCTATCGCCCATTCGTAGAATTTTGTCACCTTTTCTTTTGGCTTCTCCCATTTTCCATCTTTGAAATGCTCATAATACTTATCTTTCAGGCTACTGAGGTCGAACTGGATTGATGCGTCGCCCAGGCCCGCTTCATATGCCTTTCTGATATGATCGATATCCAGGGGCCGGTAGCCTATCATCTGGCAGGCTACGGAGTCGGCCTGGACCACGTCATCGGAGGCGATGATGGTCTGGTAGTTGAGGGGCAGGGCGGACAGGGGGCCGACGGCTTCGCCGCCAATGGTCCCGTCGATGATGATGAGGTTGGGGGTGAAGGCGGAGTTGATCTCGAATATGACGTCTTCGATGCTCTTTTTGTGGAATTTGGCCTTATCGATATCAGGGAATGTGCCGTACATATTCTTCATGGCCAGGGTGACGCCGGTGAGCAGATGTGTCTTCATAACGGGAACGGATATGATCACATCAGCCTGCACTGCCAGAAGTGAGACCTTTTCCGTTCCCAGTTTGCTTTCCGGGCCAAAGTAGAAGTTGACCACGGGTTTCTCGGAGAGGTTGACCAATTGCACCTTCTTCTCCTGAGACCATTCGACATATCCTGAGTCCTTGGCTGCCTGCCAGAACTTGGTCCAGACCATATCTGCATCAGCAAATGTGGGGATGCCTCCGGCATCGACTATCATTTTGCGCAGCTCTTCCGCTACCTCAAGGCTGGTGAAGGTGCTCTTTTTCTCAGGCACTCCTCCGCAGATGTTGACCTTTACCAGGACCTGGTCTCCGGTCTTAACGAATTTTTCTATTCCCCCCAGCTTTGCGATAGCCTCTCTCAGGCATTTTCCGGGATCCTGGTTGCGGGCGACTTCTGTATGAGAGTCTAATCTGCTATGCCTTACCACCCTTCGGCTTTTGCTCTTGACATCGTCATAGGAGTAGATCTTGCCCTTTTCCGGGGCATACTTTTTTTTATCCCAGAGCAGGGCAACGGCATAGCCGGCCAATATCCAGATCGGGTAGAGCAGAAAGAGGAAGAATACGGCTAATTTTGGAATCTGGTCTTTGTGGATGGTGGTTATGTCGGTGTGGAACATGAACTCTGATCCAGTTTGCTTGGCGAAGAAGGGTATGGTGAAGCGCACAAAGTCAGCATAGAGAAGGGAGCTGTAGGCAATGAATACCAGGACGATGAAAAGGCCCACCACTATTTTTGCGTGTCTGTTCCAGTTAAGCTTCTTTCCTATGAGGAAGATGGCCAGTCCGCAAAGGAAGAGAAGCGGCGGATCTAAGAAAAAGCTCATTGTCGGACCTCATTTTTTGCTGATACTCGCTTAAGAAGATAGGGCAGATTCAATTCAATCTTTTCTTTTTTGCCGGCCTGGACGGCTCCGGCCATGATAAATCCCTTGAAATCCTGAAGAGCCTGGATGATGGGGTGGCCGGGGTGATCAAGCATATCCACCATCAGGTTTCCTTTCACCCGCCGGATGGCATTTTTGGCGGGTTGGGCGGGAAGGTTAAGGCTCATCAGAGCGGCCTCGCCGAATGAAGCGGAGCTCTCGGCATGGCTCAAATTTCCGCCCCGGATGAATTCGGCTATGAGGCTGGTTTTGACTGCGATGCCTTGCGCGCAGCCTCTTGCGCAGACTTCTGGGCGGGAGGAGGCACTGCCTCTCGTGCTGCCGGAGGGGCTGATCAAGGTGCAACTGCTGATGCCCCTGTCACCGCTGCTGCCTTCGCCGCCGGAATCTCCCTCCATCCGCAAGAAGTTGATCGGGCTTTCTGCAGGAAGGATGCTACTACTCTGGCTGTACAGCCCGGAAAGCTTTTTTTTGCGGTACATAGGCTTCTCAGAATTGCAGGGTCGGGAAAAAGAACTCATAGTAATAATAGTGATGGTTAAATCTATTTAGATTTTTTGGGAAAAACGCCTGGGATATTTCAGCCACGGGCTACTCTCAATAGGATACGAACGGCTGCCACAGAGGCAAGAGAAGAGCACAGAGGACTCAGAGAGAATAACAAAGATTGAAGCTTGTCAGGCTTTTAAAAAAAGATTGGGTGGAAAGGAGCCGCTCTCTTGCAGAATCGCCCTGGCTGGCTCTCCCGGTCGCCAGGCTCGCCTCATCCTCAGGCCATAGCCAGATCCCTCGGATCCATGCTCCTCTGCTCAGGAAATCCAAAAAAAATAATGAAATAGTTTTATCTAATCAATCTGAAGCGCTCCTCCTAAGCATAGAGCGCATATCGTTGATTGAATCCCTCTTCAGTTTTATCTTTTCTATCAATTCCTCTTTCTGGAGATGTATAAGCAACTTGAGTTCCTTGACATCAACCTTTTGCGGTTTTAAGCCTTCTTCATCTTTGAGGATCATTGAGGGGGAAGAACTAACCATCAATTTGGTGATGATAACCGTTCTATCTTGGGAATAACCGGATGAAGCCCCTTGGCTATCTGTAGCCATTGCTCTAACCAGGTAAGTTCCAGCCTTGCTCCAACTGTGATATGCGCCCCCAGCCGAGCCTGAATTAACCAGAACCGTTTGAGAGACAGTCCCATCTCCCCAGTCAAACGTATACCTCACTTGGTCTCCGTCAGGATCAGTAGTTAATGCAAAATATTTATAATATGTTCCGGGAAATCCGGAGGTCCACCCCGAAGGTGCAGAAGGTGTATTTGGCGCTTTATTGCTGGTAATAGCAACAGACAGGATATCAGAATACCCGGATGAGGCTCCCTTGCTGTCAACGGCCATCGCTCTAACCAGATATGTTCCGCTCGTGCTCCAGCTATGTGATGCGCTTGCTGATGTCCCCGAATTGACCAGAGCGGTCTGCGAAGTAGTTCCATCTCCCCAACTGAATATGTACTTCACCTGGTCCCCATCAGGATCTGTAGCTGCAGTGGAGTAGCTGTAAACGGTTCCAGGAACTCCTGAGACTGGACCGGAGGGAATGGAAGGAATGTTTGGAGCTTTATTGAGGGCTACGACGACGGATAAAACATCTGAATACCCGGAAGAAGCTCCTTTGCTGTCCATAGCCATCGCTTTAACCAGATATGTTCCGCTGCCACTCCAGCTATGCGATGCGCTTGCAGTTGTCCCCGAATTGACCAGAGCGGTCTGCGAAGCAGTTCCATCTCCCCAGCTGAATATGTACTTCACCTGGTCCCCATCAGGATCTTTAGCTGCAGTGGAGTAGATGTAAACGGTTCCAGGGACGCCTGATGCGGGACCGGATGGAATAGAAGGCGTATTTGGTGCTTTATTAGTGGTAATAATGACCTGCAAGACAGCCGAGTAGCCAGATGAAGCCCCTTTGTTGTCCATAGCCATTGCTTTAACCAGATATGTTCCGCTGGCACTCCAGCTATGTGATGCACTTGCAGATGTCCCCGAATCGACCAGAGCGGTCTGCGAAGTAGTTCCATCTCCCCAGCTGAATATGTACCTCACTTGATCTCCATCAGGATCTGTAGCGGAGGCGGAATAGCTGTAAATGGTTCCAGGGACGCCTGATGCGGGACCGGATGGAATGGAAGGCGTGTTTGGCGCTTTATTAGGAGCTATGGCGACGGATAAAACATCAGAATACCCGGAAGATGCTCCTTTGCTGTCCATAGCCATTGCTCTAACCAGATATGTTCCGCTGGCACTCCAGCTATGTGATGCGCTTGCTGATGTCCCCGAATTGACCAGAGCGGTCTGCGAAGTAGTTCCATCTCCCCAGTCGAATTTGTATTGCACCTTATCTCCATCAGGATCTGCAGCGGAGGCGGAATAGCTGTAAATGGTTCCAGGGACGCCTGATGAGGGACCAAAAGGAATGGAAAGCGTGTTTGGCGCTTTATTAATGGTTATAATGACATAAAGGGCGGCTGAATAGCCAGAAGAAGCTCCTTTGCTATCAATAGCCGCTGCTTTAACCAGATATGTTCCGCTGGCACTCCAGCTATGATATGCACTTGCAGATGTTCCCGAATTGACCAGAGCGGTCTGCGAAACAGTTCCATCTCCCCAGTCGAATCTGTATTTCACCTGATCTCCATCTGGGTCCGTAGCGGAGGCAGAATAGCTATAAACGGTTCCAGAATTGCCTGATGCGGGACCAGAGGGAATCGACGGGGTACTGGGTGGATTATTGATCATTATCACTTTTAATCCATTTGAATAGGCAGAGGAGGACCCTTTGCTGTCTGTAGCCATTACTCTAACCAAGTAAGTTCCAGCCTTGCTCCATCTATGATATGCACTCCCAGCCGAGCCGGAATTAACTGAAAACGTTTGAGAGACAGTCCCATCTCCCCAGTCAAATGTATACTTCACTTGATCTCCGTCAGGATCAGTAGCTAATGCAAAATATTTATAAGAGATTCCGGAGAATCCGGAAGTCCGGCCTGAAAGTGCAGAAGGTGTATTAGGAGCCCTATTTGTGGTCATAATATCAGACAGTGATGCAGTCTCGTATAATGAAGCAGACAAGCCCGATGATAGTGCCGCCATCTCATTGAGCAAAGAATTATTAGAAGCATTTGATAATTCAATCATTGATGTGTTTTCATATCCCTCAATAGGATCGTTAGCTGAGCTTATTGAGAGAATTGGGCATGAACTCAAGACTGCTAAGCATAACACAACCATCTTAAGGAGGAATTTGTTCATGTTAAACATGAAGTTAGCTTTTAGTATAAATAACTTACTATTTCTTTTTTGAATGTATGCAAAAAAAAAACGATGGCTCAGATTTCCTTCCCTCAGCTAAATACTTACCGGAGCTGCCACCTTCACAGATCACTTCGATTTAACTTCAATTACCACATCAGAGGAATATTTGCCTGTTATTCCACGCCAGCTGATCCATGTTCTTCCATCAGATAGATCGAATATGCTTGCATGCTTTGCGCCATCCGGATTCATCTTTGGATCTGAGTAATAGGTTGTTCCATCAGAGGACTTTAATTTATAGCCAAATCGTTGATCACTCTGATAAGTTCCAATCGGCTCTTTAATGCTATTTTGGGTTGTCGTCAGCACCCACTTATCATCAGGTGTGAATATACCAAAATCATATAGTCCCGCTGGTTGGGTGATTACCTTGGCACTGAAGATCCTTGGCGTAGGAGATGGATCTGAGCCGGGAGTTATTCCTAGAGCATAGAAAGGAAATTCTGTTCCCATGCCACATTGACCGTATGCTATTCTGCAATATCCATCATCACCCCATGAAGTCGACCAGGAGTTCTTGATAATCCAGCATCCTTCTTTTTCATCATATCCGACAATGCATATGGCATGATAGCCAACAAAACTGCCATACTCTTGAGTGTATATTTTTTTGCTATCCACAGAGAAGAAATCTTCATAGACCGACATGCCTGTCATAAGCGGTCCTGTTTTTGATATGTACTCCTTGGCCTCTTCAACGGTGTAGATCTTTTTCCATGAGGCAATCCTATAATGAGGGGAATGGCATATGGTTGATTCCAGATACGGACAGCATGCTTCAGTCACTGTGCCGGGTGATTTCGCTGCATCCAATATGCGGTCAAATTGAGAGCCTGCACTGCAAGAGCCTTTGCTTTTCTGAAACAGGTACCACTCGCTTAGATCATAATTCCGAGAAGAATTATTGATGAGCCATGCAGATTCTTCCGAAGCCAAGGCTGCAAAGGCTACACAAGCACCGCACCCACCCTGATCTCTGACCGGGGTAACACCACCTTTGTTTTGCCAATCCCAAGAGCTTGGATAAGAAATATTGATATCAGATGTGCTCAGAAGAGATGTAGCATCTGCAATATTTGCCTTATTTTCAGCTAATTCTTCAGGCGTCACAATCAGGCCAGTTGGATATGACTTATTAGCAGCTTCTTTTTTGCTAAGTTCAGGTCCAATCTGCGGTGATGGAGTGTCTTGTTGGCGCTTTGATTCTATCGCCTGTTTTATTATGTCGATACGATCCTCCAATAATTCGATCCGTTCTTGACTGCGACTGAGCAATGCAGATGACCGGTCAATGGCATAGGTGGATTTGCCTATTTCATCTTCAAAAGCAATGGAAGAGGTCAATATCAAAGATGTTATGGCAGACAAAAGGATTATGATACAGATTCTAATTTTCCCTTTCATAAGCAATAATTAAATGTCTTAAGATAAATAGTTTATCTGTAAAAGCTCTTCAGACTAGAAGACTAGAGCTCTAGACCGCGTTCTGACCTCCTACTGATCTCTTTGAGGCTTTTTACCTATCGCGGGAATTGATCTTGTGCATGATCAAGGGACTAAAAAGGCACGGTGGAGTGAATCCCTCAAGGATTAAAGGCAATCTCGCTTCCTGCAGAGCCTCAGCCGCGGCAGGCTGCAGACCTGCCCCCGGCCCTATCCTCGCTGCCTTGGCCTGTGGCTATAGCGGTTGAAGTTGATGCTGTTTTGCCGGCATGCTCATTGCTCTGCAGGGCACTTTTTTATACGCGGGAGATGGTGCTCCTCTGCCTGATTATCAGGATCTAAACGCCCTCTGCTGTCCAGCCGCAAATTTATTCCAGATCAAAACGCTTCCCTCAGAGACTGAAATACGCCGGACCGATGGAATAATAGATCTCGGCAGGAATGCCGTTTACAAATCCTTGTTTATCCGGCTGGGGCAGCCCGGGTACCTGAATGCTCTGATTAAAGCTGGAGTCCATCTCATGAATGGGGTGGAAGGTCCGGCTGACCTGGTAGGGGATAATTGCGGTCTCATTGGAGGTGTTGTTGCTGGTTGAGTTATTCGCGGAAGCATTAGAGGCGTAGGAAATCATCTCTGCATCAAGCCAGTCCCGGCTCTTCTCATTAGCAGCATATTGGCTGGCTGAGAGATTTCTCTTGGGCCTCTCTTCCCAGCTGAAGAGATCATCCTCTCCTGCAGGCTCCGGACCGCCTGCTGTCTGGCCCTCCAGCCATCCCCTTCCAAAATCGCCGCCCACATCCTGCATCCCACCAGGACTTGCAGCCGCCTGCAGAGAAGCGGCCAGGTAAAGCGCTGAGATAAGGATCAGAAGAGCTTTCATCAAAGCATCAGTATATGCACTTCATAATACATAAATGTGATAGACCTCATCTCGATATCGATCTGCTTCAGGCTGAACAGCGTGCTGGTCTTCTGGCTGAACCAGTCCTCGGCCCAGGCAAATGCCACCGTCATTATGCCCCGCAGGACACTGGAGCAGCTTGCCCTCGATCCATCTGCTCCTGCGGGTATGCCTACAACTAAACAGACCCCAAGCTGCCTCATCATTGCCGGGAGGAAAGCCAGGATTGGGTTGATTTTTGCTTAATCAACCGTCAACTACTCCGACCTAAAGACCGGAGCTTGCAACTGAGGCAAGATGTTTCCCCGCTACAATAGGCTGGTTGACAGCAGCCCCAAACGCAATATTCATTGCTGCGATGTGATCCGCAGGCCCAGCGAAGCCGCAAGACTCACATCGAAACTCGTCTCTGGTTGGTCGATTTGTTTTAGCTACATGGCTGCAGGATGGGCAAGTCCGAGAAGTGTTCCGGGGATCAATAAAGACCAACGGAACACCGGCAACCTTGGATTTGTACTCAACAAACATCCTAAGCAGCCCAAAATTCCAAGTGTGCAAGCTACGACGTTGAGCCTTTCTAACCGTAACTCTGGATCGGATGCCCTGGAGATCTTCCAGAGCGATAGATCGCAAAGTGTCTTTGGCTTTCGTAACAATATGCTTGGAAATGCGGTGGTTAACATCTTTGGAAAACCTGGACATCCTACCAGAAAGCTCCTTAAGATGCCTCTTGGCAGATTTTGTTCCCTTACTCTGAAGGCTGGCTTTCAGAGAATCGAGCCTGTATCTGGTTTGGTTGACTTGCTCACCGGAATGTACCTCTCCATCAGAATCAACCGCGAGGTACTTGATACCAAGATCGACACCAAGAACTCCTTTAGGATCATAAGGAGATTCTTCGGCTACTTCAACCACAACCCCGAGGTAGAAGAGTCCATTGGACAGGATCAAATCGGCCTGCCCTCTGATCCTATCCATTCTGGCTTTCTGGTAATCCCCCATCCGAACCGAGATAACTTGCCTACCGCCAAGAGTGACCAAAGAGACCTTCTCAAGCCCTTTCCAAGAGAGGATTCTCTGATCGTAAACAATGGCCCCATCAGGCCGGAACTCTGGCTTAATGGACTTATCTCTCTTGTAGGCTTCAGATACTTTAGAAATGGCCCGGACAGTCAACTGAGAAGAAAGACCATACTTCTCTCGTATAGGATAGTAAACCACCTTATGTAGTTCAAATTTGTTTGCAGAATGCAACTCAAAGATGGTCTCAGCTATGTCATTACAGGCTTGATTGAAGCGGTGCATAGTATCCAAGAGTGCTTGATATTGCTCTTGGCTCGGATCGAGCTTGACCATCAGAGTTTGAAGCATCTATTGAAGAGAATTGTCAATGGCGATATAAATATGTTTGCAACGCAAAGCGAAAGTAATGGGTGGGGTACGCTCCTCCCCGGCCTAAAGACCGGGGTTTCCGCTACCCCTACACCCCGGAGCGATCTATGAATTCCTTCTCTTCCGAAAGGGTACAATTTAGTGCCATATCCCATGCAGAAATGCGATATTTCACCTTTTGATTCCTAAAATTCCCAAGATCGACACTCACACTTCCGCCCGCAAGATCATCAAAGATGCGATGCACCACAATTCCATTGACCAGTAGATCTATCCTCGCAAGATGGTGATTGCATGGGGTGGGCTCCGATGCCCTGTAGCTGAACTGGTAGCCTTTGCCGGTTTTTCTGCATACAACGTCTACATCAACAGGTGCATTAAAATCATCCTGCGTCTTCGCATTTCCCCAGCCATTCTCAAGCGGATAACTTCCTGCTCCGCAGCCGGAATATTGTTCGCGTAGCCAACGCTTATGATTGGCAAAGGTATCAAACCCCTTCAAATCAATGTAAGCAGGCTTGTTGATCCCAATGCCGTCCCGGAAAGCTGATTCTATAAGAGGAATCGAATCCAATTGGTATCCGCCAAGAAGAGCCTCGACCGTATCGATAGCGACCGAATCCTTCGAACAGAGGATTGAATTCATAAGAATAAAGTCGGTCTTGGCATCGAAATCAGCCACTTTATTCTGCGGGCCACTCCTGTTTCCGGTAAGTGCATCCATGATCACGATATCGAATGCTCGCGCACGGTTCAAGGCACAAAGATAATCAAGGAACAGGCGGACATCCCCAGTGCCCCATCCATATCCTGCGTGCTCCTGCTTTTCGAGGACACCAAGCATTGATCCCCAGTGTAGTTTGAGCGCCCCGGTCATGCCGGTGAAAGCATGGCTCTTCATAACTGGTATCCCTATATACACATCGCAGTATTCTGCCTCACCCTGTGCCTGTTCCTTGGTCCGCAGGAATTTTGGCAGCCAAACCTCACTCCTCCCTCGGATAGGCTCATCAAGAACAGTAAGAAACCGATCTGATATCTGAACCGAATCGAGGTTTACGAGCTCCGCTCCGGACCCACCGTCAAGGACACCATTGGCATCGAAATCGTAGCAGATATCGTTTGGCTCGACGGACTTTCCAGCACTACGCTGCAAACGGGCATAATGAAAACTCTGTATGTTATTTTTGTCGGAAGGATTCTTCTCTGGAGAGAATGTTGCATCTACCACCTTCAGGTCTGCACAACCCCTAAATCCAATGATCTCTCGCACTTTTTCCGCGACATATCTAACGATCCTCGGATCCGATACAATCCCCCGCCCTTTCTCGCCTGGAAGACCCTGGCTTGGGCCGACAATGTTGACCTTAATGACTACCCTGTCTCCCGGCTTAATAATCTCTGACAGACCGCGTGGGCCCAGCACCTGGGCGATAGCGTCATCGACAAGGCGGGGTATCTCCTCATCGGCAGGCTCCCTGGTCATGCATGAAAATCCTACTATGGGTAATGGGCGATTCGAGGAGATGCTAGGCCGGGTGCTAGTGTTGGCGTATACTGCGGAAATGCTTGTCCCTAGCACTCCGGTAACCTGGAGTCGTTTCATGTCCTCGTGAATTTTTTCCCATCGACGGCTGATATCGCTGGAGTATGGAACGCCACCAGCGGGGGGTGCTCGATCATCAGAACAGGTGTTTGCAGCTGTATTGTCAGAGCGGTCCATAGATTTATCCATCCTCAATATCAATCTGGACCATAATAATTAATACCTTTTGATCTCAAGTCTTCATTATAAGATTAGCATATCGATTCGGCGGATTAGATGGAAAATATGAATCTCCAGCCGGATAGTCCGGCCCAGCAGCAGTCGCAGCCCTACATTGCATCAAGAGCGGAGATTGACCTCTCTATTGAAGTAGTGCTCCTGATTGTGGGAGGCCTCTTCTTCCTCCTCTTTGGGGTGCTCTTGTTCCTGATCGACAAAGGAATGCTGCCCTATAGCGAGGGCAGCATGTATGGGCTTTTCGTAGTCCTCATATCGATGCAGATCATCACTATGGGAAAAACACCTTTCGGGGACGTCCTGCGCTCATGGTTGGTAGTAATCATCGGGCTTTTAGCATCAATGCTCGGAACCCTGGCTATCTTCTACCCAGAGCACCTGGTCACCACAATCCGCATCATTGCTGGCCTAATAGTTCTGATCACCGGAGCCTCGGGGCTGCTGCAGCTGTTCACCGCCAAGGATAAGGCTCGAATATGGATGAAGGTTCCTGGGATACTAAGGCAGTTGACTGTAGCCTGTGCCTTGGTATATAGCATCGAAATAATGCTAGGGATTATCACCCTTCTCCCTGGCATCATGCCCGATAAGATGACAGCTTTGCTGCTTCTCATCTTTGGCGCAAGCGTCTTCTTCCTTGCCTGGTGCATCCACGTGGCATCCCACCAGTATAGCTCCTCAAGCGCGAAGATGGTACCAGATCCATCCAAGCCGGAAGGCGGATCCATCCTTTTAAGAGAGACATCTCTTACCGTGGGAGATACTTTCAACATCTACCAGGGATTTCTATTGATAATCCTCGGAATCCTGGTCCTATTCATGATCCTCGGCATATTCCCCTCTTTTAATTCCGATGGCCAGCTGGGACTTTTGTTGGTGCTGACCTCCCTTCAGTTGCTCGCCCTGGGACAGTTCGTGGGAAGCGATTTCAGAAGATCATGGCCGATGATCGCTATTGCGATTTTGTGTGCTGGGGCAGGAATCTTCTCCTGTATCGTTCCTGGAGTCTTAACCAGTGTGATCCAGCCTATCATAGGGATTCAGAACATCATCACGGGAGGTCTTCTTCTTGCCACCAAGATCATAGGCCCGACTGTATACGGAATCAGGCACCCGCCAGTTGAACCGGCTCTCCTTCCGCCTATAGTCAAGCGACTCTACCTGGCGTTGACTATCACCGGGATAGTGGCAATCCTCTTTGGCATCAATATGCTGGCACCACTCCTGCTCCCAAGTCTGCTGGGGATGATCGTCTATGCCATTCTCCTTCCACTCCTGATCATCATCATGGGATTCATGTCTTTGATCACAGTGGCTATCAGCCAGAAACTTCAGCGGGACACGGCAAAGCCATAATGAAATACCGGCTTTCAGATGAGACTTGCACTAAAAAAATGGGATGAGCGTGTTTTCAGGAAAGCTTTCCCCTTTCTGGCTCTGAAATCAGCGCTGCAGCCGCAGGTCGTCTTTCGTAGCTAGACTATCCACTCACCACTTCTCCGCTTGCGGGCTACATTGAGGAAATATGCATCATTGCCCTCGGCCATCGCCGGATTGAAGCAGCTGATAGCGCCCTGGACATCATTATCATCGCCTAGCACGAGACGCTCTCTCCTTGAGACTCCCTCCAAGATTCTGCTCGCGGATTGCGCAGCTGTCTGAGCGCCTTCTGGCGGCTTAGTGTCTCCCCAAATAGCAGTGATTGTGGTGCCGGGCGTCGCCGATGTGAAGCAGATATTCTCATCCCAATATTCGTAACGAAGAGCCAGAGTCAGACCATTAAGTGCTGCTTTAGTTGCAGAATACATAGTCTGCTCAGGCATGGGAGAGAACGCTATTCCTGATATCACATCTATGACATGACCGCCACCCTGTGCTCTCATAATCGGAATGGCGGCGCGAATGCCATAGACAGCACTGTAAAAGTTGATCGCAAAGGCCTTCTGCCAGGACTCATTGGTCTGCTCCTCGAAGAGCCCGCTGAGACCTACTCCTGCGTTATTGAACAGGATATCCAGACGGCCTTCTCCGAAAGCAGCAGACTTGGCAATCATGTCCTTTACGTTATCTTCGCGGGTTACATCACATATCAAGCCGAGCACCTTGCCCGGATACTCTCCTTCCAGCCGAGCCGTCTCCCGATCGATTCTCTCCTTGTTTATGTCGGCCAAGACAACTCTCTTAGCTCCAAAGGCAAGCATCCCCTCGCAGAGAGCCAGCCCGATTCCTGATGCGCCGCCGGTAACGGCAGCAACCTTGTTCTCATAATATTTTCCTGTCTCACTCATTCTTACTCCTCCTTCGAGAATGTCAATTAATATTGTCCATACCGCTGATGGCCCGCGCAGATGGTAGAACGATCATAGCGACCTGTGAATAAGTAGCTGAAGAGATCATCAGATTCCTTTCCCTCCAATGTGGCAAGTTCGTGCACTCCCCGCACCCAATTGGAATTGATCGAGTATGCAGCGCCCAGTGGCCTGACCACCACCAGCTCCGACCAGGGGTCGTCCAGCGATGGCTCCATTGAAATCGATTTAATGCTGGCGGCCTCATAACTCCTGTAGTCCGTAACGCTATCATATCCGATGAGGGTGGTTTTAGGCAGGATCATATGGCCGTCCGAATCCGCGCCGATGTCATATTTAAAGAGGAAACAGTAACCGTCTGCGCTCGAACCTGGTACGAATTTGGGTAATGCTGCCTCCATCATCGGCTCGTTATAGCCTCCAATCTCGATCTCTGCCTCGAAGATACGCCTGCCCTTTGCTTCCACCACAGTATGTGCGATATCATCGTTTCGCTCTACAACGATCTTCTCACACATTTTCTTGGGGAGCCCCGAGCCTTCACGACCGCTTAACAGTCCCATCTGGGCGCCCGGACCGTTAAGCTGCAAGTTGCAGAAATATAGGCCGCTATGTTCCTTGTACCGGGCACCGAGTATTCCTATGCCTGCTTCCATATACCATGGAGCGAATGTTGGCTCCCTGATGTTGACGAAGTAGGAATATACAAGAGGATGTTCGGGATCGGCCAATTCAAATTGCGGCGGCAGTACACGTCTCGCGACCTTGGGATCGGTCTCCCAAAAGATATAGAGGCCCTCCTCCTCATTCATCGCCGCCCCCTTCATAAACGCATTGAGCTTCTCGCGTTCTACGAAATAACTTCCGTTCTTCATGATAGACCACCTCTTTTTTGTTTGTATCAGTCTATTCTGTCATGGTCAGGATTCGAAGACGAATGCCTGACCGTATGCGTCCGCTGTCGCCTCCAGAATCCTTCCACCGCGGTTGGCGTCTCCCAGGATATGTGCCTCAGGAAAAGCGGCCTTGAAGGCATTGACTATATCTTGACGAGGTCGAACGCCCAGGGCCAGGATGATCGTCTCGGCATTGATAAACACCCTTTTGCCATCATCCACGCGCTCCAAGGCGACTCCGCTCTCAGTTATCTCCGACACCCTGTGCCCGAGCAGGTAGACGGGATTGTATTCTGCCAGACGCCGCTTAATATCGAAGATAACCAAGATTGAGATCCCCTGGCCTATTTCGGGTAGCATATCGACAATTGTTGTCCTGTGCCCGGCCTTTGACACAACCTCAGCTGTCTCAAGACCGGTCATGCCGGAGCCAAGGATTATGCAATCTCCCATGAGCTGGGCTCTTCCAGTTAGCACATCCTCAGCAATGACGACATTCTTCCCACTGATGCCAGGTATAGGTGGCAACATCGGCATCGCCCCGCAAGCTATGAAAACCCCGCAGGGCGACAAGGCCTTGACCTTTTCAACAGTTGCTTCTTCACCAATCCTCAATTCTATATCGCTTGCGCATACCTGGGCGATCATCCCATCGACCAGCCTGGTTATCTTCTCCTTGCCCACACCCTTATCTGCGATGTTTAGAGTGCCTCCCAAACGTTCTGACGGATCGAAGAGTACAACATGAAACCCACGTCTATCCAGAAGCAACGCAGCTTCGATGCCAGCCGGCCCGCCACCGATGACCACGACCGTTCGCCCTTTGCCATTCAGTTTAGGATCCTCGAACTCTCTCTCGCGTCCCAGTTTCGGGTTTACAGCACACTTTACATGCCGGGAGTTTATTATTTCCTGGAAGCAGCACAGGCAACCAATGCATTTGCGTATGGTCTCAGCCTTTCCCGATCGGGCCTTATTGCACCATTCGGGATCGGCCAGATGCCCGCGGGCCACCCCAACAAAGTCGCAGCAACCGTCCACCAGGATCTGCTCTGCCACATCGGGCTCCTTGATGTTACAGACTGCTATCACTGGGATGTTTACATGCTTCTTTACCTCTGCCGCCATGTACCTCTTCCAACACTGCTCGTATGTGCCGGGTTCTATAGTGGCACAGACATCAGAGCTTCCTGGAATACCTCCGCAACTAACGTCAATGAAGTCGACTCCCGCTTTCTCTAATACCTCACAGATTTGGCAGCTTTCCTCCAGGTCGTTTCCTTCTTTTCCGAGGAACTCCTCAACTGAAAGCCTCACGCCTAGCGGAAATTGACCTCCACACTTCTCACGAATGCATCTGATAATCTCGAGCAAAAAACGCATCCGGTTCTCTAAGTTACCACCATACTCGTCAGTCCGCTTGTTCAGATATGGAGAGAGGAAGCTGTTGATCAGATAGCCATGTGCGCCATGCAACAACACGCCGTCTGCGCCCGCCAGCTTTGTGAGCATCGCACCGTTGACGAATGCGGATTCAATTTTTGCCATCTCATCTATGTCAAGGGCGCGTGGAACTTCTAGAGCAGTTTTTACGGCCGATGCTGCGACTATCGGCTCGCCGCCGATTGCATAAGATCCCTGACCTCCAGGATGGTGGAGCTGGAAGAATATTTTCGTTCCATACTTATGCACCGTGTCAACAAGACGAGCCAATCCTGCAACGTCGGCCAGGTTTCGTGCGGCGAGCTGGCAGGGCTCTGCTGCCCCGGCTCCATCTAACACACGACAGAGCTCACTTTCGATAAGACCAACACCACCTTTAGCGCGTGCTTCATAGTAGGCAATGATGTCATCATTCACGCCACCTCCTGGCGCCGCAATTCCCGTACCCATCGGAGACATCACAACACGGTTCTTAATCTCGACAAGTCCAATCCGCCCCTTACTGAACATTTTATTGTACATAGCCTCGCCGCCCGTGGTTACAATGAACATATTAAGATTTGATTAGCAAATCTTAATTTATTATTCATGGTATTTACATGTTTAGCTGGCTGAACGGGCAGCCCTGCTGTCGGCAGCTCCTAGAGCTTCACATCAACCTCCACCATCGTCTCCCCCGCCTCTCTGCTTATCACTGATCAAAAAAAGACTGGATGATGGACTGATTATTGAGTCACCATGAAAATACTTTAAATTTTCATAGTTTTGGGTGCGAATTGTAAATTCATCGATGCTTTCTATGCCATTTTTAAATCATTCTTAAAAATGACATAGAACCAGAAACAAAGAAAACTACCTTGCGAAGAGGATACAAATCCCTTCGCCCGCAGCCCGATGCGAACCGCCTATTCTGTCCAATGAAGGACATCCCTTATGACACTCCACCTCTTTGTTTTCTTCTCAGGATTTTCTCCCAGTTTTCTATCCAGAGATCCATGAAATGAAATCCGATTATACCCAGAATCCAGATTAACAGCATTATCAATGCCGCTTTTTTAAGAAACTCTTTTGCATCGTCCTTATTGATGCTGCCGATTCCCGTGATGATGAATATCACAACTGAAGACAAAACGGAAACCTACATCAGCTTGATAAAGATCGTGCCTATGGGAGCCAAAATTTGAGCTTTCTCCCCAAAGAACAGTCCACAGATGGCACCTGCTATCAGGCTAATGAAGACCTTTGCTGCAAAGCTTAGCTTAGGCACCGCCACTCTCCTCCCTCCTAATGGGAGTCAAATTTTCCATTATGATCCACCAAGATATTGAACTTGCGGTCTAGAGCGAGGCCGTGATCATGTCTCCGAAGGCTCCGGCGCTTCAATGCAAAACATTAATAAATGATCGTCAATATATCATATTAAGGAATGATGTTCCTGGGCAATTCAGAGAAAAAAATCTAAATGAAACTGAAGCCGCTCTTAAATTATCTCCTGATTAGGAACCTGTTAGCATGTCGTCGTGGTCGGAGCGACGTTGCCAGAATAAGATAAGTGAACAGCATAACATGGACATTCGACTGAGCAATTTGGTGATAAATATGAAAGGACTAAATAGATATTTTCTGATTATAGGCCTGGTGGCTTGGCTCTCAATGTTTATGGCCGAGGCCGCTCCGGACCTATTTGTCAGCGAGTTCTCCATGACTCCAGAAACGCCAGTTCAGGGATCGCCGGTAACTGTGAGGCTGGGAGTTTACAACAAGGGCACCGCACCATCCGGACCGTTCAGTGTCCAGTGGTGGCCTGGGGAAAACTACCAGGATCTGGGATGCAACTGGGATGTGGAAGGACTCGTAGCGCGGGGCGGAAGGATACTGACGTGCACCTACGACGGCTACCCCAGCTGGTATGCTAATATCAATATCAAGGTGGTGGTGGACTCCGGTGGAGCCGTGGCCGAGAGCAATGAGGCAAACAACATCTTCCTCAAGCCCATCAGCGTGAGCAAGCCTGGTGCAGGATTGCCGGAACCGGTGGGGCCTGAGCCAGCTTGGGGATCTCCGGATCTATTTGTCAGCGAGTTCTCCATGACTCCAGAAACGCCAGTTCAGGGATCGCCAGTAACTGTGAGGCTGGGAGTTTACAACATGGGCGCCGCACCATCCGGACCGTTCAGTGTCCAGTGGTGGCCTGGGGAGAACTACCAGGATCTGGGATGCAACTGGGATGTGGAAGGACTCGTAGCGCGGGGCGGAAGGATACTGACGTGCACCTACGACGGCTACCCCAGCTGGTATGCTAATATCAATACCAAGGTGGTGGTGGACTCCGGTGGAGCTGTGGCCGAGAGCGATGAGGCAAACAACATCTTCCTCAAGCCCATCAGCGTGAGCAAGCCTGGTGCTGGATTGCCGGAACCGGTGGGGCCTGAGCCAGCTTGGGGATCTCCGGATCTATTTGTCAGCGAGTTCTCTATGACTCCAGAAACGCCAGTTCAGGGATCGCCGGTAACTGTGAGGCTGGGAGTTTACAACAAGGGCACCGCACCATCCGGACCGTTCAGTGTCCAGTGGTGGCCTGGGGAGAACTACCAGGATCTGGGATGCAACTGGGATGTGGAAGGACTCGTAGCGCGGGGCGGAAGAATACTGACGTGCACCTACGACGGCTACCCCAGCTGGTATGCTAATATCAATACCAAGGTGGTGGTGGACTCCGGTGGAGCCGTGGCCGAGAGCGATGAGGCAAACAACATCTTCCTCAAGCCCATCAGCGTAAGCAAGCCTGGTGCTGGATTGCCGGAACCGGTGGAGCCTGAGCCGGCTTGGGGATCTCCGGACTTATTTGTCAGCGAGTTCTCTATGACTCCAGAAACGCCAGTTCAGGGATCGCCGGTAACTGTGAGGCTGGGAGTTTACAACAAGGGCACCGCTCCATCCGGACCTTTCAGTGTCCAGTGGTGGCCCGGGGAGAACTACCAGAATCTGGGATGCAGTTGGGAGGTGGAGGGACTGGTGGCAAAAGGCGGCAGGATATTGACGTGCACCTACGACGGCTACCCCAGCTGGTATGCTAATATCAATACCAAGGCGGTGGTGGACTCCGGTGAAGCTGTGGCCGAGAGCGATGAGGCAAACAACATCTTCCTCAAGCCCATCAGCGTAAGCCAGCCGGGATTTTCGCATCTATTTGGGAGGGCGATAATCGATATCTAAAGGCTATCAGATTGATCAGTCCCTGGGGATGTGGCCGAATCAGGATGGAGCCCGGCCACCATCTCCCCCTTTTTGAGTTTACCCGTAATGCTAGGATCGAGGTATTGCGATAAAATGGCAGGCCATCTCAGATTACCACACCTCCTTTCCGCCGCAGAAGTGAGCCGTCCAGACTTTTCCGGGATCATCTGTCTCTTCTACGTTGGCGATCTTGACATTCTCAAGGCATCCATAGCCAGCAGGTACATAGAGAGCGAAATCCAGCTGCTTCCTTCCCGAAGATATTGCCTCGAAATATTTGTTTATGGAATTTGGATCGCTAATTGCCTGGTCGCAGCTCCCGGTATAGCCGCCCCCATTTAGCGTCTTGTCCGCATACTGGAAGGCCGCTCCATAAATTGATCGGAGTCCTATATGTTCTACGGATTGAGAGCCATAGATAAAGTCAGTAAAAATCATATAAGTGACTGTCTGCCAGCTAGGCCACATGCCCTTTCCCCAACTCATTCCCGTAATGAATAGGTCCGATGTTGCCACTTCGGATTTAGACATCTCGAATGCCCTTGCTGCCTTGAATAAAAGGACTTTTTCGCAGGTGAAATCATGGCCATGAGCATTCCAATCCGGATTGCTATATCTAATGAAGAAAAGCGATTCTATGAAATTGTCCTTGAGTGCACCAAACTTATCAGTAAATTGAAGATCAAGGGCATATGCAAGCATGCTGAACTGTGCCGTCTCGCAGCCACTTCGTCCCTTCTCGTCATAGTCGATTATGCCGTCATCATTCTCGTCGAAGGCATCCATGAATTCTTTGAGAAGGGTGGAACCGGTCAGGCTATCATGCGCCGATAAATAGCTCAAAATAGTCTTTTGCAGATCATGCAAAATGGTCCCAGGATTGTAATACATAGTCCTGGTCATCAGCTCAACAAATTTCCCATCATCTACCCATCCTAGATGGCCTCTTAAAGATGCTAGAGGCGCTTGTGTTACGCTGTCCCAGCCCAGAATGTAGTACTTTTGCCCTCCGATGCCTCTCTCTTCAGCGTAGCGATACAGGTTGTATCTGAACAATGGTGAATCAAGTCCCTCATCTGTCACTATATTTGTTCCATCGACCTTGGCAATAGGTACATGGCGAACAAACTCCGTTGTCCATCCGTTTTTATCTTTCAGACTCAAGGCTTCTAGCATCGGAACAGTCTTGAAACAGTATCTGGCGCAGAACAAGTCCAAGGCCACACAATCCAGAGAAGACCATACATAGCCTTCTGGAACTCTAACCGATTTTCCATCCGGATTGTGGCTGATATTAATAGTATCAATAGCATCCACCACATGCAACATGAACACATTCTGGCTCTGTACCGCTTTTATGATGTCTGATTGGGTCCCAGACATTCCGGCGGTCTTTACTGCAATGTATTTCCCATTCTCATCTTTCATGGGCAGATGGGTTTCTTCATTCATCTCAAGAATCCAAGGCGAATGGGGCAATCGTCCTTTGTATGACGGAATTGATGAACAGGGATAGGAATATTTCCATGATTCACAATTGCTTTCATCGCTTGAGGGGCATTGGGTAGGATAAAGGCCAATACCCAGGTTCTTGATAGCGTTGGTTATGAGATCCTGAAAATGCATCTTCAGTTTGGGAACATTAACTAAGACGCAACCCGGGTAATCTTTCATCTCCCGAGCATCAGACGGATCTCCCCCTATGATCACTTTATGCAATGTAATTTCCTTATAGATTGCCCCATTCGGGACAGCTACCGTTCTTCCCCTGGTGGGATCTTGGACTTTGTTCAGGTCATAGATCATGAGCCGGTCTCCGGCTCTGCCAGGAGGCAGGAATGCTCCTGAAATGCTGTCTTCATAACCCTGCATGGGATCGTCCTTATGAGAGGCGGGATGGCGTTCAGCCAGATACCTGCGAACAAAGAAAAATCCCCAGCCAATATAGAAATCCCCGCTTCGCCCTTCGAAAACAGCCTCAGTTGTTATCTTTTTCCCAGAGATTTTGCTGCCCATAACAGCAAAAAGAAAAGCACTTGTTGAGGCTTCTCCCAAAGCCATTTGGTGATAGCTTATATCGAGCTTGTCATGAAACCACCTCATTAACGCGGCAATAAAGGGCCACTGAGTGCATACGGGGTCACCCGAACCTTCACCATGAGTATCCAGGCTGATGACATCAGGGGCGACCAAGTTGGGTTTGAACAACAATTTCTTTCCGGATCTTGTCGCCGATTGAATCTCTCTTCCAAAACCGGTTTTATTATCCAGCTCCGCTAAAGAGTAATTTATATTATTATATATATAATTTATTTTCTGTACAATTTTCTCCCAGGCTTGTGAATCGTTTTCGTTGATGACTTTCTGGAGCAATGCTGGCACTCCAGCATAGGCTTCTGTCCCAATCATCCTGACTCCAGATATTGCAGCTCCCTCAGAATCTATTTTTACCTGGCCCAGCTCTGAGTTGACATTCTGACTCTCTAAGTGTTTTGCATTTAAGCTCATCAACCTCACCTTTAAAAGCATAAGTTTTATCTCCTAATATGCTTTTCGATTAATTAAGGTGGGTCCATTATGGCACTTTCATTTTTCTGTTGTTGTCTTCATAGCAAAATAGCAAGAAGAGCTCTTGATAAATTATATATACAGAGGATGCTAATATAAAACTGTGAATTTGCGATGTTTAAATTTGAAGATAATAAGATGTACCGAATGCCACCCTTTTTTGGCGGGAACGTGTACAATCCTGACTTCGATGCACATGTCAACGACGTCGTGACTATGGCATTTGCCTATAAGACAGATAGAGACAAGTTAGCTGACTATCTGCCGAATGGATTTGAGCTGTTAAGGCCTGAGTTGAATGTCGCTTTCTGTCAGATGCGAGAGGTTTCTTTCATGGCTGGCGGAGCCTATAACTTGGTCAACGTATCTGTACCCGCCCGCTTTAATGGCAAGCGCGACCGGCTGGAAGGGCAATTCAGCTTAGTGGTCTGGGAGAATAATACCCTGCCAATCATCGGAGGAAGAGAAGAGACAGGAGTGCCAAAGATTTTTGCTGATATCCAAGATTTGCATATGTTCCACCCCAGATATTTCACCAACGCCAGCTATGAGGGAAACACATTCCTGCGCCTGGAGATGACTGTAGCACAGCCTATAGAAGGACAGCCATTGGAACAAATCAAGGCTGCCTCTATTACCATGAACAACTTGAATTTCCGCTTTATCCCCAAAGTTGGCCGCCCTGGTGTTGAGTTAGGTCAGCCCGTTCTGTATCCGCAGGGCACAATAGTCAAAAGCGCATGGGTAGGCAGTGGCTCCATTGAATGGATTAAGCTGAGGCCAGAGCAGAATCCACAGCAATTCCATATCATAGATGCTCTGGCCGATTTGCCCATGGCAGAAATGGCTCCGGCCATGATGCTCAAAGGCGAGATTATCATGAAGCCATTCGCTGGACGCGTTCTTGAGTAGACATTGCTACTTGGATCCAGGATCGAGCTCAATTGTACCTGAGGTGGGGCTTTAAGACAGCTGCCGAGCCCGTAAGCACATATATATGATTGGCTGTGGGCTGCAATTTGCCACCGCTAAGGAGGCTGCTCTGAAGGTCAAAGAGGCATCTTACATCCATACAGAAGCTTTTGCCGGCGGAGAGCTCAAGCATGGACCTCTGGCGCTGATAGAAGAGGGAACGCCGGTTTTTGTGTTTATCGGGGAGGAGAACCAAGAGAAGACTCTATCCAATGCTCAGGAGATCAAAGCTCGTGAGGGGATGGTGATAGGTGTCCCCGCAATAAACCAAGAGATCTTCGATTATTGGATCAAGATTCCCCAGTATAGCGATCTCAATCCGGTGGTTCAGACCATTCCATTGCAGATCCTGGCCTATGAGCTGGCGGTGAAAAAGGACTTGAATCCGGACAAGCCTCGCAATCTGGCGAAATGCGTTGCGGTGCTATGAAATGGCCATCATGCGGCGTAAAAGCGGGCGATCTCCTGCCCTTCTTAATTTCGCAGGCTAATCTCATTGCAGTAAAACCGGATACAGGTCAACAGGGGTGCCGCCGCTTATATTCCTGGGCTGATCGCAATAGCCATCCTGGTTTGTATCATTGCAGCCTTCTTCCGGCTCATCGTAATCGCTGTAATAGTTACCTTGCATCATCTTTCCCAGGAGCAGCTCCGCCAGCTCGTGCAAGCCTTCTGCTTTTTCGCTGCCGCTCCAGGAATTATTGCAATTATTGCTACCGTCGCTGGCAGCTATGTCATTATCCAGGAAGACATTGGAGACGAAGGTATTATTGAAGGCTCCGGGCTTGACGTAAATGCCGTACTTGTTTTTATGGAGCACATTCTCGAGAACCGCGTTAAGATCATTAATATTTCCCTTAAGCGATTCAATCTCTCGCTTTAGTTGTTCATTCTCAGCTTTGATTGCCGATAATCTCATCTTCGTGCATACTCCAACAATGAGCTATTGCTAAAATGTTATATGATTTTTATTCGAACGTTGAAGCTAAACACAAACAAATATTTCAACTTGACTACCTGTCTGTTACCATGGGTTCCAGTCCAACTCTGCTAGGATAAGCTGTTAAAGTAGGTAGTCAATTTTATCCCGTCATATTGGACAGTTTTTAATCGCTATTGACATGTTTTGATATTTGCAAGAGCTGCGATATTGCTCTTAAATGGAGGTTAAGAGTAGTTCCGTCAAAAATTCATGTGTGGTAATTTTGAAATATTTTATGATGATCTTGAGGCAGAGTGGTTGAATAAGTCTCAAGATCCAAACATTACAGGATTGATTTAAATTGATTTATACTTCCGGGCCTCTGACTCGTTAGGCATCTATTTGTTTGCGTTTATTATGAAGACGTTGATCGTGTTTCCTGTGGTGCGGTTAATCTCGACTGCCTCTAAAATCCTCTCCAAGTACCTCAGCGCCGTATCGTTTTCTGAATTTCGATTACCGGATAATTCAATTGTACTTCCTGGCTTCTGGGGAGCAACAGATGGTATTGAGGTATTAACGAGACTTCTATTCAGGGTTGGCTCAAGTCCTTCGAGGATGCTTGAGAACTGGGATGTGTTTCTATATCCTGTATGGGTACTCATTAGCATGCCATTCCCGAAGATCAAGAGCCTTGGATAGGATACGAGATTATATTTCTGAGCTGTCTCATTGTTCTTCTCTGCATCTATCAATCCAAAAGCCACTCTACCCGTAAGCTCTCTAGATAGCTCCAGTATAGTGGAGTTCATCATCTGGCAGTATCTGCACCAACCGGCGAATCCCATAAGCACGAAGACAGGGTACTTCTTTAAGGCCTTATTCATGGTCTCATCCGTAACCAGCATGGGCAGAGATGGGCTATTCTCGCCTACGTCTATCAGGGGTATGGTCTCTAAAGATACGGCGGCTTTAGCCCGGCCTGCCCTCTGATCGTGCATTTTCGATGCAAATCCGACCTTGGCCTTTTCTTTGCTCAAAATCGTATCACAGATATCAGGCTTGGAGCTGAAGCCGCAGCAGAGGAGATCTTTTATCGCTTCTTCAGTCCTGCCGCCAAAATTAGATTCTTCAACGATCTTGCCGTTTAGAAGCAAAGTAGGCGAAGCGGTTATATCGAACTGCTGGGTTATATTGAAATCAGCAATGGCATACCTAAGGCCTCGTCTTTCATCAACAAGGCAACCATCCAGCTTGATCTCATCGACTTCTGCAGTTTTCAGGCACTGGCTGGCATTACCCGACTCCGTGAAGCAGGTGATGTATTTCCAATATTTTTCAGATTGCTCTTCTCTTACGCAGATCTGCCGGAGGTTCTCATCTGATTCATCCTGGCCGTGCATGGATGTTAAATTTTCCTCGGCCATCTTGACCATATATCTGATTTTTATATTCTGAGAAAAATCTGGAATTTGGCTGACGATTCCCGTGAGAATCCTCTGCATCTGAAGCCCGAAGGGACAGTAAGTGACAACGAATGCCTCCATCAATGGCTGCTTCTGTTTCTTTATCTCGCTGCAGTTCTTAAGAGCTTTCGCCGGTGCTTTTGTCTCCGATGACTTTTCAGATGTTACAAGGCTTGTATTCAGCTCCGGCTTGAGCTTTTTCAGTTTGCTCACTATCCCTAACTTTGATCCGAATCCAGCTTCCTTTCCAACAAGAGTTCCATTCCTGAATATGAGAATGGTAGGATAGGATGTGACATTGAATATTCTCGCAGTATTATTGTTTTCTATGCCATTAATTCTTCCGAAATCTACCTGGCGGCCGAGCTCATTAGATAGTTCTGAGAGAGCAGCGGTCATTCTCTGGCAGGGATTGCATCCTACCTCATAGCAATTCAAGATAAAGAAGGGATATCTAATCAAAGTGCTATTCAATGTATTATCATTTAGTTCCAAGACGATACTCGTATTTGACTGCGAACTTGCAGTCTCCATAGCGAAGCATGGAGATAATAGAGCTGCAAAAACGATTAGCATGAGGTTAATAGGCAAGCAAGTGATGTACAATTTGTTTCCTCCTATTTCTAAAGCTTCCAAGAGATGTGTCTGCGCCAGTATTCGACAATAGTCCACATAGCCAATAGAAATTGGTGGCCCAAGGGAAAAAAGCTTATGCCCTAGGGCCTTACTAGGTTTATTCAATTGGTTCTTCATTTTGGTGCTATTACCTAATCTGCATCTCTACTTTTTCTCTTTTGGACCATTTCCCTTATTTGGCGCTTTGCATATGCCTGCTGTGCATTTCTCACCGGCCTCGGTATTGCAAGTGACTCCACAATCACCGCAGTTGAAATCGTCGTTTTGGGTGTTTACGCAACCATCTTCGCATAACATATGCGGATTGCCTACTCCCGGTGCATTGCACTCTCCCGTTTCAGGATTGCATTTAACGCATGGTTCATCATCACATACGACGGGCGTGGAGACGCATTTACCGTCAACGCATTGGTCATCGGTGCAGGCATTCTCGTCATCGCAGATTATGTCCGTGTTGACGCATTCGCCTGTTGCTGGATCGCAAGCATCGTTGGTGCAGGGATTTTTGTCATCGCAGTCTACCGCTGTGTTGACGCATTCGCCTGTTGCTGGATCGCAGGCATCCGTGGTGCAGGCATTCTCGTCATCGCAGTCTACCGCCGTGTTGACGCATTCGCCTGTTGCTGGATCGCAAGCATCATCGGTGCAGGGATTTTTGTCATCGCAGTCTACCGCTGTGTTGACGCATTCGCCTGTTGCTGGATCGCAAGCATCATCGGTGCAGGCATTCTCGTCATCGCAGTCTACCGCCGTGTTGACGCATGCGCCTGTTGCTGGATCGCAGGCATCCGTCGGTGCAGGGATTTTGGTCATCGCAGTCTACCGCCGTGTTGACGCATGCGCCTGTTGCTCGATCGCAGGCATCCGTGGTGCAGGGATTTTGGTCATCGCAGTCTACCGCCGTGTTGACGCATGCGCCTGTTGCTGGATCGCAGGCATCCGTGGTGCAGGGATTTCGGTCATCGCAGTCTACCGCCGTGTTGACGCATGCGCCTGTTGCTGGATCGCAGGCATCCGTGGTGCAGGGATTTCGGTCATCGCAGTCCGCATCTACGGTGCATTCAGGCAGCTGCCGCGGAGTCAGGATTACTCCTATGGCATAAACATATGGATGCTGCCAGCCAGGAACTCCTGAAGCGCCTAAAAATCCTACAATTTGCATGTTGGGTGGTGCTGTGTAGTCATAAGCGTATTGCCCGCCGCTCCCACCAAATCTTGCCGTCCTTCCTGAACTTGTCCTAAACGTAATAGAATCAATAGCGTCGCCATAACGCCCATAGACTTGAGTTATGTATTCGCCAGCGCCTAGAGTTAATGTTTGGGCGGGGTTCGAAGCAGTTCCATGCTGCCCCAAGGGTACGATGCTACCTGTAGTAGTTTTCACTACCATTTCTATTGCACCAACCAAATCCCCAGGTCTTAAAATTACTTGATAAGCCTCGGCGCCGGCGGGTACATCATCATAAAATCCAATGCCTCTATCCTGGGGATCCATGCCAGGATATGGACCCATAGTATCTGCCATCGCAGAGGACGATACACAGATAGCAACTAATGCTGCAGTTATTAGCAGAAGCAGCAAGTTGCTAAAGATTACTCTTTTCATAACAACCCTCCTTTAAACAATTTCTTCATAGAATTCTAGAGCAGTTTAGCCAACATCTCTAATGAATTCGATAGATGATGCACATTAATGATATAAATAGTTTTCATATTTAAATTTCTAATAATTCAAAATTTTTTACAGTAAAAAACAAAAAAGGCATCAATGTTTTTGTAATTACTATAAAATTTAGTGAGACTAGTAAACCAAAATAAAAAAAATTAGAGAAGACGGAGCATAAGGCAATTGAAGCATGAGATATAAATAATAAAAGTTTATAGCAATCAATCTCTGTATTTCGAGACATTCATTTCGCATGAAAATAGGCCAATGAGCATCGATTTTCATCCCTTCATGTATGAGGCTGGGCCTCATGGCGGTGTACCATGAAAGCAATCCGAAGAAGGAGGATGCTGCGATCTATCCTCCTTCTCGCTCGGATCTT
>MTKX01032092.1_pt1 | contig 32906 bp, 25 predicted proteins | sample 1042771 | NCBI WGS metagenome assembly MTKX01 (sample SAMN06212183, study PRJNA360534) | anaerobic digester metagenome | biome: Wastewater treatment plant; material: sludge; isolation source: anaerobic digester fed with sludge from wastewater treatment plant | place: Denmark: WWTP Randers ...
GGGAATAGAACAACGGATTTGGAATAGAACGGATGAAGCGCGCGGCGTTGGAGAAGAGAAGGGTAGAACTGAGCGGCATGGCAACATCCGTTGGTTTCTAAATCCGTTGTTGTCTTGTGGGAAGAATAGAACAACGGATTTGGAATAGAACGGATGGAGCGCGCGGCGTTGGAGAAGGGAGCCTCAAACTGAGCGGCACGGCAACATCCGTTGGTTTCCAAATCCGTTGTTGTCTTGTGGGAAGAATAGAACAACGGATATGGAATAGAACGGATGAAGCGCGCGGTGTTGGAGAAGAGAAGGGCAGAACTGAGCGACACGGCAAGCATCCGTTGGTTTCTAAATCCGTTGTTTTCCCTGGAGAGTGAACCCATGTCACAGCTCATTCATCGACAGCTCAGCTACGCGGTACGCGGGGTGCTCCTGGATGTGTATAACAAGCTTGGGCCGGGGCTCCCGGAGGACTATTACCGGGATGCTGTTGCCCTGGGGCTGGAAGCCCGCGGTATGCGGTGCGAGGCGGAAAAACCGTTCGAGGTCTATTACGAGGGGGAACAGGTGGGCTTGTACTATGTCGACCTGTGGGTGGAGGAGGGCAAGCTCCTGCTGGAGCTGAAGGTGGCTCCGGCCATCGAGCCGATCCACAAAGCCCAGGCTTTGTCCTACCTGAAGGTCACGGACGCGGATCTGGCCCTCGTCGCCAACTTTGGCGGCCCTTCGGCCGAAATCGAGCGGCTACCCAACTTCTTGCGGAACCGGCGGCCCGAGTTCGTGTGGGAGCGACGGCCAGCCCCAACCGACCTGCTTCACGCTGAGCTGGTGGGCCGGATCCAGGAGGTCTGCCATCGCGTCCACTGGGTGCTGGGACCAGGGTTCCTGCACCACGTGTATCGACGGGCAAGTATGATAGAGCTGCGACGCGCTGGTCTGGACTACGAGTACGTCAAGCGACTGCCGGTGGAGTATCTGGGCCACCTGCTGGGTTACCGCGATACGCGCCTGATCCTCGTCGAGGGTAAGGTGGGACTGGCCACCTTTGCGCTGCGCAGCACGGACGCGGCCCTGGAAGGGCGTCTCAAGTCGATTCTGCGGTGCCTGCAGTTGGCGTTGGGGTTGATGGCTAATTTCTATGGGAAAAGGCCGTCCATTATCCCAACGCGGGTCCAGGCCGGCTGAGGAGGAACTGCCCATGAAGACGATCCAACGGGAATGGGACTGGTGGGCATACCACTATCGCGCCGTGCATCGCAGCCAGATCCCCGGCATCGGCCGGTGGGACGACGAGCTGGTGGAGCTCATCGTCCACGTCCTGGAGCTCAAGCCCGGCGACCGGGTGCTTGACCTGGCCTGCGGCAGCGGCGACCACGCGCGCCGCCTGGCCCCGCGCGGCCTTGACGTGCTGGGCGTGGACATTTCCCCCAGCCTGGTGGCCCACTGCCGGGAGCGGGCCGCGGAGCAGGGCCTGGCGACTGCCCGCTTCGAGGTGGGCGACGACAAGGACCACTATGACAACCTGGTGCTGGTGGGGGAAAAGAGAAGGACGGATCTCTAAAGGAACCCCTTATGGCCCGAATCCCAGATCATGGTGCCCTGCTCGAAGGGCTGCTGGGCCAGCATCCTCTGCTCCGCCTGCCCGGCGGGGCAGCCCAGGCGCCCGGCTGCCTGCTGCCAGGCGGGGCGAAACTGCACCGGTTCCACGGGGCAGGGTGTGGCACTCGGCGTGGGTGCCGAGGTAGGCGCCGGGGTGGGTGGTACCTGGGCCGTGGCCGGTGGCGGCTGGGGCAGTGCCTCGCCGGCGGGCACCCAGGGGCCAAGGGGTCCCCGCTTGTGGAGCCCGCCGCCGTAGGGCACCAGGAACAGCAGCCCATCCTCCCCATAGGCCGGCGAGAAGACGGCCTGGCGGATCCCGCCCACGTCGGTAGGCAGCCCGCCGCGCAGGTCCTGCCACGACTGCCCGCCGTCCGTTGACCCGTAAATCAGGCCGGGCAGGCCCCAGGCCAGGGCCGTCCGGTCCCGGGCAAAGGTGGGCGAAAGCTGCAGTCCGACCTCGTCCGCCGCCCGCCAGGGAGCGGCGGGCAACTGCTGCCACGACGCGCCCCGGTCGGCCGAGCGGTAGATGCTGTTGCCTTGCTGGATGAGGATGACGCCATCCCGGGCATAGTCCGGCGAAAACGTGGCGCGAAAGGTGAGGGGGCCGGGCTCCAGGACCTTTTGCCAGGTGCTGCCGGCATCGGTGGAGCGGTAGAGGGCGTTGCCCGCCTCCAGGAGCAAGGTTCTATCCTGGGCATAGGCCGGCGAGAAGGTCACGGCCGACAGCCGGTAGCTGCCCGTGGGCGCCACCGCCCGGGCGACGCCGCTGCCCCACGGCCCGTCGACGGGGGTCCAGGTATCGCCGCCGTCGCGAGAGCGCCACAGCCGATTGTCCTCGGTCCGCAAGAAGAGCAGGCCGTCGTCGCCAAAGGCCGGCGATATGTCCAGGGAGGTGAGATGCCCGCCAGGCGGCAGGGGCAGGGGCTCCCAGGGCCCGCCCTGCCGGGTACGCAGCGGCTCTTCCCAAGCGGACGCCAGAAACGCCGTGCCGTCGCCCGCCACGGCCGGCGAGAGCACCAGGTCGTCGGGCGCTGCCGGCCGGGGCGCGGGCCGCACCGCCTGCCGCCAGCTCCCGCCGCCGTCCGCCGAGATCCAGACCGCCGGGCCTTCCTCCTCCGCCCGCGCCTCGTCCTGGACGATGAGGCGCAGCGAGCCGTCCGGTCCCGACGTGGGGCTGAGGGCGCTCTGTGGGGGCAGGTCCCCATTAGCCGGCCGCCAGCCCCTGCCGTCAAAGCGGTAGAGGCCCAGGGCGGTGCCGGCCAGGACCCGGTCGGGGTCCAGGACGGTCAGGGCGGGCGGGTCGCCCAGGGTTACCCGCAGGGGAAAGCCGGTGTCTTCCCAGGTGAGTCCGGCATCCCGCGAGCGCAGGACGCCCACGCCTTCGCCAAAGGCAAAGAGCGTCCGGTCCTGCTGAAAGCCCGGCGAGGCGGTCAGGCGGTAGAGCTCGATCTCTTCCAGGGCGGGCAGCCGGCCCGGCTGCCAGGCCAGCTCGTCCACGGGCCAGCGGACCAGGCGCCCATCGCTGTCGAGGGCCAGGAAGGCGCTGCCATCGGCCGAGAGGCGGGCGTCGGTGGCCGCGGTGGGAGCCGGGCCGGCCACCTGCTGCCAGGTTTCGCCGCCGTCCAACGAGCGAAAGAGCTGGCGCTCCTCGTCGGGCGACGAGGGCACCCACCAGAGGTAGACGGTCTTGCCCTCGGGGTAGTCGGGGGCGATGACCAGGCGGGCGCTGCCGTAGCCGCGCAGGTAGAGACCCTTCACCGCCGGCTGCCAGGTCTCGCCGCCATCGACGGAGCGGAGCAGGCCCGCCCGGCCGAACCAGCCGAACATTGTCCCGTCGTGGGCGAAATCGGGCGACAGGGCCAGGGAGGCGGGCTCGAGGCCCGGCAGGGAGGTCCACGTCTCGCCGCCATCGGTAGAGCGCTTGAGCCCGCCATGGACCAGGAAGATGGTCCGGTCCTGGCCGTAGGTCGGCGAGAAGGCGACCATGCCCGCGGTCCCGGCATAGCGCGACGGCGTCTCGTAGCGTTCCGCCAGTCGCTCCCAGCGCTCGCCGCCGTCCGTGGAGCGAAACAGGCCCTGTTTCCGCGTCAGGGCCAGGAGCGTCCCGTCCTGCCCGAAGGCCGGCGAGATGGCCAGCTCCTGCACGGCCAGGTCGCTCAGCCCGCGGCTCGCCATGCGCCAGCTCCGCCCCGCGTCGGCCGATTTCCAGACGCCCAGGCCACGGTCGGTGGCCGTGGGCACGACGAAAAGCGTGCGGTCCTGTTGAAACTCGGGGGAAACGACCACCCGGGCGACGCCCCAATCGGGCAGGCCCTCGCCCAGGAAGGCCCATCTCCGCCCCTCGTCGTCGGAGCGATACAGGCTGGCGGCAAAGAGCGGTGTGTCGCCCGGCCCGGCAAAGAACTGCCAGGCCTCCGGCACGGGCAGCGCGGCCGGGCTGGGCGACACGGGTTCGGGCAGCCGCCCGCCCGTCGCCGACCAGACCTGCACGCGCCCGTCGTGCGAGGTGAGGTAGAGGAGGCGTCGTTCGGCGTCCGCAGCCCGAATCGTGAATCGGCCCGGGATGGGCACGCTGCCCAGCACGTCCAGGTTGGCGGCGTCGAGGACCAGGAGCTGTCCCTCGTCGTCGCCGGACAAGGCCAGGTAAAGGCGCCCCAGGTCCGGATCGAGCCGCAGGGCGCCAAAGGCCGCGTCCAGGCGGGCCTCGTAGCGCCGGCCATCGGCCAGGAGGCTTGTGGACTGCCCGGCCAGGTGGGTGCGAGAGACGTAGGCCCGGCTGCCCTGGGCGTCGATGGCGACGTAGGAAACGCTGCGCTCCGTGTCGGTCAGGATGCGCCGGTAGGTCTCGGGCTCGTACACGTACAGATAGTTGCCGTTGTTGGAGCCGGGGATGCCGTTGTTGACAATGGCATAGATGCGGCCGCTGCCGGGATCGACGGCGGCGTCGACGGCGGCCGGGTTGGGCGAGTAGCCGGCGGGGTCGGGCAGGGTGTCCGAAATGGATGCGGTGACCGTCAGGCTCTCCAGGCTGGCCAGGTGGATGCCGTTTTGCACCAGGAGCAGGCTGCCGTGGTACTCGTCGGCCACGGGCACGGCGCGCATGGGGATCTCGCCCCCCTCGGCCAGCGGCGGGGTGGAGCCGGCCGGGAGCAGGTCATAGATGCGGACGGTGCTGGCCTCCAGGCCGCCGGTGTACAGGCGGCCGTGGCTGCTGTCCACGGCGATCCTGCCCGCGCCGGGCAGGACGGCCAGCTCCTGGTCGTCGCCGGCGTCCAGGACGTGCAGGCGGCCGGCCGTGTCGGTGACAAAATAGAGCCCGCGGGCGGGGTCAGCGGCCAGGTCGCTGACGTTGATGGCCGTGGGCCACGTCGCAGCCTTTTCGCCGCGCGCCACGTCGACGACGCCGATTTGGTCGACGTAGGTGTGGCTGGCCAGCAGCCGCCGGCCGGCCGGGTCCCAGGCCAGAACGTTCGGCGCGGCCTCCAGGGGGATCTCGGCGGTCTCCTCGCCGCTCTCCAGGTCCAGGACGACGATGGCGTTGCGGCGATAGCCCTCGCGACCCAGGAAGAGCCGCCCGCCGCCGGCATCCAGGGCCAGGCTCACGTTCTCGGTCCACTCGCCCAGCGCCCGCTCGTCCAGGGTTTGGCCCCCACGATCGAGGGTCAAGAGCAGGCTCTGCCGGCCGTCGTCCAGGGTCAGGTACAGGCGGCCCCGCTGGCCATCGACGGCCAGGTCGTCGGGCCTGCCGGGCAGCGTCAGCGACGCCACCTCGGCCAGGGACGGGGTCTCGTGGATACCCAGGACGTAGCGCCCGCCGTCGTTGTAGGCGAGGTAGAGGCGGCTGCCGGGCGCGTCCAGGGCGGCCAGGAGAAAGCGAGGCGAGGTGCCCACGCGCACCTCGCGCCGGGTCTCGCGGCCCGCGGCGCCGGCCAGGCGCAGTGCGCCGTTGCCCGCCAGGTAGAGCCCTTCACCCTCGGCGTCGAGGGCCAGGCGCTCGACGCCCTCGAGGAGGGCCACAGGTTCCAGGCTGCCGGCGTCGAGGACCGAGCAGGTGTCATCGCCGGCATTGACGGCGTACAACAGGCCCCGCTCCGGGTCGAGGAGGAGCTGGCCTTCGGCATAACTATCGGGGCCGGTCTCGGCTACGGCCAGGACCTCGCCGCTGTGGGCGTCGAGCATCGTCACCAGCCCGGTGTTGGGTTGGGCCGTGTGGTACGTGCGGGCATAGAGGCGGCCCTGCCCGGCATCGAGGGCCAGCCAGCGGGGCCCGTAGCTGTTCCCGGCCGGGACGCGAAAGTCGACCTCGCGCAGCAGGACCGGCCAGGGCGACTCTTCCGCGGCTGCGGCTGCCGGTCCCGGCGACGGCTGGGCCGTTGGGCTGGCAGCCGGCGACGCCACGGCAGTTGCCGTGGCGGCCGGCCGGGGCGCCTGGGTCTCTGCTGGCTGCGCGCCCTCGGCGGTGGCCGAGGGGGGCGGCGCGCCAATGCCGGCCGTCGCCTCGGGGGAGGGCTCGGGCGTACCGGCGCAGGCGGCCACGAACAACAGGGCAACCAGCAGGACGGCCATCCTTCTTATCAACATGCGCACCTCTCGTGCAGGTCCGGGCATCACCTTCAAGACGCGCCTGGCCGTCTCCGTGTTCCCCTGGCGCCCGGTGTCGTCCCCTACGCAGCGAGCCGGCTACGGCCCGGTGACGGCCAGTTCGGTTACGCGGTTGACCTTGCAGTCATCGGTGACGGTCACCTTCATGACGTTGGACAGGCGCTGGCACTCGATGGCCGTCGGCAGCCCGTCCTGCTGGGCACAGGTGTCCAGCTTGACCACGGCCACCTGGTACTCGCCGTGGGGCAGGTTGGTGAGGGGGATCTCGAACTTGCCATCCGGCGCCGACGTACTCACAGCACCTACCCACGTAGGCGACCAGACGCCGACGGACACGCCGGGAAAGGGCGAGCCGTTGCCGTGCTTGACCAAGCCCGTGACACCCGCGTAGCCTCCGCAGTGAGAGTAGCCACGGACGATGGCGACGGTGAACGCCGGCGCCGGGGTCCTGGTGGGCTGCGGCACCGGGGTGTTCGTGGGCCGGGGCGCCGGGGGCCTCCGGGTGGCCGTGGGCGGCACCGTGGGCGACGGTGTGAGCGTCTCGGTGGGTGTCATGCTCGGCGGCGGGGTGTCGGTGGGCGGCGGGGTGTCGGTGGGGGGCGGGGTGTTGGTCGGCGTGTGGCTGGGCGTCGGCGTCGCGCTGGGCACCAGCGTGTTGGTCGCCGTTGCCGTGGCGGTAAAGGTGGGTTTGGCCGTCCGTGTCGGCGTGGCGGTGACGCGCGCCTGGCGCAGGGACATCAGGTCGGAGGCCGTGCAGGCCAGCACGAACCAGCTCAGGACGATGGCAATCAACAGGATCAAGCGCGTTTTGAATCTACTCATGGAAGCTCCTCTCTCCGCTGGCCGCTGCATTATAGCCCGATCCTTGCCTTTTGGCAAGCGCCGGGCTCCGGAGTTCGATCTGGCCCTTGATTTTCGTTGGATGGGACGTATCTTCTCAATCACTCGTTCAGGGGCAGGTCTCGGACCTGCCCAACGGGGCGACCGCAACACTTGCGCCTGCGCGCAGTGCAGGTGGGGTTCGCCCCTACATTTTGCTATGATACGATGGGGTGATATAATCCGGGCAGGAGGGAGAGCAATGCCAGACCGAGAGAACAAGACCTTGCCGGCCAGCCTGGAAATCCAGCCCGTGACACTCGATCGCTGGCCACACATGGAGGCGCTGTTTGAGACGTCGCCCGTCATGTCGAGCTGCTGGTGCATGAGCCCCCGCACGCGCGCCAAGGACTTTTACCGGTTTGGCAGCGAGGCCCGCCGCCGGAACCGGGAGTCGATGCACGGCCTGATCGCGTCCGGCACGGTTCCGGGCCTGCTCGCCTACGTGGAGGGCCGCCCGGCCGGCTGGATCAGCGTCGGCCCCCGGGAGAGTTTTGCCCGGCTGCAGCACTCTCCGGCGCTTCGCCCGGTGGATGACCTGCCGGCGTGGTCCATCGTCTGCTTCTACACGGACCCCGCCTACCGGCGGCAAGGGATGACCAGGGCGCTGATACAGGCCGCCGTGCAGTATGCCGCGGACCAGGGTGCCGCCGCCGTCGAAGCCTATCCCGTTGCCGCCTGGGGGGATAAGACGGGTCCCGGTGATGCGTACACCGGCATGGCCAGTACCTTCCAGGCGCTGGGCTTTCGCGAGGTGGGGGTCGGCGGCCGCAGCCGCGGCCAGCCGCGCCTGGTCATGCGCTACGACCTGCGCCCGCCAGGCCGAGGTTGACACTCCCCCGGGCCTGGAGTACAATGTATTGTGCTGAATTCGCCCTGCCGGAACCCGGCCCGTCCAGGCGCCCGCCGGCAGAGATCCGGTCGCCTTGACGAGTGCGCCGTACCGGGTGCTGAGCCGCTCCGTGGTCAATGAGGGGGAAGAACCATGCCGCCCGAGATCCAGCAATTCGCCCAGGCAGTGGTGGAGAACGTTGAGAAGGTCATCGTCGGCAAGCGGCAGGCCATCGAGCTGATGCTGGTGGCGCTGCTGTGCGAGGGGCACGTGCTCATCGAGGACGTGCCAGGCACGGGCAAGACCATGCTGGCTCGCAGTGTTGCCGCCTCGTTGGGCCTGACCTTCAAGCGGCTGCAGTGTACACCCGACCTCCTGCCCAACGACATCACCGGCGTATCCGTCTTTAACCAGCGGACGGCCGAGTTCGAGTTCCGGCCCGGCCCGGCCTTTGTGCACCTGCTCCTGGCCGACGAGATCAACCGGGCCACGCCGCGCACCCAGTCGGCCCTTCTGGAGGCCATGGGTGAGGGCCAGGTGAGCGCCGACGGCGTCACATATACCCTTAACCGGCCCTTCATGGTGCTTGCCACGCAGAACCCCATCGAGTACGAGGGCACCTTTCCCCTCCCCGAGGCGCAGTTGGACCGCTTCTTGCTCAAGCTGTCGCTGGGCTATCCCTCGCCCGAGGACGAGGGCCAGATCCTCCTCAACCTCCGGCGCGAGCACCCCGTGTTGAGCGTGGAGCAGGTGGTGGATGGTGCCCGCCTCCTCGACCTGCAGCGCCTGGTGTGGGAAGTACACCTGGACGACACGGTGCGCGACTATATCGTGCGCCTGGTGACGGCCACGCGCCGCCACGCCGACCTGGCCCTGGGGGCCAGCACGCGGGGCAGCCTGGCTCTCTTCAAGGCGGCCCAGGCCCTGGCCAGCCTGCGGGGCCGGGATTATGTGCTGCCCGACGACGTCAAGGCCCTGGCGGTGCCTGCCCTGGCCCACCGCCTCATCGTCCGGCCCGAAAGCGCCCTGCGGGGCTATACCGCCAATCGCATCGTCGACGAGCTGCTGCAGAGCGTGCCCTTGCAGCTCGACGAGCAGGAATAGGGAGGGAGGACGGGCACCCGGCCAGCGGAGCGCTTTGATGGGTAAAGAGGTGTATCCGGAGTTAACGTGAGCCGCATTTTGCCGTTTATGGCCGTCCTTCTGGCCGTCGCCTTTTTCACCAGGGTCAACTTTTTCTTTTACCTCTTCTACAGCATGGCCGGCATCTATTTCCTGGGCCGGCTGTGGGCCAGCCGGTCGCTGGCGGCGGTAAAGGTCGAGCGCCACCACGAGCCGCGCATGTTCTATGGCGAGTCGCTGGCGGTGCGCCTGGAGGTGCACAACCGCGGCTGGCTGCCGGTGCTCTGGCTGCGCCTGTCCGATACGGTCCCCTTTGACCTCATAGGCGGGCCCGCCTTTCGCCGGGTGCTGTCCCTGCGGCCGGGGGAGCGGCAGCAGCACGAGTATCGCCTCCTGGGCCGGCGGCGGGGCTACTACCGCCTGGGTCCCCTGGTGAACTCGGGGGGAGACCTGTTGGGCACCGCCTCGCTTCAGAGGCAGGCCGCCGCCGACGACTGGGTCATTGTCTATCCCCGCATCGTCCCCCTGCGCGATCTCGGCCTTCCTTCGCAATCGCCCTTCGGGGTCCTGCCCAGCAGGCAGCGCCTCTTCGAAGACCCGACCCGCATCCGCGGCGTGCGCGACTATCAGCCGGGAGACTCCTTGCGGCGCCTGGACTGGAAGACCAGCGCGCGCGTGGGGCAATTGCAGGTGCGGCGCTACGAGCCGGCCATCGCCCTGGAGACGGCGATCTTCTTGAACCTGTCGGCGGCCGAGTATCCACCGGCGTACCGGCACACGGCCACCGAGCTGGGGATCGTCGCCTCGGCCTCGCTGGCGGCGCACCTGGCGGAAAAGCGCCAGGCGGTGGCCCTGGCGACGAACGGCCGCGACCCCTTGCGCGCCGTCTCGCCCGCCACCAACGGCGGCGCCACGCCGGCGCTTCCGTTGCGCAAGGGACGGGAGCACCTGATGCACGTCCTGGATCTCCTGGCCCGGGTCGAGGTGGTGACCGAGACCGAGACCAGAACCGAAGCCGCGGTGCCCTTCCTGGACCTGTTGAATCGCAAGAGCCTGGCCCTGCCATGGGGCAGCACGGTGGTGGCCATCACCAGCCAGGAGGGCGAGGGGATGATGGAGACGCTCCTGGCACTGCGCCGCCGGGGCCTGCGGATCCTGCTGGTGCTCACCTGCCCGAGCCGCGGCTTTGACCTGACGGCGCAGCGGGCGGGCCAGATCGGCGTGCAGACGGTGCGGATGTGGACCGAGAGGGATCTGGACACGTGGCGCTAGGGCCGAGGGCTGGCGGCGGATGGGTCGAGAACATCTTGCGCCCCATCCTCATCGCGGGCATGACCGCCTGCGTCGGCGCGCCCCTGGCGCTCGTGCTGGAGATGCTGGTGCCTGGCTGGGATGGTGGCTACTGGCTCGCCTTTGCCTTTGTTGCCGGGCTGGAGGGCATCCTGTCCGAGCGGGTGCTGAAGCGGCGGCGCATCACCGGCTGGGCCTACATGGGCTCGCGAGCGACCGAGCTCCTGTTCCTGCTGCTGGTGCTCAAGCTTTTGAACTATATCCCCCTGGGTATGGGCCAGCTCCTGGCCGACGCTGCCCGGTGGCCCCTGGCCCCGGAGTCCTTCCTGACGGACCTGGACCTCTTTGCCGGGCTGCTCTTTGTGCCGTTGTGGGCCGGGGCCATCTATGCGGGGCGCATGGTGGCCGAGATCGAGTTGGAGATGGGGCGCACCGGCCCTCCCCCTGCCGACCTGAATTCGCCCGAGTACTATATGTGGCTGACCCAACCGTCGGCCGTCCGCGACCGGCAGGAGAGGCTCGACTGGCTGGGCGAGCTGTTCCTGTGGGGCGGCATGGCCCTGCTGGTGGGGGCAACCCTGGTCCACGCCTTTGTCTCTTCCGCCGGGGCCCTGGGCATTCCCATCCTGCTCTACTTTGCCCTGGGCGTGGCCCTCCTCAGCCAGGCCCAGTTCAGCGTCAAGTACGCGAGCTGGCAGGTGGAGGGCACCCCGGTGCAGCCGGGCATGGCCCGCCGCTGGCTGCTGGCCGTCCTCGCGTTTCTCGTCGTCGTTGCCCTGGTGGCCCTGGTCCTGCCCACGGGCTATGCCCTGGGTCCCTTCCGGGCCATCTGGGGCGTCCTCAGCCTGCTCCTCCAACTGCTGGTTTTTGTCTTTGCCCTCCTGATCTTCCTGTTGACGGCTCTGCTGTCGTTCTTGTTGCCCCACGCCGTGATCGAACAGCCGCCACCGCCGAGCTTTGAGCCCGTCCCACCGCCGCTGCCCGGTCCCGAGGCGGCGGCGTCGTTGCCCTGGCTGCAGATCCTGGCCTCGGCCCTCTTCTGGCTCGTCATCGTGGCCATCGCCGGCTATGCCCTGGTGCGCTTTGTCCGCGAGCGCTGGCCCGGATGGGAGGAGGACGAGGAAGGGCAGGCCGGCGGCTGGCGACGGTTCCTGGCATGGCTGCGGGCCCTGTGGCGGCGCTGGCGCGGCTGGCGGAGCGAGGCGCTGGAGCAGTGGGCCCGGCGGCGGGCCGCGGCAGCCAGGAAGAGGCCCGCCGGGCGGCCGGCGCGCTTCTTTTCGCTGCGGGGCCTGGGGCCGCGGGAGCTGGTTCGCTACTTTTACGTCTCCACGGCGCGCCGCGCTGCCCAGGCCGGGCAGCCGCGCCGGCCGTCGCAGACCCCCTACGAGTACGAGGCCAGCCTGGGCGGGCAGTTCCCCGACCTCGAGCCCGACCTGTCGGGGCTCACCGAGGCCTTTGTGGAGGCCCGCTACGGCCGGGCGCCGGTGGAGGCGGAGGACGTGGAGCGCGTCAAGCCCCTGTGGCAGCGGATCAAGGCCGCCCTGCGCCGTCGCCGGGAGCCATCGGTGCCCTGAAGCAGTCCTAGAACCAGGGCAGGGATCTTGCGTTCAGGTGGATAGTCTGCTATACTCGCGCCATGAACACGCTTGAGCAAACGCTGCGCCGCGCCTGGGAGGTGCGGCGGACCCATTTCCCGGACGAGATTACGTGGTCGTGGCCCCTGGATACGGCGGTGTTGAGCCTCACCGGGAGCCACTGTGCCCTCGATTGCGCCCACTGCGGCGGCCATTACCTGCGGGGCATGCGGCCCATCTGGGACGCCGAGCCCGACGGGTCTCACAGTTGCCTGGTATCCGGGGGCTGCGATTCCACGGGCCGCGTGCCGGTGCTGGCGCACCTGGATCGGGTGCGCGCCTGGCGCGAGGGCAGGAGAATGAACTGGCACGTGGGGTTCGTCTCCGAGGCCGAGATGGAGACCATCGCCCCCCTGGTGGACGTCATCTCCTTTGACTTTGTGGGCGACGAGGCCACCGTCCGCGAGGTCTACGGGCTGGAGCACGGCATCGAGACGTACGTGGAGACCTACGGCCTGCTGCGCCGATATGCCCGGACGCTCCCCCACGTGACCATCGGCCTGCGGGGTGGCGAGCTGGGCCACGAGCGGCGCGCCTTCGAGCTGCTGCGCGAGCTGGGGGCCGACGGGCTGGTCCTCCTGGTGTTCATCCCCACGCCCGGCACCCGCTATGCCGACCGCCAGCCGCCCGCGGTGCCCGCCGTTGCCGAGCTGGTGGCCGAGGCCCGCCTCTCCTTTCCCGATGTGCCCCTCTACCTGGGCTGCATGCGGCCCAAGGGGCGCTATCGAGACGAGCTCGATCCCCTGGCCGTGCGGGCGGGGGTCAATGTCCTGGTGAGCCCTTCGCGCCCGGCCCGCCGCCTGGCGGATGAGCTGGGCCTGGCCGTGCGCGAGATGCGCGAGTGTTGCGTGTTATAACCCGCCCGGTTTGTCAGGTCAATCTTTTGATGCTACAATGACGCCACGCACCAGGGGCCAGCCGGCCCCGGCACACACACGAAAGGAGGAATAAGGAGAAGATGAAGTTCGATCCCGACCTCAAATACAGCGAGGACCACGAATGGATCCGGATCGAGGGTGACGAGGCCGTCCTGGGCATCAGCGACTATGCCCAAGATCAGTTGTCCGACGTCGTCTACGTCGAGCTTCCCGAGGTGGGCGAGAGTTTTGAGCGGGGCGAGGTGCTGGCCGTCGTAGAGTCGGTCAAGGCCGCGTCCGACGTTTACACGCCCGTGACCTGCGAGGTGCTGGCCGTGAACGAGGCCCTGGAGGATTCGCCGGAAGTGGTCAACCGCGACCCCTACGGCGAGGCCTGGTTCGTGCGCATTTCCCTCACCGATCCCGCCGAGTTGGACGATTTGATGGACGCCAAGGCCTACCAGGAGTTCGTGGAAGGCCTGGACGAGTAGGTATATCCGGCAGCCGATCTCAACTGGCCCATATCCGGTACCGGTCCCCGCCGGTACTGGATATGGGAGTTTGCCTTTCGGCTGTACCCTAGATCATTGTCGGGGAGGACAATAATGAGCTACGTTCCGCACACGGACGCGGATCGGGCCGAGATGCTGGCCGCTATTGGCGTCCAGCGGATAGAGGACCTGTTCCACGACGTTCCGGAGGACTGCCGCTTTCCCGAGTTGGCGCTCCCGGAGCCGCTGTCCGAGATGGAGATCATGGCCGAGTTGCAGGCCATGAGCGAGGAGAACCTGGATACCGGTCACTTTCCCTGTTTCCTGGGAGCCGGATCCTACAACCATTACGTGCCCCGCGTGGTAGACCAGATCATCAACCGTTCCGAGTTCTACACGGCCTACACCCCCTATCAGCCCGAGATCAGCCAGGGCACGCTGCAAAGCATCTTTGAGTATCAGAGCATGATCTGTGCCCTGACGGGCATGGACGTGGCCAACGCTTCGCATTACGACGGCGCCACGGCCACGGCAGAGGCGGCCATCATGGCCCTCAACGTCGGCCGGGGCAAGCGCAAGAAGGTGGTCGTTTCGCCCCTGGTGCATCCCGAATACAGGGCCGTGCTGCGCACCTATACCCAGGGCATGGACGTGCAATTCGCCGGCGGCGATGACCCGGCCACCGGCCTGGACGAGCTGTTGGGCATGGTGGACAAGGAGGCCTGCTGCCTCATCGTCCAGAATCCGAACTTCCTGGGGCAGATCGAGTCGCTGGACGGCGTGGCCGACCGGGTGCAAGCCGCCGGCGCGCTGCTCGTGGTGGTCGCCGATCCCATCAGCCTGGGCCTGCTGAAGGCGCCGGGCGACTACGGGGCCGACATTGTCGTCGGCGATGCCCAGGGGCTGGGCAACGGGCTGAACTTTGGCGGGCCCTACCTGGGCTACTTTGCCTGCCGCGAGAAGGACGTGCGCAAGATGGCCGGCCGGCTGGTGGGCCAGACGGTGGACTCCGAGGGAAAGCGGGGCTTTGTCCTCACCCTCTCCACCCGCGAGCAGCACATTCGCCGCGAAAAGGCCACCTCCAACATTTGCACGAACCAGGCCCTGTGTGCCCTGGCGACGGCGATCCACCTGGCCGCACTGGGGCCCAGGGGGATGCGCCAGCTCGCCGAGCTGTGCTACCACAAGGCCCACTATACCGCCGGGCGCATTCAAGCGTTGGAGCAGTACCAGGTGGTGGGTGATGGGCCCTTCTTCCAGGAGTTTGTGGTGCGCTGCCCGGCGCCCGTGCGCGACGTCAACGACTACCTGCTGGAGGAGTGGGGCATCATCGGTGGCTATGACCTGGGCCGGGACTATCCGGACCTGGAGAACCACATGTTGGTGTGCGTGACGGAGGTGATTCGCCGGGAAGAGATCGACGCCCTGGTTGATGCCCTGGCCGAGGCGGGGAAAGAGGTGGCAGCATGAAGGCAGACTTTGGCGTGCGTTGTTCCGGCGCGGAGCCCATCATTTACGAGCTGAGCAGGCCTGGACGCATGGCTACCAGCCTTCCCGGCCTCGACGTGCCCGCGGCAGACCTGCCGCCGGACGCCCTGCTGCGCGACGGCGTGGAGCTGCCGGAGGTGAGCGAGCTGGACCTGATGCGCCACTACGTGCGGTTGAGCCAGCTCAACTGGGCCATCGACATCGGCTTTTATCCCCTGGGATCGTGCACCATGAAGTACAATCCCAAGGTCAACGAGGCGGCGGCCCGGCTTCCCGGCTTTGCCGCTACCCATCCCTACCAGGACCCCCATACCGTCCAGGGCAACCTGATGCTCCTCTACGAGCTCCAGGAGATGCTGAAAGAAATCGCCGGTTTTGCCGGGGTCAGCCTGCAGCCCTCGGCCGGTGCCCACGGCGAGCTGACGGGCGTGCTGATCATGCGCGCCTACCAGGTGGATCGCGGCGAGGCGCAGCGGACGCGCATCATCGTGCCCGACAGCGCCCACGGCACCAACCCCGCCACCACGAGCATGGCCGGCCTGGAGGTGGTGGAGGTGCCCTCCGATGCGCGGGGCAACGTGGACCTGGAGGCCCTGCGGGCCGTGTGCGACGAGCGGGTGTGCGGCCTCATGTTGACCAACCCCAACACCCTGGGCCTCTTCGAGGAGCAGTTGCCGGCGGTGCTGGATCTCGTCCACGGCTGCGGCGGGCTCGTCTACGGCGACGGGGCAAACCTGAACGCCCTGCTGGGCATCGCCAAGCCGGGCGAGCTGGGCATCGACGTCATGCACTTTAACCTGCACAAGACCTTTTCGACGCCCCACGGCGGCGGCGGTCCGGGTGCCGGGCCGGTGGGTGTCGCCGAGGCCCTGGTGCCCTTCCTGCCCGGCCCCATCGTCGAGCTGTGCGACTGCTCGGCCGCCGGCTGCGACTGCGACTGCGGCCCCGACGAGGAAGAAGACGAGTCGGTTTGCTTCCACCTGGTGATGCCGCCCAAGAGCATCGGCCGGGTCAAGAGCTTTTACGGCAACTTTGGCGTGTTGGTGCGGGCCTACACCTACATTCGCATGCTGGGCGCGGCCGGCCTCCGCGAGGTGAGCGAGATGGCCGTCCTCAACGCCAACTACCTGAAGAGCCGGGTCAAGGACTTCTTGCCGGCCTCCCACGACCGGATGCACATGCACGAGTTCGTGGCCAAGGGGACGTTTGCCGGCGCGCCCGACGTCCATGCCCTGGACATTGCCAAGCGGCTCATCGACTATGGCTTCCATCCGCCGACGAACTATTTCCCACTGATCGTGCCCGAGGCGCTGATGATCGAGCCCACCGAAACCGAGAGCAAGGAGACCCTGGACGCCTTTGCCGATGCCCTGCGGGCGATTCGTGACGAGGCCCTGACCGATCCTGAGGTGCTCCACGAGGCGCCTCACTCGGCCCCGGTGCGTCGCCTGGACGAAGTGCGGGCGGCGCGACAGCCCATCCTGAGGTGGCAGCGGGAATAAGTAGATGGATTGTCCCAACTGCGGTGTCTACAACCCGGAAGACCGGCTGGTGTGCTGGCGGTGCGACCAGGAGCTGCCCAAGCCCAAGGAGCCCAAGAAACGGCGGGACCCGGCCGCGTTCCAGCGGCGCATGTGGATCATTGTCGCCGTGGCCGTCGCCCTCTGGCTGCTCCTGTCCTGGCTGCTGCCGCTGCTCCTGGGTAGCGGCGGCGCGCCCTGAGGCTAGCGGGGTTGGTAGGCTCGTAGGTTCGTAAAATCGCAGATTCGCGCTTTGGAATCAAGCGCGCAAACGGCCGGATTGCGGCAGCAGTGCAGCCCGCAATCCGGCCGTTGTCGCCTTGCGCCGCGCCGCTGCCCCGGATGTGACCTATTCGCCAAGTCAGAGGCCCTACGGCACAGGACCCCCGCCGCCGGCCTGCGCAAAGCGCCCCGCCGTAAACCCCCGGGCGTTGATGGTGCTGGCCCGTCCGTCCACGATCCACTCGGCCAGGATCAGGCCGCCGGCGGGGGCGTGCATGATGCCGTGGCCGCCCCAGCCACAGTCGTTCCAGAAGCCCTCCAGGTGTTGCGCGGGCCCCAGGATGGGGTTGTCGTCGGGCGTCACCGGCCGCAGACCGGCCCAGGCTGTCTTGACGCCGGCCTCGGCCAGGGCCGGCGCGCGGTGGATCGAGTGCTCGATGACCTCGTCCAGGAAGGACCAATCGACCTGGGGGTCCTCCTCGTCGCTGGCGACGTTGCCCATGCCGATGAGCAGGCCCGGCCCCTCGCGGCGCAGGTACCAGGGCAGCTCGACCTCGTAGGTGAAGGGAAAGGTCGTGTCGTAACCGGCCACGGGCCCCGTGCAAAAGATGTGGCGCTTGATGTTGGTGATGGGCAGGTCCATGCCGGCCCAGCTCGCCACCTGGCGGGCGTTAAAGCCGGCGGCGTTGACGACGACGGGCGTGCTGACGGTCCCTGACGACGTGCACACGCCCGTCACCCGGCCGCCGTGGACCTCCAGCCCGGTGGCGCGCACTCCCTCCAGGAAGCGCACGCCGCGGCGGCGCGCCTGGGCCGCGTAGCCCATCATCAGCGAGTGGGGATCGATGCAGCCCTCCCCGGCCCCGTACCAACCCAGCTCGATGTCCTCCAGGTTGAGCCCGGGGGTCAGGCGCGCGATGGTCTGCCGGTCCACGAGCTGGCTGTCGATGCCCTGCTCAACCAGGAGGGCGTGGCGGCGGCGCAGGTCGGGGGCGCCCTGGGCGCCCGCCAGCATGAGGTTGCCGATGGGCTCCCAACCCGGGTCGGCCTCCATCTCTTCCCGGAAGTGCTGGATGGCGCCAAAGCCATAGCGCACCAGGGGCAGGCAGTCCTCGTTGGGAAAGGCGTAGCCGATGACGGCCGCCGAGCGGCCAGAAGAGCCGCTGCCCAGCGTGTTCATCTCCAGCAGGCAGACGTCCGTCAGCCCGCGCGCTGCCAGGTGGTATGCCAGGCTCAGTCCCTGGATCCCCCCGCCGATGATGACCAACTCGGCCGTTTCTCTCAGCGTCATTGCCGTCTCCTCTCGAGATGTGGGGCAACCGTCGTGGTTGCCCGGAACGGTCCTACTCCACGCCCAGGATCTGCACCCAGTAGTGGTTCCACACCTCCTGGCCCGGGTCCTGCTCCAGGAAGATGTGCCCCACGCCAATGTCCTCGAACTGGCAGTTCATCATGTTTCGCCGGTGGTCGTCGCTGAGCATCCAGTTGTCGACCACGGCCTGGGCCGAGGAAAAGCCGGCGGCCAGGTTCTCGCCGACTACCTGGTAGGCATAGTCCACGACCTCCATGCGCTCGGCCAGCGTCGACCCGTCGGGCGCTTCGTGGGCGAAAAAGTCGCCCTCGGCCATCTCCACTGCATAGTCCTGCGCCACGGCGTTCAGCACGGGGTGCTCGCCCACGGGCTCGCAGCCGTTCTGGAGCCGGTACTCGTTGGTGTACCGGATCACCTGGGCCACCAGGTCCTCCTCCGGCGCCTCGGCCGCACGCGGCGAGGCCGTGGGCAGGGGAGGCGGGGTATCGGGCGAGGGATCGGGCGAGCCGGTGGCGTCGCCGGTCTCTCCCGTCATCTCCAGCGGTGGGATCAGGAGGCCAGGCAACTCTGCGAGGTCGGTGGGCAACCCTGCCACGGTGGTGGGCAACTCGGCCACGGTGGTGGGCAAGTCGGCCACGGTGGTCGGCAATTCCGCGACCGTCGTCGGTAGCTCTGCCAGGGCGGTGGGCAACTCTGCCACGGTCGTGGGCAGCGATTCCGGATCCATGTCCTCCGAAACGCTGCACGCCGACAGGAACAAGAGAAGTGCGGCCAGGAGCGCCAGGGCTCGCCGCTCGCGAAGGTACTGCATTAACATCCTCCGGTTGGCTGTCCGCCGCAGCCGGCCTTGGGGACCAGGCCGCCGGCAGCCAGCACATTATACCACGGTTGCGTCCAAACGCCAACGGTGTGGGCCGTCTGTCCAGCAAGTCGAGCAAATCCGGGCTGGCGGTCCTGCCCCCGCTCGCTCCCGCCAGATCGCCAGATCTGGCGGTCCTGGCGTGCATCTGGCGATGCACGCCGAGCGAACAAGCAGAGCCGGGCTCAAGCCTCGCCATATTCAAAATTGCTGGATGTCCCCGGCTGCGATTTGACGCCATGGCCCGGTTATGCTATTCTCTCGTGGAATGCGCCCCGATCCGCACGTTGGTCGAGATCCGTCTGAGCCTTTCCGGGGCCGGCTTTGAATGAGGGGGACATGCTGAGCAGAGGTGAACGGGCCCTGGAGTTCGGCCGCGAAGTCTGCGGCGACCTGCAGGCCGCCGAGCAGCGCGAATGGCTGGTGACCAACGGCATCGGCGGCTATGCCTCGGGCACCGTCGCCGGCGTGCTGACCCGCCGCTACCACGGCCTCCTCGTGGCCGCCCTTCAGCCGCCCGTGCGGCGCACCCTCCTCTTGACCAAGCTGGATGAAACGGCGGCCTACCACGGCGTCGACTATCGCCTGTTCGCCAATCGCTGGGCCGGCGGCGCCATCGAGCCGGCCGGCTACCACCACCTGGAGAGCTTCTGGCTGGAGGGCACGGCGCCGGTGTGGGCCTTTGCCCTGTCCGATGCCCTGCTGGAAAAACGGGTGTGGATGCAGCCCGGGGCCAACACGACCTACGTGCGCTACACCCTGCGCCGGGGCAGCGGCCCCCTGGCCCTGGCCATCGATGCCCTGGCCAACCACCGGGACCATCACGGCAACACCCACGTCCGGGATGGAGCCCCGGACCTGGCCGTGGAAACGGTTCCCCGGGGGCTGCGCATCAGCACCGGGGCGGGCCAGGCGCTCTTTTATCTCCTGAGCGATTCGGCCCGGGCCACGCCGCGCTCCAGGTGGCATCATGACTTCTACCTGCGGGTCGAGGACTATCGCGGGCTGGACCCGCTGGACGACAACCTGTGTGCCGGCACGTTCGAGGCGACCCTGGAGCCGGGCGAGTCGCTGACGATCGTCGCGAGCGCCGCCAACGCGGACGGCGAGCCGGACCTGGATGGCGACTCGGCCTACGAGCTGCGATGGGCCACCGACGAGCTGTTGCTCGAACAGGCCAGGCTGGCTCTCGACGTCGAGCCGCCGGCCATCAAGCAGCTGGTTCTGGCCGCCAACCAGTTCATCGTCGACCGCCGCCTGCCCGACGGCTCGGAAGGCAAGTCGGTGGTTGCCGGCTATCCCTGGTTCAGCGACTGGGGCCGCGACACGATGATCAGCCTGCCGGGCCTGACCTTGACCACGGGCCGCTACGACGTGGCGACGCGCATCCTGGAGACCTATGCCCGGTACGTCGACCGGGGCATGCTGCCCAACCGTTTCCCCGACGAGGGCCAGGCGCCGGAATACAACACCGTGGACGCCACGTTGTGGTACTTTGAGGCCGTCCGCGCCCACTATGCCGTCGCCGGGAGCCAGGGACTGGTGCAGGACCTGTTTCCCGTGCTCAAGGAGATCGTCGACTGGCACCTGCGCGGCACGCGCTACCAGATCCACGTCGACCCCGACGACGGGCTGCTTTTTGCCGGCGAGCCCGGGGTGCAGCTCACCTGGATGGACGCCAGGGTGGACGACTGGGTGGTCACGCCGCGCACCGGCAAGCCGGTGGAGGTCAACGCGCTGTGGTACAACGCCCTGCGGATCATGGTCGAGTTCGCCTGGCTGGTGGGCGAGCCGCCCGAGCGGTACGAGGCTCTGGCCAAACAAGCGCGGGCCGGGTTCGCCCGCTTCTGGAACGAGGAGACGGGTTATTGCTACGACGTCCTCGACGGCCCGGAAGGGGACGACGCGAGCCTGCGCCCCAACCAGCTTCTCGCTGTGTCGCTGCGCCACAGCCCGCTGACTGCGGAGAGGCGCAAGGCCGTGGTGGACGCCTGTGCCCGGCATCTGCTCACGTCCCACGGCCTGCGCAGCCTGGACCCACGGCACCCCGACTACAAGGGCCGCCATGGCGGAGAGCGGCGGACGCGCGATGCCGCATATCACCAGGGCACTGCCTGGGGCTGGCTCCTGGGCCCCTTTGTCCGTGCGCACCTGCGCGTCTACGGCGACGTCGACGCTGCCCGCTCTTTCCTGGAGCCGATGTTCCGCCACCTGGCCGGCCACGGCGTGGGCAGCCTGAGCGAGATCTATGACGGGGATGCGCCCTTTGCCCCGCGGGGCTGCATCGCCCAGGCCTGGACCGTGGCCGAGGTGCTGCGGGCCTGGGAAGAGACGGTGAGCGCCTGACGGGCGCTCCGATACGATAGCAAGCCAGTTAAGACGACCGGCACGGCGAGGTGCACATGAATCGAAATGAGCTTGTAGAGCTATGGCAACGCGAGGAGTCGCAGCCCTTCTCCGGGTGGGACTTTGCCCATCTGGACGGCCGCATGGAATCGGAACCAACTCCGTGGTCCTACGAAGCGCGGGCCGCCGAGCTCATGCGCGGCGCGTCTTCGGTCCTCGACATGGGCACGGGCGGCGGCGAGCGCCTGCAAAAGTTGCGGGAGCACTGGCCCGGGAAGGTTGCGGTGACGGAGGACTATCCGCCCAACGTCAAGATTGCCACGGAGCGCCTGGCGCCCCTGGGGGTTCGAGTCGCCGACACCTCGCTCGCCGGCGATGACCTGCTGCCCTTTGCCGGCGGCGAGTTCGACCTCGTCCTGAACCGACACTCGAGCTTTGACGCCGGCGAAGTGGCCCGCATCCTCGCCCCCGGCGGGTCTTTTCTCACCCAGCAGATCCATGGCTTGTGGGCCCACGACCTGCTGACCGAGTTTGGCGCCACGTCGCCATACCCCGATGACACGCCCGAGAAGGTTGTGCCGAGGTTGAGGGCGGCCGGCCTGACCATCGCCGACGCGCGGGAGTGGCGCGGCAGCCTGACCTTTACGGATGTCGGCGCCATTGTCTACTACCTGAGGGCTGTTCCCTGGCTCGTGCCCGGATTCTCGGTGGCGACGCACCTGGAGCCCCTGCTGGCGCTCCAACTCCGGCTGGAAAGAGCCGAGAGCTTGTGCTTTGCGGCGTACAAGTTCCTGGTTGAGGCGCGCAAGGGCTCGCAGCCCTGATTCTGTTCTTGAGGGAGAGAAGAATGCCCGAGTATGACGTCCTGATTCGTGGCGGAACCATCTACGACGGCAGCGGCAGCCCGCCGGTGCGGGGAGACGTGGCCGTGCAGGGAGACCGCGTGGCCGCGGTGGGTGCCCTGGGGCGGGCCAGTGCCCGCCTCGAGATCGACGCCGGCGGCCTGGCCGTGGCCCCGGGCTTTATCAATATGCTGAGTTGGGCCAACGTCTCGCTCCTGGTCGACGGCCGCTCTCAGAGCGACCTGCGCCAGGGCGTGACCCTGGAGGTGCTGGGCGAGGGCTGGTCCATGGGGCCCCTGAACCCGGCCATGAAGGCCAACATGGTCGAGCGCCAGGGTGACCTGCGCTACGACGTGCCGTGGGACACCCTGGGCGAATACCTGGCCCACCTGGAGCGCCGCGGCGTGTCGACCAACGTCGCCTCCTTTGTGGGCGCCACCACGGTGCGCATCCACGTCCTGGGCTACGAGGACCGGCCGCCAACGTCCGGCGAGCTGCTGCGGATGCAGGCACTCGTGCGGCAGGCCATGGAGGAAGGGGCCATGGGCCTCTCCTCGGCGCTGATCTATGCCCCGGCCTGCTATTCCACGGACGACGAGCTGGCGGCCCTGGCGCGCGTGGTGGCGGAAAAGAGCGGGCTCTATATCTCGCACATTCGCAACGAGGGCGGGCGCCTCCTGGAGTCCATCGACGGGCTCATTGCCATCGCGCGCCGGGCCGGGGTGGCCGCCGAGATCTATCACCTCAAGGCCTCGGGCCGCGACAATTGGGGCCTCATGGACGGGGCCATCGCCCGCATCGAGGCGGCCCGCGCCGCGGGGCTGCCCCTCACGGCCGACATGTACACCTACCCCGCCTCGTCGACGGGGCTGGACGCCACCATGCCGCCCTGGGTGCAGGAGGGCGGGCACCGGGCGTGGGTCGAGCGCCTGAAAGACCCGGCGATCCGCGAGCGCCTGAAGGTCGAGATGGTGACGCCCACGGACAAGTGGGAGAGCACCTTCCAGGCCGCCGGCTCGGCGGAGAATATTCTCCTCGTCGGCTTCAAGAGCGAGGCCCTCAAGCCCCTCATCGGCCAGACGCTGGCGGCGGTGGCCGCCCAACGGGGCAAGTCGCCGGAGGAGACGGCCATGGAGCTGGTCATCGAGGACGACAGCGACGTGGGTTGCGTCTATTTTACCATGTCGGAAGACAACGTGCGCAAGCAGATCGCCCTCCCCTGGGTGAGCTTTGGCAGCGACGGCGCGTCGCTGGCGGCCGAGGGCGCTTTTTTGAAATCCAACACCCACCCGCGGGCCTATGGCAACTTTGCCCGGCTGTTGGGCAAGTACGTTCGCGAGGAGGGTGTCATCCCGCTGGAGGAGGCCGTGCGCCGCCTGACGTCGCTGCCGGCGGCCAACCTGAAGCTGGAGAAGCGGGGCCGCCTGCTGCCCGGCTACCATGCCGACGTAGCCGTCTTTGACCCGGCCACGATCCGGGATCGGGCGACGTTCCAGGAGCCGCATCGTTACGCAGAGGGCATGGTGCACGTCCTCGTCAACGGCGTGCAGGTGCTCAAGGACGGCGAGCACACGGGAGCCGCGCCGGGGCGCGCCGTGCGCGGGCCCGGCTGGCGCGGGCACTGAGCGAGGACGAAAGGAGGCGACGATGGCACTCAACATCTACGGGCTCGAGCAGAGAATTGCCGACGTCATGGGCCAGGCGCGAATCCCCGGCATGGCCCTGGCCCTGTTCCAGGAGCAGGAGGTGGTGTATGCCCGCGGTTTTGGCGTCACTGCCGTCGACGACGGGGGGCTACCCGTCACGCCCCGGACCCTGTTCCGCATCGGCTCCCTGACCAAGTCCATGACCGCCGCCGCGATCATGCGCTTCGTGGAGCGGGGCGACCTGGACCTGGACGCCCCGGTGAGCCGCTACGTGCCCTGGCTGCGTTTCAGCCAGGCGGGCGCCGAGGAGCGTATCACGCTGCGGATGCTCCTCAGCCACAGCGCCGGCCTGCCCACCGCCTATGCGCCCTTTGGCTACAGGGGAGAGGATGGGCTGGCGTCCTACGTGCGCGACGAGGTGTCGGGCTACGAGTTCACGGCGCCGCCCGGCAAGCTCTACTCCTACAGCAACCCCGGCGTCCGGGTGGCCGGCCTGATCCTGCAGGTCGTCGCCGGCCGGCCGTACACCGAGCTGATGCAGGAGCTGGTCTTTGATCCGCTGGACATGGAGCGCACCACGTTCGATCTCACGGTGGCCATCACCTATCCCGTGGCCCAGTCGCACGGCCTGGACGACGACGGCAACCTGAGGGTGTGGCATCGCTATTCCGACAACACGGGCTCCTATCCCTCCGGCTCGGTCATCTCTACCGCCGTCGACATGGCCCACTATGGGCTGATGCACCTGAACGCCGGGGTCCACAGGGGGCGCCGCGTCCTCGCTCCCGAGTCCGTCGCCGAGATGCAGAGCGTGGTGGCCGACTGCTATGGGGTAGGGGGCGGCGGCTATGGGCTGGGGTTCCACGTGGACCGCTACAAGGGCCGGCGCCGGGTGTGGCACGAGGGCTCTATCAGCACCTATGGCAGCCGGCTGGTGCTGCTGCCCGAGGCAGGCACCGGCGTCGTCCTATTCAACAACCGCTGCCCGGGGTTCTGGACCACGGCGGCGGCCCTGGCCGACTCTATCCTGGACGAGTTCCTGGGCCTGCCGGCCACGGCGACAGAGCCGCCATCGGTCGAGCCGGACCGCGGCCGCTGGCAGCGGTACGAGGGCGCCTACCTGGGGGACTGGCGGGGCCTGGCCGAGGTCGAGGTCTACAGGGGGCAACTGGTCCTTACCTGGAATGGCGAGGCCCTGCCCCTGTCGGCAGCCCGGCCGGATCTCTACTGGGCCCGCAGGCCGGGCGACGGCGAGATAGTGTCCGTCGGGTTCGTGCCCGAGGACGAGGGGCAGGTCCAGTACGTGCAGGTCAACAGCTCGCCCTGCCGGCGCTGGGTCCCGGACACAAGCCCTGCGCTGCCTTCCGGCGAGTGGGCCGCCTATGCCGGCCACTATGTCGGCGCGGAAGGGCTGCGTGTGCGCCTGGAAGGGGACCGGCTGCTCCTCTATTCGGAGGACGTTGGCCGCGAGATGGCTTGCGTGCCCCTGGGCGGCCACCGCTTTGCCAGCGATGTGGGCGTGATCGAGTTCCAGGTGGCGGAGGATGGCAGCGTGCCGGCGCTGCGCTTTGGCCACATCTGGACCCTGAACCGGGCCTCATAGCATCGCCTGCTCGCGCGGATCAGAATCCAGGGCTCTTCGAGAGCCATGGATCCTGATCCGNNTGATCCTGATCCGCGCGGAGGCTTGTGGGAAGGCTGCTTCGCGGGCGGGCGGCCCGCGAACGCCTCTGCACCTGCGCCGCTAGCGCCTGAGGTAGGGATCGAGGGCGTCGCGCAGGCCATCGCCCAGCAGGTTAAAGCTGAGGACGGTGACGAGGATGGCCAGGCCCGGCCAGATGGACAGCCAGGGCACCTGGCGTAGATACTCCCGGCTGCTTTCCAGCATCTGGCCCCACGATGGCGTCGTCGGCGGCACCCCCAGCCCGATAAAGCTCAACCCAGCCTCGGCCATGATGGCCCCCGGGATGGCCATGGTGGTGATGACGATGAGGGGCGCCAGGCAGTTGGGCAGCACGTGGCGAAAGATGATGCGCCCCGTGCCCGCCCCCATGGCCCGTGCGGCGTCGACGTAGGTGCGCTCTTTGATGGACAGCACCTGGCCGCGCATGATGCGCGCCCGGCCCGCCCAGCCGACGATGCCCAGGCCGAGAATGATGCCCATCAGCCCGTGCCCCGGCCCCAGGACAAACATGAGGGCCATCATGAATAACAGGCTGGGAAAGGCGAAAAAGGCGTCGGCCAGGCGCATGATGAGGTCGTCGAGCCAGCCGCCATAGTAGCCCGCTATCAGCCCCAGGAGGATGGCCAGCACCAGCGAAACGAACTGCGGCAAGAAGCCCACCAGGAGCGAGATACGCGTGCCATAGATCAGGCGGCTTAGCACGTCGCGTCCGTGGCGGTCGGTGCCCAGCCAGTGCTGGGCATTGGGCGGCACGTGGCTCTCCCGCAGATTTTGTTTGAGGGGATCGTAGGGGGCGACGACGTCGGCCAGGATGGCCACGAGGAACAGCAATACGATGATGACCAGCCCGATCATGGCCAGCTTGTTGCGCTTCAACTGGCGCCAGGCATCGCTGAAAAAGCTCTCCCGCGGGCGTTGCAGGTCGGCGACCCTTGTTTCGTCGCCGGCCATGTCCTCGGGGCTGGCAACCGCGTTTGCACCCATTGCATCTCTCCGGTTCTGTTACTGATACCGGATCCTGGGATCCAGGAATCCGTACAGGATATCCACCGCCAGGTTGACGGCAAGGAAAATGAATGCGCAAAAAATGACGTCGCCCTGGATGAGAAACAGGTCCCGGTTAAAGGTGGCATCGAGGAGCAGCTTGCCGATGCCAGGGAGGCCGAAGACGATCTCGATAAAGGCCACGCCCGTGAGATAGGAGCCAAAACCGATGGCTTCCATGGTTACCAGTGGGATGAGGGCGTTGCGAAAGACGTGCCGCCCGACGACGGCCCGCTCGCGCAGGCCTTTGGCCCGTGCCGTGCGCACGTAATCATCGCGCAGCACCTCCAACAGGCAGGAGCGCGTCATGCGCGCCGTGGACGCCGAGCCCACCAGGCCGAGGGTCAGGGCCGGCAGCACCAGGGACCGCCAGCCCTCAGATGTGCCGGATACGGGCAGCAGCCCCAGTTTGAAGGCAAAGACCAACTGCAAGATCAGGGCCAGCCAGAAGACAGGGATCGAGACACCCACCAGGGCGACGAGCATCCCGGCATAGTCCGACAGGGTGTACTGCTTCAGGGCCGAGATGGTACCCGCCGGGATGCCGATGAGCAGGTCGATGATCATGGCCAGCACGGCCAGGGTCATGGTGAGCTGCACCCTCTCCAGGATGAGGTCCGTGACCGGCTGCCGATAAAAGAAGGACTTGCCAAAGTCGCCGCGAATGGCGCCGCCCAGAAAGCGCAGATACTGCACGATCACCGGCTGGTCGAGCCCGTACTCGTGCCGGATCCGCTCCACCAGGGTCGTCTGCGAGGCGGCGCGTGGGCCAAGCATGGTGACCACCGGATCTCCGGGCACGATGTTCATCAGGCCAAAGGCGATCACCGTCACCAGCAGGAACACCGGGATCATCTGCAGGATGCGTCGGATGATATAGGTCCGCATAGCTTCTCCTGAGGAAGGGTGTGGGGGCGCGCCAGCGCCCCCACACCACGGCTGCTGCTAGTGGCTCTCGATGTCGATGGGGTAGTAGAAGGCGACGTCAGTAGGCGGGAGATGGTAGTTCTTGACCCAGGGCTGCACCATGCGCTGCGTCTCCAGGTGCCAGAGCCAGACGCGCTGGCAATCCTGCTCGATGCCGATCTGCTCGATCTGGTGGTACAGCTCGCAGCGCTCGTCCATGTCCGTCGTCACGGCCGCCCGGTCGATGAGCTCATCCACCTCGGGATTGACGTACATGTTCTTGGACTCTTCGGTCTCGGGCGCGGAGCGCCAGATGTAGGCGAAAAAGTTGTGGGGATCGCCAAAGTCGGCCCACCAGCTCAGGTAGTAGCTGTCGGTCTGCCCCTTGTAGGCAATGTCCCAGAAGGCGCTGCGCTCGACCATCTGTTGCTCCAGGGTGATTCCCACCTCGGCGAGCTGGGCGACGATGGCGTCCACGATCTCGGACTCGGAACGCTGCAGAACGGTCATGCTAAAGCCGTCCTCGAGGCCCGCTTCTTCCAGGAGGGCCCTGGCCTTCTCCGGATCGTATTCGTAGGGCTCGATGTCGGGATTGTAGCAGGGCAGGCCCGGCGGCATTACCGTGCTGGCCAGCTGGCCGGTCTTGATGATGGTGTCCAGGATGGCCTGGCGGTCGATGGCGTGGGCAATGGCCTTGCGCACGCGAACATCATCCAGGGGCGGCGAAAAGTTGTTGAGCTGGAAGTAATACGTGTCCAGGGCCGGCACGCTGACGATCTGTTTGCTCAATTCGGGGTCGGCCATCAGGCGGTCAAGCTCGGCGCTGGGCACGCCATAGATGTCCAGTTCCTCGTTCTCGTATTTCAGAATGCCGGTGGCTTCGTCTTCAATGATGATGATCTCGACGACGTCCAGGGCCGGACGGCCCTCGTAATAGTCCTCGTTGGCTTCCAGGACCAGTTTTTCACCGCGGACCCAATCCTTGAGCTTGAAGGGGCCGGTGCCGGAGGGGTGGACCAGGTAATCGTCGCCCCACTTCTCGACCTCTTCTTTGCACAGGATGCCCAGCGATGGGGTCACCAGCTCGGCCAGGAAGGCGCCGTAGGGCTGGGTCAGGTTGAACTGGACGGTGTACTTGTCCAGGACGACGATGCCGGGCACGTCGTCCGCGTTGCCTTCGAGCCGCGCGTCAACGCCGTCGATAAAAGCGCCGAACATGGCGGCCGGCGAGGCCATCGCCGGATCGTACAGGCGCTCGAAGGTGAACTTGACGTCGTCGGCCGTCAGCTCCTGGCCGGTGTGGAACTTGACGCCCTGGCGGAGGTGGAAGGTGTAGCTCAAGCCGTCATCCGACACGTCCCAGCTCTCGGCCAGGTCGGGATAGACGTCCAGGTCACCTTCGTAGCCCAGGCGCACCAGCGTGCTGTACACGCTGCGGGCCACGCCGTACATGGCCAGGCTCATCTCGGCCTGGGGATCGACACCACTCAGGTCCTGGTCCAGAAGAGAACCGTCTCGGAGGACCTTGGGTTCGGATGGCTCTTCGGCAGCGGGTGCCTGGGTGGGTTCTTCAGCAGCGGCCGGGGCCTGGGTCGCCTCGGCCGGTGGGACCGCGGTGGGCTCGGGCGTCGGGGCCGGGCCGCAGCCGGCGAGCAGGGCAAAGGTCAACATCAGGGCCAACAACGCGTAAAGTGTCCTTGCTTTCATTTTCCCCTCTCCTTGTAAAAGACTATCTGATGGACGCTCAACCGATTCTGCCTGTGGCTATGGCTTGACCTCCTTTCCTTTGGTTCTCGGCTGTGCCATGCGGACCGACCAGGAGGAAACTCCTGGCCGCCGGCGCGGCTTCAGGGCCGTCTCGCCCCCTGGAAGAGCTGTGTCCAGCGGGGTTCATCCAGGGACGAGATCTGCACGACGGGGCGAAGGTGCGTCGTGGCGTGGACGAACTGCCCGTCGTCGATATAGATGCCCACGTGCGTGATGCTGCTCTCACCGAAAAAGAGCAGATCGCCGGTTTGCAAGTCTTCTCTCGCGACGGATTGCAGGCCCGGCTGGCTGAACTGCATATCGGCGTCGCGCAGCAACTCCACGCCGTTGAGGTGGTAGGCGAGCTGGGCCAGGCCGGAGCAGTCGATGCCCCGCGCCGTGGTGCCGCCCCAGAGGTATGGCACCCCCAGGAAGCGTGTGGCCAGATCCACGACGTCTTGCCCGGTGCCCCGCGGCCGGGGCGTTCCAGCCGGCAGGATCGTCACGTCGCCCTTCTGGATCCAGCGCATGGCGCGGTCGGGGAGGACGACCCGCAGCCAGGTGTCTTCTTCGGCCTGCATCTCCAGGCGGGCGCCAAGGGGGGCGGTGTACACCGGGGGGTGGGCAGAGACGCTGGGCTGGAGGTAGACGAGCCCCAGCAGGCTGACCACTTCGGCCACCTGGCCCTCGGAGGCGTAGGGCGCCTCTTCCGCACCGTACCGGCGCACCGCCGAGGCTTCGATCCAGCCCTGGTACAGGTCGGGCAAGCGCACATAGTACCAGTCCTCGCGCGTCTCCCAGATGGCGACCTCTGTGCCGACGATGGCCTGGGTCACCATCTCCACGGCCTTGCTGGGCTCCCTGTAGACATTTGCTACGCCGACAGTCACAACTCCCTTGTCTTGCATCTCTTGCTCCGTTGTTTCGCTGGTTTCTACCATTTCGACCGTCGCGGTCGCTGCCGCCGCTACCGTCGCCGTTGGCACGTTGGTGGGCGGGGGTGCGGTGAGAGGCGGTGTCGGCTGCGCGCAGCCAGCCGCGGTCGCCAGAAGAATCATCGTGGCCAGGATGTGCAAGAGCCATCGCACCTGAGGAGCCCCCGCCGTCGTTACCCGCTGCCTACAAGACATTGCTGCGTGCCGATACGGGGAGAATTGCTTTTGCTCCCCCCAAGAATCACTCGCCATGGCCTGGTCGAGCCTGCTCCTGATTGCATCGTCATCGTCGCTTTCCCAGACTTGTTGACACCTAGAGTATAACCCACTTTCGACAGAGACGCAAATCTGCGAGCGAGCGCTTGGAAGGACCTACAGGCAGCCTGGACAGACGGCCGCTTTCGGGCTAGAATAGAGACGTGGCCGGGCCGCACGACAGGCGGCAGCCAGGGAGGGAACGTGAGCGAGCGAGAACGACCGATGCTGACGGTGGACGCCGTCCTGGTGGCGCCCCTGGGCGCGGGGCGCTGGCAGGTGCTCCTGATCGAGCGCGGCCGACCGCCGTTTCAGGGAGCGTGGGCGCTGCCCGGCGGCTACGTGGAGCCCCACGAGCCGCTGGAGGCGGCTGCGCGCCGCGAGCTGCGAGAGGAAACCGGCCTGGAGCCGCGAAGGTTGGAGCAGCTTCGGGCTTTTGGCGACCCGGGGCGCGATCCCCGGGGCTGGACGGTCAGCGTGGCCTACCTGGCCGTCGCCGGCCAGGAAGAGGCCAGGGGCATGCGGCCCGCCGCCGCGGACGACGCCGCCGGCGTCGCCTGGTTCGACCTGGACGATCTGCCGGAGCTTGCCTTCGACCACGCCGAGATCCTGGCAGTGGCCAGGGCCAGGCTGGCGGAAACCGGCGGCTAGCAGCCTGTCGGAAAGCCGTTCGTAGTGCGCGCTTCAGCGCGGTTCTTGGGCGATGAATCGCCCACTACGAACCTGCAAGCAGGCGCCTCTCCGACACCCTGCCAGCAGCCTGTCGGAAAGCCGTTCGTAGTGCGCGCTTCAGCGCGGTTCTTGGGCGATGAATCGCCCACTACGAACCTGCCAGCAAGCGCCTCTCCGACACCCTGCCAGCAGCCTGTCGGAAAGCCGTTCGTAGTGCGCGCTTCAGCGCGGTTCTTGGGCGATGAATCGCCCACTACGAACCTGCCAGCAAGCGCCTCTCCGACAACCTGCCAGCAGCCCGTCGGCAAGCCCGTTCGTAGTGCGCGCTTCAGCGCGGCTGTTGGGCGATGAATCGCCCACTACGAACCCGCCAGCAAGCGCCTCTCCGACAACCTGCCAGCAGCCCGTCGGCATGCCCGTTCGTAGTGCGCGCTTCAGCGCGGCTGTTGGGCGATGAATCGCCCACTACGAACCCGCCAGCAAGCGCCTCTCCGACAACCTGCCAGCAACCCGTCGGCAAGCCCGTTCGTAGTGCGCGCTTCAGCGCGGCTGTTGGGCGATGAATCGCCCACTACGAACCCGCCAGCAAGCGCCTCTCCGACAACCTGCCAGCAGCCCGTCGGCATGCCCGTTCGTAGTGCGCGCTTCAGCGCGGCTGTTGGGCGATGAATCGCCCACTACGAACCCGCCAGCAAGCGCCTCTCCGACAACCTGCCAGCAGCCCGTCGGCATGCCCGTCGTAGTGCGCGCTTCAGCGCGGCTGTTGGGCGATGAATCGCCCCCATGACCCCCTACCCGCGGGCCAGCAGCCGGAGCGCCGCCTCCGCCAGGATGGCGCTGCCGATGGGCAGGCAGCGCTCGTCCACGTCAAAGGTGGGGCTGTGGGCGCGGCGCCGGTCTCCCTCGATCTCGCTGCCCAGGGAGAACATGGCCGCGGGTGCCAGGGCGCCAAAGAAGCCAAAATCCTCGGCGCCCAGGTGCTTGGCCAGCGGCTTCAGGTGCGCGGCCCCCAGCAGATCGGCCGCCACTTCTTCGATACAGCGGGCCACCCCGTCGTCGTTGAGGGCGGGCGGATAGCCGATGACGATGCGCTGCTCGTAGTCGCCGCCCAGGGCCCGGGCGACGGACAGGGCACGCTCCACCTCGGCGTGCAGCTTGGCCTGGACCTCTGGCTGCATGTAGCGCATGGTGGCCATGAGCTCCACCCGCTCGGGGATGACGTTCTCGGCGTCGCCGCCCCGGATGGAGCCGATGCTGACCACGGCCGGGTCGAAGGGGTTCAGGCGGCGGGAGACGATGCCGTGCAAGGCCAGGATGACGTGGCCCATCAGGTAGATGGGATCGACCACGCGGTGGGGTGAAGCGCCGTGGCCGCCCTGGCCCAGGATGGTGGCATAGAGGGTGTCGACCCCGGCCGATGCCGGGCCTCCCTCGGCGACGACGTCGCCCACGGGCAAGAAGCTGTCGACGTGCAGGGCCAGCACGGCCCCCACGCCCACCATGGCGCCGTCCTCGATCATACGCGGCGCGCCGCTGATGCCTTCGTCGTCGGCCACTTCTTCGGCTGGTTGGAAGAGGAGCCGGATGGTGCCCGGAAAGGATTCCCGGGCCAGGAGTGTGGCCACCCCCAGGAGCATGGCCGTGTGGGCGTCGTGCCCGCAGGCGTGCATCACGCCCGGCACCCGCGAGGCATAGGGCACGTCGTTCATCTCCTGCAAGGGCAGGGCGTCCATGTCGGCCCGGATGGCGACGATGGGCTGCCCTTCGCCCCGCTCGCCGACGACGCCCGTGCGGCCGACGCCGGTCCGGGTGCGATAGCCCAGGGATTCGAGGACGCCGGCCACCAGGGCCGAGGTACGCTTCTCCTGGAATCCCAGCTCGGGGTACATGTGGATCTCTCTGCGCCAGGCGCTCAGTTGGTCGGCCAGCCCGCGGGCACGTTCAAGCATGATTTTTCCTCCCTCGTTGGAGTGGCCGGCACGCGGTACCGGCCCTGATTGCCCGGCCATTTTACCGGCAAACGGGCGTTTCGACAAGTCGGGGCCGTGCCTGGTCCCGGCGCGCCCCTCCCCCGACAAGTGATACTGTTGTTTTATTAACCAAAACTGTTGATGCTGGCCTCGAATCGGCTG
>MTKX01003817.1_pt1 | contig 32839 bp, 34 predicted proteins | sample 1042771 | NCBI WGS metagenome assembly MTKX01 (sample SAMN06212183, study PRJNA360534) | anaerobic digester metagenome | biome: Wastewater treatment plant; material: sludge; isolation source: anaerobic digester fed with sludge from wastewater treatment plant | place: Denmark: WWTP Randers ...
CGTCGCCCTCGACGAAGTCCTTCAGGCCGCTCGCCTCTACGCCGCGGCGGCCCGCCGGTTCACCGCGGCGCGCTGACCGGAGCGGGGGGGGGGTTAGCGGGGGGCCGAGAGGGCCGCCTCGAGCCGGGCCCGGGCGACGGCCTCGTCCGGCTCGCCGAGAACGAGGGCCGCGAAGGCGCTGCGTCGGGCGAAGAGGAACAGCCGTCCGGCCGCGTTGCGGCCTTCGATGACGCCCCCGGCTTCGCGGACGTCCTGGAGATAATAGTCGAACGAGGACCGGACGGCCTCTTCCAAAACGCCGTCCGGGGGAGCCGTCGCGAACGCGACGAGAGCCAGTTTCGAGACGCCGGGATCGGCGGCGTATTTCGCGGTGTAGGCCACCGTGGCCGCGGTCCCGCCGGCGCCGGGCTTGCCGAAGCCCCAGGACTCGCTTTCGAGGAACGGCGATTCGTTGGCCGCGGCCACCGCGCCTTTGACGAAGCGGGCGCTCGAGGGGACCATCCCGTCGCGCGGCAGCCGTCCCAGGCCTTCGGGCCGGACCGTGCCGCTCCCCGGGACGAGGCGCTCGACGGCCGCGGCGAAGGCGGCGAGCTCGCCCTCGCCGCAGTCCGGGCCCAGGACGTTGACCGTGAATGGGCCTTTGACCAGGGCGGCTTGGCCCGGAACGATCCAGCTGTCGGAGAGGACGCCGGGCGCGGGCGCTTCGCCGCCCTCGAGCTTGGTCGCGTACAGGCCGAAGGCGTCCTCGCCCGTGGCCATCCGGTAGATCTCGAGCGTGACCTCTTTCTCGCCGCCGCCGGCCGGCCTGTATCTCGATACTGAGAGCTCCCGGAAACCGTAGGGCAGGACGATCTCGGCCCCGCCGTCGATGTAGCCGTAGAGCCCCTCGCGGTTGAAGGTCTGCGTTTCGCCCGTCCGGGCCCAACCGGGGATGCCGTCGGGGCCCCGCATGAGGGATGCGGCGTCCTGAGCGCCGCCGCGGCAGGCTGCGAGGACGGCGGCCGCGCCCAGTGCCAGGATCACGTGCCGTCGCATTCCCCGACTTTCTGTTCGACCGATGGATCCCCTCGCCCCGCTTCTACCGTTCGATGGCGCCGATGTCGTTGCCGGCGCCCTTGGGACGGGCCGCGCCGAGCTGGTCGGCCGTCTCGCGCCAGAACGTGTTCGGGTTCCGGGACACCGTGATGACGCAATGGTCGCCGACCGGGCCGCTCGTGAACGAGTTCCAGAAGTCGTCGCCCAGGAAGACCTGTCCGAGGCGGTCGCCGATGGCCGTGTCGAGGTCGTGCCAGAAGGCCACCCAAGCCGCGTTCTCGGGATTGGTCGGCCAAGTCACGGCCGGCCCGTACCAGGTCACGCCGGTCATGTCGCCGAACTCCGTCCCGAAGTCGGCCCCCAGGATGCCGCCGTAGAGGGAGCGGCACTTCAGGATAACGTGGTTGAGGAAGTCGTCCGTCGGCACCCCGAAGCCCGAATACCCGGCGTTGACGTAGGTGATGGAGTAGCTGGCGTTGGCGATCTTGTCGACGGCCAGGTCGGCCGGGGGATACCACAGCAGGGCGGGCCCGCCGGCGTCCGTGCCGGCCGAGAGGGCCGCGGCGTGGAAGTGGGCCCCGCCGGCGTCGAGGACCTCCCCGATCGTCACGCCCTCGACGTCGCCCGTCTTGGGCCAGCGCTTGCGGCTCGACATCATCCAGTCGGGGACGGGGACGAGGATATGGCTGAAGTTGATCCGGCCGATGAGGTTGTAGCCGCCGCTGTCGAAGTACAGGATGGACCCGGCGAACCAGTCCTCCGGCTCGCCGTTGAGGGTGTTGCCGACCACGATGGAGTTCTGGACCTCGACGTACTCCACGGTGTGGGCGTTGCCGACGGTCGCGGCGATGCCGCCGGCCATGTTCGGCTTGCCGCTGAAGACGGCCGCTTGGCCGGTCGTGGCGTTCTCGGCCACGGTGCAGGCTTTTAGGGTCAGCGAGCCCCCGCCCATGTAGATCCCGGACCCCCGGTAATAGAACTGCCCCATGTTCGGGATGTCCGGGTTGTCCTCGACGACGTTCCGGGCGACGGTGCAGTTGGTCAGGGTCATGCGGGCCAGGTTGTCGGGCCCGCCGCTCAGGGTGAAGATGCCGCCGCCGTAGGCGTGCTGGGCCGTGACCCGGTTGCCCGTGACGGCGCACCGCGNNCGGCCCCGCCGACGGAATAGATGCCGCCCCCGCCGGCCCCGGCCCCGAGGGCCCGGTTGCCGCTGACGACGGTGTCCTCGAGATCGAGCCCGTCGGAGTAGATGCCCCCGCCGTAGGTGCCGCGGTCCCGGCTCGCGGCGGTGTCCCCGACGCAGGTGTTGCCCGTGACGACGCAGTCACGCAGGCGGGCCATGCCCCAGACGGCCAGGCCGCCGCCCCGGGCCAGGGTGTAGGGCTGGGTGCCGCCCGTGATGGCCTCGGCCTGGGAATACCCGTCGGCGACGGTCACGTTGGACATGGTCAGGTTGCCGTACACGGCCATGACCCGGGCATGGACAGCCTCGCCGCCGCCCCACCGGACGGTGATGCCGTGGGGCAGGTCCGAGGCGTCGATGACCACGGTCTTGCGGGCGTAGAGGGCCGACTTGCCGTAGTCGCGTTCGGCGTAGCCCGAGTAGACGTTGGCGACGTAGACCTCGCCCTTGAGGATGGAGTGCTCCTCGCCGACGATGGTCAGGACGATCGTGCCGCCGTCGAGCGAGGGATCGAACGAGATGACCTCGCCCGAGCCGGCCGCCTCGAGGGCCGAGCGGAGCGTGATCGTCCCGGCCGCCGGCGCGGCCGAGTCCTCGAGCGAGTTGACGACGAGGTCCGGGTCGGGCTCGTTGCCGTCCTTCGCGGCGCAGCCGAAGGCGGCCAGGGCCGCCGCCAAAGCCAGAACGCCCGCAAATCGGGGGATGCGCGTCATGTCCGTTCCTCCTTATCGACCGTGGTTCCAGTATAGGCCGCGGCCGGGGGCTTTACAAATCGGAGCCCGCGCCGTCCCGGTCTTGACATAACTTTGACCGCGTCTTCACCCCGGATTGACACGTCCTTCCCCGGCGCCCATTATGATGAGGGCGGAAGGGGAACGGCGATGAGAAAGAACGTCGTCGCGGCCGGCCTCGCGGCCGCTGTCCTCCTGGGCAACGCCTGCGCGTTCTACCACGTCAAGAAGATGGATCCCAAGGTCCTGGCCGGGACGGGCCCGAAAGGCCAGATCGTGGGCATCCGGACCGCCGGGGAGTCCTTCGCCTTCCCCGAGGACGATCCCGCCGTCGTCCGGAACGGCATGGTCCTGGGGTACGTCCACATGGGCTGCCTCCTCGACCCGGTCGACATCGTCGACATCTCGCCCGGGCGGCTCGGGCCCAACGTCGTGCTCCGGGACGGGACCCGATTCCAGTCGCCGGATAGCCGCCCCGAAGGGCAGACGATCGCCTGCGAGGCGGTCCGGACCGTGTGCGTCCCCGTCGACGAGGTCGTCGGGGTAGACGTCCGGAAGCTCAACGGGTTGGCTTCGGTCCTGGGCACTCTCGCCGGGGCGGCCCTCTTCGTCGCGGCCGTGGCCCTCGACGACGACGGCGAGAGCTGGTTCGACGACGACGACGGGGGCTTCGCGGAACCCGGCAACGCCGCGGGATACCGCCCTTCGGACTTTCTCGGGGCGCTCCTCGACGACGCCGGGGACACCCCGGAGACGGCCCGCCGCCGGAGCGCCGGCCGGGCCCTCCTCGGGCTGAAGGAGGACGCCGACCCGGCCGGCGAGACGGAGTTCTGGGCCGTCGAATGGGTCCCCGTCGAGGCCCGGCCCGGCGCCGACGGGACGCTCGTCGCCGCCTTCGGCAACGGCTCGGGCGTGCCCCGGACGGTCGACGAGGNNCCCGCCTCGTCGTCGTCGACCACCCGCCCGGGGTCCGGGTCGCCGCCGACGCCCTCGATGCCGTCCGGGCCCTCGCCGCGCCCGTTCCTCCCGACGCCGCGAACAACGGCGGCGGGGCGGACGTCCTCGCGCCCCTGGCCGCCGCCGACGGCGTCCTGTGGCGTTCCGTCGGGGGAGAGGCCATTCCCGACGGAGCCGCTTCCGCCCGCGACGAGTTGACGCTCGGCTTCCCCCGGCCCAAAGGCGCCCGGCGGGCCCGGCTCGTCGTCACCGCGGCCAATTCGGCCTGGCCGGCCGAGTTCGCCCGGGAGAACCTGGGCCGGTGGCGGGCGGCGGCCGAAGCCGGCGAGGTGGTGTCCCGTGAGCCGGCCTACCGCAATTGGGAATACGGCAAGCTCCGGGTCCGTCTCCTGACGGTCCTAGGCTGGCAGACGGCCCAGGCCCTCTTCGCCGCCGGACCGCTGCCGCCCGCCGACCGCGTCTACGAGCTCGACCTGGCCGACGTCGGCACGGACAAGGTCTGGATCAAGATGGCGCCGCCGGCCGGCTACTGGCTCTTCGACCGGGTGGCCTTGGACTTCGGGGAGGAGCCGGTCATCGAGGCCGTCGCCCTGGCCGCGGCGTCGGCCGACGGGCCCGACGGGGCCGAGGTCGCGGCGGCCCTCGGGGCCGAGGACGGCTCCGTGCTGCGCCTCGGGCCGGGGGCGGACCCCGTCGCCTTGACCTTCGTCCTGCCGCCGCCGAAGGAGGGCCTGGAGCGCACGCTGCTCCTGCGCACGGTCAGCGGCTACGCGACGCCCCCGGCCGATTCGCATAATCCCCCGAATCCTCTATATTAGAGGGGATGAACAAGCCGCGCCCGACCGTCCTCCGCGTCCTTTTCCCCCTTCTCCTCCTGGCCGTCCTCGTCCCGGCCCTGGGGCCCCTGGCCGCCCAGGAGGCGCCCCCCGACCGGGTCTACACCCTCGACGAGAAGATCCCCGTCGACCCGCGCATCACCGTCGGGGCCCTGCCGAACGGCCTGCGCTACTGGATCCGCGAGAACCGCGAGCCCCGCAACCGGGCCGAGCTGCGCCTGGTCGTCAACGCCGGCTCGGTCCTCGAGGACGAGGACCAGCGCGGCCTGGCCCACGTCGTCGAGCACCTGGCCTTCAACGGCTCGACCCACTTCCCCCAGCAGAAGCTCGTCGAGTTCATGGAGTCGATCGGCATGCGCTTCGGCTCCGACCTCAACGCCTTCACCAGCTTCGACGAGACCCTGTACATGCTCAAGGTCCCCACGGACTCGTCCGAGATCATGGCCAAGGCCTTCCTGGTCCTCGAGGACTGGGCCCACAACCTGACCTTCGACCCCAAGGCCATCGACAAGGAGCGCGGCATCATCGTCGAGGAGTGGCGCCTGGGCCAGGGCGCCGACGCCCGCATGCGCGACGCCCAGCTGCCGATCCTCCTGAAGGGCTCGCGCTACGCCGAGCGCCTGCCGGACGGCAAGAAGGAGGTCATCGAGACCTTCGCTTACGACACCCTCAAGCGCTACTACCGGACCTGGTACCGGCCGGACCTCATGGCCGTCGTCGCCGTCGGCGACTTCGACAAGGCCAAGATCGAGGAGCTCATCAGGAAGCACTTCGGGCCGCTCGCGGTCCCGCCCGACGCCAAACCCCGCCCCGTCTATCCCATCCCCGACCACGACGAGACGCTCTTCGCCGTCGCCGCCGACAAGGAGGCCGAGCAGAGCGTCGTGGCCGTCTACCACAAGCTGCCTATCGCCCCGCAGGACACGGTCGGGGCCTACCGGCGCATGCTCGTCGAGCGGCTGTTCAACGACATGCTCAACCAGCGCCTGGGCGAGATCGGCCAGAAGCCGGACCCGCCCTTCCTCGGGGCCGTCTCGAGCCGCGGCCGCTTCGTCGGCACCAAGGACGTCTACGTCCTCTCGGCCCTCGTCGGCGAGGGCGGCATCCCGCGCGGCCTCGAGGCCCTCTACACGGAAGGGGAGCGGGTGGCCCGCTTCGGCTTCACGGCGACCGAGATCGAGCGGGCCAAAAGCGAGGCCATGCGCTACTTCGAGCGGGCCGTGACCGAGAAGGAGACCCAGGACTCGACGAGCTACGCCGAGGAGTTCACCCGGGCCTTCCTCGAGGGCGAGCCGACCCCCGGCATCCAGTACGAGTATGCCCTGCACAAGCAGTTCCTGCCGGGCATCGGGCTCGACGAGGTCAACGCCCTGGCGCGCGAATGGATGACCGACCGCAACCGGGTCATCATGGCCAACCTGCCCGAGAAGCCGGGCGCCAAGGTCCCGACCGCGGCCGAGCTGGCCGCCGTCCTCGAGAAGGTCAAGAGCGCCGAGATCGCCGCCTACGAGGACACGACGACCGACGCCCCGCTCGTCGCCGCCCCGCCCGCGCCGGGGACGGTCGTCTCGCGGCGGACGCTCGAGGCCATCGGGGCCGTCGAGTGGACGCTCTCCAACGGGGCCAAGGTCGTCCTCAAGCCGACGGCCTTCAAGGAGGACGAGATCCTCTTCCGGGCCTCGAGCGCCGGCGGCATCTCGCTGGCCGGGGACGCCGACCTCATCCCGGCCAACACGGCCGACCAGGTCGTGCCCGCGGGCGGATTGGGCGAGTTCAGCGCCGTCAACCTGGAGAAGAAGCTGGCCGGCCGGGCCGTCCAGATCCGGCCGTCCATCGACGAGCTCGAGGAAGGCCTGGCGGGCAGCGCCTCGCCCAAGGACGCCGAGACCCTCTTCCAGCTCATCCACCTGACCTTCACGGCGCCGCGGCCCGACCCGGTCGTCTTCGGCGTCATAAAGACCCAGCTCAAGACCTTCCTCGAGAATCGCACCCAGAGCCCCGAGTCCGTCTTTTCCGACACCCTGCGGACGACCATGCAGCGCGACCAGCCCCGCTTCCGGCCCATGACCGTCGACGAGATCCCGCGGATGAGCCTGGAGAAGTCCCTGGCCTTCTATCGCGACCGCTTCGCTGACGCCAGCGACTTCACGTTCTTCTTCGTCGGCAACATCGACCTCGAGAAGATCGAGCCGCTCGTCTGCACGTACCTGGCGTCCCTGCCGTCGATCGGCCGCAAGGAGACCTGGCGCGACTGGCGCGTCCCGCCGCCCGAAGGCGTGGTCAAGCGCATCGTGGAGAAGGGCGTCGAGCCCAAGAGCCTGACGGCCATCGTCTTCTCCGGGCCCTTCGTCAACACCCCGGTCAACCGGGTCCAGATCCGGGCCGCCGCCCAGATCCTGGAGACGCGCCTGCGCAAGCTCCTGCGCGAGAAGCTCAGCGGCACCTACGACGTCCGCGTCTCTCCGGGCTACAGCAAGATCCCGCACGAGGAGTACCGGCTGTCCATCGACCTGGGCACGGACCCGGCCCGCATCGACGAGATGAGCGCGGCCATCTTCCGCGAGATCAAGGCCCTCCTCAAGAAGGGGCCGACGGCCAAGGAGGTCGAGGAGGTCCGGTTGGGCGAGGAGCGCGACTTCGAGACGAGCAGCCGCCAGAACGCCTGGTGGCTGTCCCAGATCTCCGAGCGCTACCGCGTCGGCGAGGACCCGGAGGCCATCCCGCGCCTGCCCGAGTCGTTCGCCCGGCTGACGCCGGCCTCGGTGCGGGCCGCGGCCCGGGCCTACTTCGACCTCGGCCGCTACGTCCAGGTCACGCTGTATCCCGAGAAGCGCTAGTTCGCGAGCGGGAGGTGAACTCCCGGTCTCACTCGTAGTGAGTCCAGAGCCGGATGATCTTGACCGTCTTGACCTCGGGGAGAACCTGATAGACCAGCCGGTGGTGGATATTGATGCGCCGGGAATACGCGCCGTCGAGGTCGCCCAGGAGCTTCTCGAACGGCGGGGGCGTCAGGAACGGGTCCCGGGCCAGGACCTCGAGCAGGGCCTCGGCCTTGGGGCGGAGGCCGGCGGCGGCTAGCTTCTTCGCGTCGCGCTGGGCTTGGCGGGTGTAGACGAGCCGCCAGGTCACCACCTGAGGCCGGTCGCGCATTTCCCCACGGGCTCCTTCAGCCCCTTGCGGATGGACTCCCGCATCCCGGGGACGGAGAGAAGGAAGAGGGTCTCCTGGATCGAGCGCCAATCCTCTTCGGAAACGAGGACGGCGTTGGTCCGCTTCCCCGTTATCTGGATGGGCTCGTGGGACGCCGCGGCCTGGTCGAGGAGCTTGTACAGCTTCGCCCGGGCTTTGCTGGCGGTCAACGTCGTCATCGTGGGGACCTCTGACCAAAGCGTACCAGATAGCGTACGCCAGGTCAAGCCGGCCCCTCCTTCGTGCTCATTAGGCCGCATGATCTCCTGCCCTTATCCACCTTCGTTATAATAGACGCCGCGGGAGTGCGGATCCTCTCATTGGCGCTTGATACAGAAGCCGTTGTAAGATACCTAAAGACACCGATAGGGCAGGGGAGGTGACGATGACCGGAAGAGCCGCCGCGATCGCCTGCGTCGCCGTCTGTCTGGCGCTCGCGGCTTGTCAATCCGGCCCGTCCTCCTCCGGCCCGGACTTAGCCTCGTACGACGAGCGGATGGTCGAGTTCCTGGGACGTCTTGCGGTCGGTCGAGATGAAGCGGCGCGGGCGTGGGAGGCGGTCGTCGGGGCCCTGCCGGACCGCCTGTGGCCGACCGAATTCGTGTACGACGACGGAGAGATCAAGGTCACGGGTCGCGCCCTCTCCAACGTCCTTTTGGCCGACTTCATCTCCCGGCTGGAGGAAAGCCCTGACCTGACCGGGGTGAGCCTCCGCTCCTCTGTACAGAAGAAGGCCCGGACCGGGGACTTTCACGAATTCATGGTCGCGGCCCGCTCCGGCGGCTCGGCGCCCCCTCTCTCCTCCGGGTCTACGGCACAGCGCCTCGAATCGCTCGGGGATCTCCTGGTTGCCCGTCCGGGATCGGCCGACGGCCTCCGCGAGCTCCAGCGCCTGGCCGCCGATTCGGGTCTTCAGATGACCAAGTGCGTCTTCGGCCAAGCCAGTTCCGGTGAGTTCGCCGGAGAGCTGCCCGCCGCCGTCGAGGTCGCCGGCAGCCGGGCGGAGATCGGCCGCTATCTCGACGGCTTGGCCCGCCTGCCTCACTTCTGGCTCGTCAAGAAGCTCACTGTCAAGGCCGCCTCCCCCCGCGACCCACGCTCCTCCGCCAAGGCTTCGATCGCGGTCTCGGCCTGGTTCCCGAACTGAGGCCCTCGGGGCCGACCGGCCGTCCTCCTCGTTTCCCTCGACGGCTTGACATCGTTGCCCGCACGGCTTTACGATGGTCCCGGCAAAGGGACCGTGGATACGGCTTCTTCGCGTCAGGGGGAGGTGTCCGTCATGAGGCTCCGCGTGGCGGTGTTACTTCTGTCCTTGAGCATCCCTCTCGGCTTTCCCGTGGAAGCCGGCGGGAAATGGGAGCGCGTCGTCCATCTGCGGGGTCGCATGGTAGTGGCCCTCCTGTCGAAGGGAGATGCGCTCTTCACGGCGACGGCGGAGGCCGGGGTTTTCCTGTCGAAGGACCAAGGGACGAGTTGGCAGCCAGTCAACGCGGGCCTGCCTCCGACGGCCGTCATCCGCTGCCTGGCCGCCCGCGGCGCCAAGCTCTTCCTGGGCACTTCCGGGCATGGCGTGTTCGTTTCCGAGAACAATGGGGGATGGTGGACGGCCGCCAACGCGGGTTTTCCCGATCGGACGGAAGCTTGGTGCATGGTGAATGCCGAGGCCGGTCTCCTCGTCGGAACGGGCGCCGGCGCCTACCTCATCGGGGATCAGGCGGCGAGGTGGGAACCGGCCAACACGGGCCTGCCGCCGGACACACGCGTCTACGCCCTCGCATCCGACGGATCCGACCTCGTCGCCGGAACGGACCGGGGGGCCTTCCTGTCCGTCGGCGGCCGCCCGTGGACGCCGTTCGCCGGCGATCTGCCGCCGCAGGCCCGGATCAAATGCCTCGCGGCCTTCGGTCCGGTCCTTTACGCCGGCACCGAGGAGCACGGCCTCTTCCAGGCGAACGTCGATGACGCCCGCTGGGAGCCCGCCGGCAAGGGCATCCCCGCATCCGCGATCGATTGCCTGGCCGCGGTCGACGGCGGGCTACTGGCCGGGACCGGCGGGGGTACGACCTTCCATATCGGCGACCTCTCGAAGGATCAAGTCGCATGGAAGTACCACGGCCCCGGGGTATTTCTCTCCAAGGACGCGGGCCGGAGTTGGAAGGCGGTCAATCCCGGTTTACGCCGGGCCCCGGCCTATCCGGGACTGGGGAAGAGGATCGACATGTGGATCGAGCGCCTCGTCGTCTGCGGCCCGCATCTCTTCGCGGGGACCGAGGACGGCGAGATCTGGCGGCTGCCTCTTTCGGAGCTTCCGAAGAAATAGCGGGGAACGACGCCCCGCGCCGGCGCCCGAGAAGACCCGCCGGTTCGAGCCGGATCTCTTCAAGAAGCGACAGGCCGGGTGAGGCGCTCGGCCGCTCAACCCTTGCCGGGCGGGTCGGGCTGGGGCGAGAGCTTGGTGAGGGCCTGCCGGTTGAAGACGCGGAGATCGGGGAACTCGATGATCGCGGGGAGCCAGGTGACCTCGTCGTCGATCTTGACGTAGTCGGCCGGCGGCGCGCCCTTGACGGCCTTGCCCGCCACGGCCTTGAGCACGCCGTGCTTACCCGAGGCGATGAGCTTGCCCTTGGCGTCCTTGATGCCGCAGTCCCCGATGATGCCGCAATCGCCGAGGATGCCGGCGGCCCCCGGACCCGCCGGCCCCTTCCCCGTCTTCTGGAACGACGTGACGGAGAAGACGACGCCGTCGGGAGTGGTCAGCTTGAAGCTGCCCGGGCCGAGCTTCTCGCACTTCGTCCCCTTGGGGATGGCCACGGTGTGGACCGCGGCCAGGGCCGACCCCGCGGCCGCGGCGAGGAGCAGCCCGCCCACGGCCAGGACCAGGAAGACGGACCTCTTCATGGGACCTCCTTCTCTGCTGCCGGATGTGAACCCTTCTGCCTACAATATCGGCCGCGCGAGGGGGGCTGTCAAGCGGCCTGGACCGATCTGTGGGTCAGGCCGGGACCACGTCTTCGATCGCGATCTTGGCCCTGTCCGCCACCCCCAAACCCAGCTCCGCGGCTAGGTCCAGGAAGGCGGCGCTCCGCCGCCGGGGATCGTCCACCTGCTGGACGCCCCGGGCCATGCGCTCCTTGACCACGATGTCGTGGGCCACGGCGTCCACGGCCACCGGGTCGGTGCCGAGGAGCAGGAGGTTGGCGTCGTAGATGAACTTGGGATTGGCCCCGGGCCCGCCGTCGTAGCAGGCCTGGAGGCCGTCGACGACGTTGAGGACGACCTTGTCCCGGAGCACGGGGAAGGCGCAGGGCTCGGCAACCGACTTCATCCACAGCTTGTGCAGGCGGCCGGTGTTGCTGATCGAGCCGTAGGACAGGTTCTTGAGGCAGCAGGTCGTGGTGGCCCCGGCGTTCTTGAGGATGGGCACGTTGATGATCTTGGTCACGATGTCCGTGACGATCTTGCTGAAGTAGGAAGCCTTGCCCTCGTTGATCATGTAGCCGAGGGTCTCGGCGTCGTACTTCTGCTCGACCTCGGCGACGTAGGGGAGGGCCTCGCGGTCGACGTTGTCCTTGGCCCAGAGCTCGCCCTTCTCGTCGTAGAACTTGCCGTTGGGCCCCATCATCTCCGTGCCCAGGATGCGGATGCCGGGGAAGCGGTCGGCCGTGAAGCCGGCCTCGGTCAGCTGGAACAGGCGGCGGTCCCAGATGACGATGTTCTCCTTCTTGACGCCCGCGGCGAGCAGGCCCTCGATCACGGCATCCACCACCTCGGGCTTGGTCGAGAGCAGCTTCTCCCCGATGGGGTTGACCTTGATGCCGACGACGTCCTTGGGCCCGACGAACTTGGCCCAGGCCTTGCCCGGCTTCTTCTCCCCGGTCAGGGCGGCCATGCCCGCGGCCAGTTCCAGGCGCACCCGGGCCCCGTCGATGGGCTTGCCGACCGGATTGGCCCCGGTCTTGAACCTGACGACCTTGCCCGGATACTTCCCAGGCATCGACGTCGCCACTCGGGGGATCGCGCGGACCTCGTCGATGTTGGTCTTGATGTCGGGGGGCGCGGCCGGGACCTTGCGGTCCTCGGGCTTGTCCTGCCCTATCAGGCGGGGGGCGATGGCCGCTCCGGCCGCGGCAACCGCCGCGGAGCCCAGGAAGCGCCGGCGTGAGAATCTATCGTCGGGCGAAGCGTCCTTCTCTCCGGTGATAGTTACGATGTCGTCTTTGCGCATGGGGCCTCCTGGGCGGGGGATGAGGGAAGTATAGGGGAGGGAGGGGAGGAAGGCAATGGATAAGGGTTGATTCTGAAGTCCGTGCTTTCTATAATCCCAGTGATAATGGAGGCGGACGCATTTGGGTGAGGTTTCGGCTTGAGCAGGAAATTCCTAGTCTTCTTGGGCGTCGGGATGTTGGCAACGGGTCTTGCATCGAAGGCCGGCGAAGGCTCGGCTGGCTAAGAAGTAAAATCTCTTTGCGCTACGGAGGGACAACATGCGCGTTCCAGCGGTCTGCAATACTTGCGGGACGATCTTTCCGTCGGGCTTTGAAGCCGAGAACTCAACCAATATTACCTTTCAGGGATGTGGAGCGGGGCCGTGTCCGAAGTGCGGCGGGAATGGACACATACCTGACGGGGTCTATAACTTCATCGGTGACACGATCGAGCTCTTGAGTGGACCGGCAAGGACGAGAGACGAACTTCAGCGGTTGGGCGATTTGTTGAAGAAGGCACGGTCGGAGCGGTTGTCAGTCGATCAGATCAAGGAGAAGATCGTAGCGGAATTGCCGGAGATCTCTTCCCTGAAAGATATATTGCCAAAGACAAAGGGCGAGCTCTATCCGTTCTTAGGAATCGTTATTACCGTGATCGGCATGCTCCTGGGGCAGTTAAAATGTCCCGATCGGTCAAAGGTAGAGGTCAGCCAGGTAGTGAACATCATCTACCAGCAACCCGAAGAGGTTTTGCCAGTCGCGCCAGAACACAGTGCCAAGGCCCCGAAGTTATCCATCCCCAAAAGAAAGTAGTAAAGGCAGGACGAAACGAACCGCCCCTAAGACCATCCACCCCCGAGGTCTACCGGCATACGAGAAGCAGAGGCGGGGAGGAGTGCCCTTGGTTAACGTAGGTGCCAAGTCTTTGTGTGATGCCGTCCCTGCTTCATATGATCCTGATAAGATGGTTGTCCACTTTTTTGAAACAGTGCAATAATTAGAGTCACTCCAAGCAAGAGTAGACCTATGATGAATGCAATCTGATGAAATCTGGCGTGTTTCTCCATCCGGTTGTCGCGGAAGTTGTAATCTTGCTTAGCGATAAGCACTGGTATCCGCATGTACGCAAGGACACCAGCCGCCGCCGAGGCCGTTAAAGAAAGCCACGAAAAAAGAAGGAATACCTTTGCACATGTATTGAGGGCGATAGCTTCTTTTAGAAGTCCCACGCTGAAGACGAGTGTGCCCGTTACCAAAGCAAGCGTGAACTTCAAGAGATCAATTAGCTGCTTTAGGCCTTCTTTGCAGGGAGGACCCTGGTCTTCGGTCGAGTTAGCACCAGAAGGCATACGGACATTCCTTTGCCATAGAGTTCTTAATGGCAATAAATCCGATGTAATCCTTGTTTTGATTCTTGGCGATGCTACGAGCATTCTTGAGCACAGTTCGTATGCTTTCTTCCAAGAAGGAGGCGGAGATCTTGTGCTCATACAATTTTTGCGTTACTTCAGTGAGGTGAGGGATGGCGGGTTCGAGAAGTTCTTTAATAGCGGTATCTGTCACGCTCATTCCCGTCTCATTCTGGAACGTTTTGCAGACACGTCGGATAAGTTCTTCCATGTCCCTTTCAGTCATTTTGATGTCCTCCTTCGCAGGTGATTAACCAGAATAATACACCAAGAAAATTGGACATAGCAAGGCACCGAATTAGTCGGAAAGGAGGGCTATTCTGCTTCGTTGCCCCATTGAGTCCAGCCGGTCCGCTTGTGTCTGGCAAAGAGTTCGAGATAAGGACCCGGACTGCAGGCCTCGATGATCGGATAGAGCTCGTCGGGCTTGCGTGAATGTTCCCTTTTCCTGGTGCTAATAATGTTGACCTGAGTTCGGCCAGGGCGCAGGGTTCTTTGGTAGCCACGAACGCCGAACAGGACGACTTCGGTTACGTTGCGGAAATAGAAGCCAACTCCTCGACCGTCCGGGCCACCGTCCTTCCTAATCTTGTACCAGATGAGGTTGGTCTTATATTGAAAACCCCATCGTTTCATCACTTCGAGTCCTTCGAGGATGAGGGCGTTAGGCACCCAAAGGTACAAGTGACTCTTCGGCTGAACGAGTTGAGCCACTGGCAACTCAAGTATCTCGTCGTTGGACATTGTGCCATATCGCATCAGCCGTTTATGTTCGGGGGCCATCTTGCCCGTCCGGTTCTGAAACCGCCAGGGCGGGTCGGCAAGGATAGTTCCGTACTTGGTGGTCCCGAGTTTGAGAAGATTCTCGGCTGGGGAAACGGCCTTCATAGATCCTCTCTAAAGAGTTTCTTGGTTATTCCGAATACTAGGATGGGGCATCCTCCGCCACCGCCGCCATCCACCTTTGGCAGGAGCTTGCTCATATGCGTCGTAGATTCTCCGTAGGACTTGCCCCTGCCCAGGTGATCAAAGATGTCCTGCAGTTCGTCGCAACGGGTAATGATAACGCCGACACTAATGGCTCGAAGATCAAAGAGCAAACGGAAATTGTTTAGGTCCCTGTCGAAGAAAGGGTCCTTGTTATTCCATTCGATCTCAAGGGCCACACAATTCTTGAAACAGTCAACCTTATGAGTTGGCGTTTCTATCTCAGTCGTGTCAACGACCATCTTAGTGTCGAAGTCCTTTTCTGCCCAACCGTGCTTCGAAAACTCGCCATCAATGATCTTGGAGACATCGGATTTGTTGCCGCCAGGTGTAGCGATATATGATTTCTTTAATTCGAAGCTTCGCAATACCGAAATTATATCAGCAAATTCCGAAGGAAAATCATTCTTGAGGATCGCGCAAGCGTGCTTCCATTCATGGACTTCGAAGCTGTCTAGGAGGACTCGTGGAAGAAGCTCCAGTGTCATCTTATCAGTCCCTCCCTTATGTAGTTGCTAATAGGGAAGTCCTCCTTATAGCACAGAAAGAATGCCGTGATCAATTATGCGCCTAGCAGGAGAGGAGATTGACTTGGGAAAGAAATAAGCAATAGAATCAAGCCAGAGACCGCTCAAGGCTACAACGCCCTTAAGGAACTTCAAGAAAGGGGGTAACATGAAAGACCAATTCATCCAGGCAATCCACGACAGAAGGAAGATCAGGGTCACTTTCTTTTCGAAGGAAGATGGGACGACATTGTGTAGAAAGTGTGCTCCTATGGATTATGGTCCCAAACGCAAGGCAAAAAACCAATCGGATCGCTTCCATTACTGGGACTATGAGAGCGACGAGAAGAACCATACCCTTGGTCTGCTTCCAAACCAGATTCAAAGCATAGTTGTCCTTGATGAAGAATTTAATCCTGCTGAGTTTATAACGTGGGATACGAAGCAGTCACCCTGGCATGTTCCACGAGATTGGGGCGAGTTCTCCTGATAGCCAACGGGAGGCGCCGAGGGGCCAGAGGCCACGGGAGCGGCATGACCCCGATGATCAAAGAGGACGCCGGTTAGGGCGGTGATCGCGCCTCATAGAGACAGACGCTTGGGGAGGCGTGGGATTCTCACGAAGCACGTTCAAGGAGACCTATATGTCAGAATTTGTATTCATTCTTGGAGCGGGAGCTTCAGCCCACACCGGGGCCCCGGTAATGAAGGACTTCTTTAGCACGCTTTATGATCTGCACGCATACAACCAGATCAATAAGGAAGACAGGGAAGCGTTCGAACTTATTATTCAAGCAAGACAAGATTTAGAGAGGATCTCCGTTAAGGTCGACTTGCCGATAGACAATATGGAAACTCTGTTCTCCCTTATCGAAATGGGGAGGCTGATCGGTTCGTTCCCGGGAATGACTCCTGTGGAAACGTTGCACAAGGCAATTCAAAGGGTGATCGTCCGGACCATAGAACTTAAGACCATCTGCCATCATGTACCCGGCGATTATGATGCTTACGATTTGCTTCTAAAAGAGATCAAAGCGCTCTGGGGGCAACGAGGAGTCCCGCGGAGTTCAATAATTACGTTCAACTACGATCTTGCCATAGATAGGGCGGTAGAACGGAATATGGGAGCCATAGACTATTGTCTTAAGGAACCGCAGGATAGCGCGCATCATGGATTTAAATTGTTGAAGCTCCACGGATCGTTTAACTGGGCTAAGGCTAGTAAAGGAGATAAGGTTGAAGTTGTGCCGATTTCTGTGACAAATTACGTAAACGAATATAGTCCAGCTCCACCTATCAGGAACATTATTACAGCTGCTGACCTGCCCATAAAAAAGGAGAAAGCAGACTTCTGTATTGAGATTGGTTCGAGGATTAACAAACTGAAGCAGGGACTCTATGCCGGGTACAATTCTAATGAGTTTGATGAGTTTCCCCTAATAGTCCCTCCGACGTGGAGCAAGACAGAATACCATCCGATTTTGAAGAGTGTATGGGCGCAGGCGGCGAGAGAGATAGCCGGGGCTAGGTACATCTTCGTAATTGGGTACTCAATGCCATCGAGTGACCTCTTCTTCCAGCACCTGCTGGCGTTGAGCGCGCTAAACATAGCAAGCTTAAAAGTCCTTTGGATTATTGATAGGGACCAGGGCGTCATTGACAAATATAAGGAACTTATCCGCATGGCATCGGACGAGACGTTCAGATCGTCTCCGCAAGATTTTACTAAGTTCGCAGTCGAGCACATCCATAATTATCTGAAGTACTTGCAGGTGACTACCTCGTAGATTCCAAGCGGCTTACCGTGTGTGGAGAGAATTCGGTAGCAAGAAATAGGCGGTAATTGAGGCAACGCCGAATCCGCCTATGGGGTACACTCACCCCTTCCCCATCCTATCCCTCGGGTCGGCCCGTCGATAAGCCCTAATAACTCCATGATTGATCATCATCTTCGCTCGTAACATCAGGCGGGACAGTCACTTGCCATCATTCTTTTTTTATATAGGCATTGACTTTTAAAAAGGCAAGTTATCGTCAAATTGTGGGGATCAGAGTTGCGATTAGCCGGGCAAATCGAAAAATACATAAAGAAGCATGGATTCGGATAATAAGAGGAGTAGTCAGGCATTTCAGCGACAATAATGTCTTTTCTGGAATCTTATCTTGGCAGTATATTCAACAGGGAATGAAAACAGCGAACGTCATAGATATTCTGTCTACACAGTTCAAAAAAAAGACAGAATTAATCACGCACGCTCGGCCTAAGTATAGTCAAAACGATCGAAACCGACGTGATACTTGTGGGAGTATCAAAAGAACCACTTGGAGTTATTACGATATTCTGCAACAAAATAGTCGGAACAAGCGAATAGTTAACAATAACGCTTCCATTAGTACTTGAGCCATCTCCCGAAGATTGTCCCAAGACATTTCCTGCTACGATGAAAATCGTAAGGAGGACGACCGCAAGCAATCGCGTATTAATGGTCTTTCTTTGAATCATCTTCCCCCTCCCGGTGATTTAATCTATTCAAAAGACCCTTTTATCATCCGAATATATTTACGAAATATATTTTGTCAAGTTTGCCAATAAATTACTGCCTATAGCATTTTAGTTTCGAGTAATGCACAGGGCTTTCAATTAATGCTGCAGCTGTGACTGGTGCCATGAATTTCTTGACATTGAGGTCTATATTATTGATAATACAAGCCAATATATCGCCCATGAACGATCTCCCAAAAAATAACCTCCTCCGCTCCTGGAGGAACATCTCCGCCCATCTGGGGTACGACGTCCGGACCTGCCACCGATGGGAGGCCAACCTGGCCATGCCCGTCCACCGGGCCGAGGGCGGCGGCGGCAAATCCCCCGTCTTCGGCTATCGGGACGAGCTGGACGCCTGGTTCCGGGAGACCTTCAAGGCCTCCCGGCCGAACGGGAACGGGGCCCGCGAGGGGAAGCCCGGAAGGCCCCGCCTGGCCTGGGTCCTGGGGATCGGAGCCGTGGCCGTGTTCGACCCCCGCGACGTCCGCGGCGGCTCGCCCCAGACCGGCGAGTACGCCTACCGGCAGATGGTTATGGCCGGGGTCCGCTACTGGAACGGCCCGGACTTCGTGGCCGAGCCTGAGCCGGTCAAGCGCTGAAAAAAGCCTTGACACGCGGGCGACCGCTCCTGTATAAGCACGCCATTATGTCGAAACCGGCCTCGGCGAAAAGACACTCGGCCCTGGCCGTCTATTATCTGAGCTACCGGGCGGTCTCCGCCGCCTGAAATAGTCCCTTCCCGCCCCATCCCCCTTTTCCGGGGCGAAGCCTGCCCGTTCGCCCCGTCCCCGCGACCCTTTTGACATGACAAAGGAGTCAAGACCATGTTCGTCCGATTATCCGACGGCCGGGAGATCCCGCTCGAGTCCCACAAGGTGCGGATCGTCCAGAAGACCGCGCTCGCCCCGGCCGCCGAGCGTTTGAGCGCGATGCGCGAAGCCGGCTTCAACACCTTTCTGCTCAAGAGCCGGGACGTGTTCCTCGACATGCTGACCGACAGCGGGACCAACGCCATGAGCGATGTCCAGCTCGCGGCCATGATGGTCTCCGACGACGCTTATGCGGGCTCGGAGAGCTTCGAGAAGCTCGTCGCGGCCGTCCGCGACGTCTTCGGCTACAGCCACGTCCTGCCGGTCCACCAGGGCCGCGCGGCCGAGCATCTCCTGGCCCGGCTGTTCGTCAAGCCCGGCGATGCCGTCCCCATGAACTACCACTTCACGACCACCCGGGCCCATTTCGAGATGGCCGGGGGAGAGGTCCTGGAGCTCTTCGGGCCCCACGCCCTCGACACCGAGAGCGACCTGCCTTTCAAAGGGAACATGGACACCGCCAGGCTCGAAGCCCTCGTCCGGGAGAGGGGGGCGGCCCGCGTCGCGTTCGTGCGCATGGAGGCCACCACGAACCTCATCGGCGGTCAGCCGTTCTCGCTGGAGAACCTGCGGGCCGTGAGGGCCATCGCCGCGGCCCACGGCATCCCCGTCGTCCTCGACGCCAGCCTCATCTCCGAGAACGCCTACCTCATCCGGCAGCGCGAGCCGGCCGAGCGGTCGCGCTCGATCGCCGAGATCATCCGGGAGATCATGTCCCTGTCGGACATCATGTACCTGTCCGGGCGGAAGAGCTGCAGCGTCCGCGGCGGCCTTATCGCCACCAGCGACCCGGCGGTCTACGCCAAGATCCTGCCCTGGCTGCCGGTCTTCGAGGGCTTCGCCACGTACGGCGGCATGTCCACCAAGGAGATCGAGGCCATGGCCGTCGGCATCCGCGAGATGACCGACTCCGATGTGGCGGGCAGCTCGGTCGAGCTCATCCGCTACCTGGTCGGACGGCTCGTCGCGCGGGGCGTGCCCGCCCTGACCCCGGCCGGCGGGCTCGGCTGTCATGTCGACGCCCATAAGTTCCTGCCGCATCTCGGGTCCGGGAGCTACCCGGCGGGCGCCCTGGCCGCCGCGATCTTCCTGTGCTCCGGGGTCCGGTCGATGGAGCGGGGGACGATCTCGATGGAGCGGGCGCCCGACGGCCGTGAGGTCCCTTCCGACCTCGAGCTGGCCCGCCTGGCGGTGCCGAGGCGCGTGTACACGGTCTCCCACATGGACTACGTCGCCGACCGGCTGGCCTGGCTCCACGCCCGGCGCGACCTCGTCGGCGGGCTGGCCTTCGTCGAGGAGCCGCCCGTGCTGAGGTTCTTCTTCGGCCGGCTCCGGGCCGAGGGCGATTGGCCCGAGCGCCTGGTCGGGGAGTTCCGCAAGGAATTCGGCGAGTCTGTGTAGGGAAGGGCGGCGCCGGGGCGCGGCCNNCGCCGGGGCGCGGCCCCGGCGCCGCTCGCTCAGTTCTTGAAGAAGTGGCCGATCTCCCACTCGGCCGTCTCGCGGGAGTCCGAGCCGTGGACGGCGTTGCGCTCGATGCCGAAGCCGTAGCTGTGGCGCAGGGTGCCGGGCTTGGCCTTGGCCGGGTCCGTGGCGCCCATGGTCTCGCGCCAGCGCTTGATGGCCTCCTCGGCCTCCAAGACCATGAGCACGACCGGGCCCGACGACATGAACTCGCACAGGCTGTCGAAGAAGCCCTTCTCCTTGTGGACGTGGTAGAAGGCCTTGGCCTCGTCCTTGGTCAGGTGGGCCAGTCGCATGCGGACGATGGTGAAGCCCTCTTCCTCGATGCGCGTGACGATCTTGCCGATGATGCGCTTCTTGGTGGCGTCGGGCTTGATGATGGCCAGGGTCCGTTCCATGGGGCTCTCCTTGCTGAAGGTGAGGGAGTTTTATACCCCGGGGGGGCAGTGGGAGTCAATCCGCCTTGACAAGGCCCCGCGGACGGACCTAGCATGGGGCCATGGACAAGCCGAAAGGGACCGGGACCCTGCCCCGGCGCGACATCCTCAGGCTGGCGGGCACGGCGGCGGCCTTCTGTACTTCCTTCGGGTTCCTCCGGGGGAGTCAGGCGGGCGGCGTCGTCCAGGACAAGCACCTCGTGCAGGACAAGCACATCGTCCAGCACAAGTGGGAGAAGGCCGAGATCAAGTGGTACGACGGAGCGACGCTCCTCCACTCCCAGGCCATCCCCGCCAAGGTGGCCAAGCACCTGGAGTCCGGCGTCGACGCGGTCGTCGAGGTCAAGCTCTTCCGCTCCGGCCAGATGCTGAGGAACCTGGGCACGGTCCAGGGCAAGTTCTGAGGCCCGAAGCGGCGCCGTTGGATTTCCGACACGTCCGCCGGGATGCGTTCTCGTTCGCCTGCCGGGCCTGCGGGCGGTGCTGTTCCGGCAAGGTCATCTGCGCCGGCCCCCACGAGGTCCTGGGCATGGCCCGCTTCCTGGGCCTGAGCACGACCGAGTTCCTCGAGCGCTTCGCCGACAACGGCGGCACCACCCTGCGCGCGGACGGCGAGGGGAGGTGCGTCTTCGTCTCGCCCGAGGGCGGCTGCCGCGTCCATCCGGCCCGGCCGCTCGTCTGCCGGCTCTACCCGCTGGGGCGGGCCGTCGACCCCGCGGGCGAGGAGCGTTTCGCCGTCTTCCCCAGAGAAGAGGGCTGCGAGGCGGAATTCGGGACGGACGGGACGATAACCGCGTTCCTCGAGTCGCAGGGCGTCGCCCCATATATCGCCTGGGCCGACCGCTACGGCCGCGTCTACCACCGCATGATGGCCCTGCTCGAGCGGCTCGGGGTGGAGGGCCGGATCGAGGCCGGGGCGGAGGGCGAGACGAGCGCCCCGGAGGGCGGGGAGGCCTCGCCGCTCTCGACCTGGCAGGACATCGACCGCTCGCTCGCCGAATACTGCGCCGCGAAGGGTTTGGCCATCCCGGCCGGGATCGACGCGGCCATCGAGACGCATCTGCGGGCCATGGCGGAGTGGCTCGACGGACTGGAGAAAGAACATGACGAACTTCCATGAACCGGTCGTGTTGGGACGGACGGGCTTCAAGGTCGGGCGGCTGGGCATCGCCTCGGGCTACAAGGCGCCGGCGGCGGCCATCGAGGAGGCCTTCGAGCGCGGCTGCAACTACTTCACCTGGGGCACGGTCATCAAGGGCTACATGCCCGGGATGCGCGAGGCCCTGCGGAACATCGTAGCCAAGGGGCAGCGCGACCGCGTAGTCTTGGCCTGCTTCACCTACGCCCACAACAATTACTTCACCGAGAAGATGCTTCGCCGAGGCTTGAGGAGCGCCGGGCTCGAGCACGCCGACGTCCTCATCATCGGCTATTACTCCAAGATGCCGCCGCAACGGCTTATCGACGGGGCCCTGAAGATGAAGGAGAAGGGGATCATCCGGGCCGTGGGGCTCTCGAGCCACAGCCGCAAGCTGTGCGGGGCGCTGGCCAAGGACGGCCCGTTCGACGTCCTCCACTTTCGCTACAACGCCGCCCACCGCGGGGCGGAGCAGGACATCTTCCCCTGCGCGGGCGCCGAAAAGCGGCCGGGGATGGTGGCCTTCACGGCCACGCGCTGGGGCAAGCTCCTCAACGCGAAAAAGATGCCGCCGGGCGAAGCGCCCCTGACGGCCCCCGAATGCTACCGCTTCGTCCTGTCGCACCCGGCCGTGGACGTCTGCATGTCGGGGGCCAAGTCGGTCGACGAGATGCGCCAGAACCTGGCCCTGCTCGACGCCGGCCCGCTGTCGCCCGACGAGATGGCCCGGGCGCGCCGCGTCGGCGACTTCGTCTACGGCCGCAAACGGGCTTAGGGCGCCTGCCAGGCTTCCTCGAACGAGGCCTTGATCTCTATAATGCGCTCTACCCTGAGGTTGAACGCCCGCGAGCTCGCTTCGATGCGCTTCCCGGGCATCCAGTTGCCCTCCTTGGCCGCCGCTGCGATCCGGGCGTTCTCCGCGTGCCAGGCCTTGTAACAGTCGGAGATATCCCCGATGAGCTTCTTGACCGACCGGAGCTCGGACGGGGTCCTTGATTTCCTGATATAACTCAGGACGTAGCCGTGATCCCTGAGGTCCCATTGCTCCCTGAGGCGGACCGGCTCCAGCTCGTTGATGACGGCCGTTTTCTCGGAATCGGTCACGGTGGCTTCGTCCGGCTTGAACGCGGGCGTGCCGGCCGCTTGGGATCGCGCGGCCAGGACGTCTGCCCGTTTCTTCTCTAGGGTCCGGACGATCTGGCGGAGCCTTTCCGCCTGCTGCTCTTTGACCTCCCGGATGGCCTTGTCCTGCTTCACGAGTTCGGCGTAAGCCGCCTTGACGAAGGATTCGACCCGCTCCCGAAAGATGCTCTTGATCTCCAAGCTGAAGTCGCGTCCTCCGATCATATGATCTTGACTAGGCTGCCAGATCAGCCTCAGGATCGCCCCTTCCCGGAGAGCCCCGACGAGTTCCTCGTCGTCCGTGGCGAGGACTTCCCCGCCCGGGAGGCGTACCCAGATCAGCGAGGGATCGGACAGGTCCTTGACGAGCCCGGCCAGCTGCTGTTTCCAGGCCGCGATCTCCTCGCTCAGCTGTTCCGGTGTGAGCGATAGCTCCGTCGTCTGGGTGACCGCTTGCCCTGAGGCATCGGCCGGGAGGGCCGGTCCGATCGCGATAACGGCCGCAATGAGGACCAGGATGGACTTCATGTGAGGCCTCCTTTTACCGAGTTCCCCGATGTGGGCCCAGTATAGGAACGAGCCCGGGCACATGTCAATCAGCCGTGAAATCGTCCTGCGGGTCGTCGGCCCGCACGATCCGAAGACTGAGAATTCGTCCTCGGCCCGGACGTCCTTGATATCGAAGAACGAGAACGAACGCGGGACGCTTGACAGATCGCCAATAAAGGAACCATAATGGAACCACATAGTAACCATTGTAGAACGGAAATGGCCATGAACTACACTCTGAAGAACATCCCCGATGAGATCTACGAAAAGATCAAGCTGCGGGCCCAAAGGCACCGGCGCAGCGTCAACAGCGAGATCATCGATATCCTTTATGAAGCGACGGCCCGCACGAGACCGTCTGTCGAAGAGATCCTGTCCGTCGCCGATGAGCTTCGTTCTCACACTAAGGGTGTTGTGACCGACGAGTTCATCAGCCGGGCCAAGCGGGAAGGCCGGCTTTGATCGTCGCCGATACGAATCTCATCGTCCATCTCTACGTCGAGAGCGAGTCCAGTCCGATGGCCCGGCAAGTGATGCTCCGGGATCCCGATTGGACTTCGCCGATCCTCTGGAGAAGCGAGTTCCGGAACACGCTGGTCAAGTGCCTCAGGGGCGGCCTCCTGCAGCCGGATCAGGCGTTCCGGATCATGGCCGCGGCGGAAACGATGATGGCCGGCCGCGAGTTCCATGTGGCTTCGGACGACGTTCTCGATCTGGCGACAGCCTCGGGCTGCTCGGCCTACGATGCCGAGTACATCGTCCTGGCGCGAGGAACGCGTCTGCCTCTGGTCACCACGGACAAGGAACTTCTCGTGAAATTCCCGGGAACAGCCGTGACTCCCGAGACGTTCCTGGCCCGATAAGCGGCCCGCGCCCGCCTTGTCTCCGTTGACGGGAACGTAAAATATCTATGCACTTCCCAAGACCGGTCATGAGGGGAAGGCTGGCATGGAAATTGCTTGATGTTGGGTTAACGGAGATATGCCATGACCAAGAAGATCGCTTTAGCGGCCTTCCTTCTCAGCTGCTTATTGTGCGCCGCGGCCATGACTTCGGGCGCCGCCCAGTTCGACAATCCCTCTCGCGACGGCATCGAACAGCCCGCCAAGGTCATGGAGGCGGTCGGGGTCAGGCCCGGCATGGCCGTCGGCGAGGTCGGCGCCGGCCGCGGCTACTTCACGTTCTGGCTGGCCAAGGGCGTGGGGAATAGCGGCCGGGTCTACGCCAACGACATCGACCGCGCCTCTCTCGCGGCGCTCGAGCGGCGGCGGGACGCGGAGAAGATCGGGAACATCGAGACCGTCCTCGGCACGGTCGACGACCCGGGCCTGCCGTCCGGGGCCCTCGACATGGTCTTCATCGTCAACGCCTTCCACGACCTCGAGAAGCCCGTCGAGCTGTTGGCGAACCTGCTCGCCGCGCTCAAGCCGGGCGGGACGGTCGTCATCATGGACCGGGACCCGGCCCGCTCGGGGGAGCGGCACTTCCTGCCCCGGGAGAAGGTCGAGGAGCTCGTCGGGCGCTCGGTCTTCGAGCTCGTCCGGACCGAGACCTGGCTCCGCTACCACAACCTCTACATTCTCAAAGCCCGCGGCTGAGCCGGTCCGTGACGGCCGCGGCCTTGGCGAAAGCGTCGGCGACGTAGGCGTCGAGCCGGGCCAGTGCCTTGGCCTTGTCCTTGCGGGCGAGGGCGGCGAACTCCCTTTCGAACTTCGGCCGTCCGGCCAGGAAGCCCTTCTCGAGGGGGTCCATCTCCTTGCGGAGCCGCCCGATCATCGCCCCGTAGCTCTCCTCGGCGGCCTTCTCGAGCGCCAGGACCTCGGCGTTCAGCGTCAAGGCCCCCGCGGGCATGGTCTCGACGCCGTAGTAGAGCGGCAGGAAGACGGTCGTGTCGGGCTTGCCGAAGGCCAGCCACATCGCCGCCGCCAGCGCCTCGGGCCGCGGCCCGCCGAGCGAGACGACGAAGGCGTTGATAGTCGAGGCCGTGCAGATCGTCCGGAACTTGGTCCGGTTGGGCGAGCCCGTCTTGTAGCCGTCGGTGGCGTCGTAGGGCGTGCCCTCGTAGTGGTCGCGAAGGACGGCCATCAGGGCCTCGGCCGTCATCTTCCTGGCCGGCTTGACCGAGAAGGGATAGGCCCGGACGAGGTCCCAGGCCCTGCCGGTGACGAGCTCCAGGCCGCGCCAGTGGCGTAAGGCGTTGCCGTCGGCGGCCGGCTCGCGCGTCGAGGGCCGGTCGAAGGCCTTCTTGAAGTCGAACGGCCCGTCGGCGGCCTCGTCGTACCAGCCGTTGGCCTTGGCGTAGGCGATGATGTCCGGGCTGCCCATGAAGTTCCCGGGATCGTCCGGGCGGATGGCCCGGATGGTGAAGTGGTTGGGGATGACGGCGACCTCGTCGTCGGGGACGCGCTGGGCGTACCAATGGCGGCCGCGCAGGACGGCCATCAGCCAGGCCTCCTTGCGGTCGGCGATGGAATAGGTCCGGCCCGAGGCCCGGTAGCCGAACTTCTCGACGAGCGCCCCGGCGATGCGGACGGCCTCCCGGGCCGAGGTCGCTTGCTCGGCCACGAGACGGCGCAGGGCCCCGCCGATGCCGCCATCGGTGGTGTCCTCGGCCGTGACCCGCGACGGGCAGCTGTCCGAGGTGACCAGGACACCGTGCTCGTTGACGAAGCTGTCGGCGAACTCCTGGTTCGTGGCCTCGATCCACAGCAGGCCGGCCGCGCGCGCGGCGCCGTCGTCCCGCGGGGCGACCTTGCGGACGTTGACGGCGATGTCGCCGCGGTCGTCCTCGTTGTGGGCGACCATGACCGAGCCGTCGGCGCTGGCGGCGCGGCCGACGAGGACGGTGAAGCACTCGGCGCCGTCGCCGTCCGGCGGGAGCGTGGCCGGCGCGGAACCGAGGCGGTCCGCCCGGACGGGCGTGAGCAGGGCGAGGAGGGTCAGGGCGGCGAGCTGGAGCGTGACGGAGCGGGCGGTCTTCGGGGCGTTTGTCATGGCGGCCTCCGCGGGAGAATGTAGTACGGCCCGGCCGCGTTTTCAAGCGGCTTGACTCGCCGGGCGCGGCTCCATAATATCGGTCCTTCCGCGAAGGAGAGGCGTCCATGAGCATCCGAACGATCGTCCTGGCCGGGGCCGCGCTGGCGCTGGTCCTGGCTTCGCCGGCCGCGTCCGTCCCGCCCGGGACCGGCGTGACCGCCGTGGTCGGGGCCCGCGTCCTGACCGCCGCCGGGGCCGAATACGAGAACGGCGTCGTCCTCATCGAGGGCGGCAAGATCAAGGCCGTCGGGCCGGCCGCGTCCGTCGCCGTCCCGGCCGGCGCCAAGGTCGTCGACGCGGCGGGCCGCGTCGTCACGCCCGGCCTCGTCGATTCCCACTCCCACCTCGGCCTCGGGCCCTCGGGCGGCGTGACCGAGGACAACGAGATGTCGAACCCGGTGACCCCCGAGCTGCGCATCATCGACTCCGTTCACCCCGAGGGCGAGGGGCCGGACGAGGGCCAGTTCCGCCGGGCCCTGGCCGAGGGCGTGACCGCGGTCGTGGCCCGCCCGGGCAGCGGCAACGTCATCGGCGGGCAGTCGGCCGTGCTCAAGCTGCGCGGCGGCACGGTCGACGACATGGTCGTCCTCTTCCCGGCCGACATGAAGATGGCCCTCGGCCGCAAGGGCGCCTACGCCGCCAAGGGCGTCATGCCGACGACCAAGATGGGTGCCGCCTACCTCGTCCGCAAGGCCCTGGTCGAGGCGGCCGAGTACGGTGAGGCCCTGGAGCGGTACGAACGTCAGAAGGCCAAAGACCCCAAGGCCGCCCCGCCCGCCCGCGACCTCGGCAAGGAAGCCCTGCTCAAGGTCGTCCGCCGCGAGATCCCCGTCCACATCCACGTCGACTCGACCGACGACATCATGACCGCGGTCCGTCTGGCCGAGGAGTTCAAGTTCCTGCGGCTGTCGCTCGGACACGCCGTCGAGAGCTATAAGGTGGCCGGCGAGCTGGCCCGTCGCGGCGTCGCGGTCGTCGTCGGGCCCCAGATGACGGCCTACGACGACGAGGGGCGGCTGGTCAACCTGGCCGGCTATCTGGCGGACAAAGGCGTTCACGTCGACATCATGACCGACGCCGACGTCGTCCAGGAGTCGTTCCTCCGTTACCAGGCGGCGATCGCCGTCAAGTACGGCCTGGACCCGCGGCGGGCGCTCGAGGCCGTCACCATCAATCCGGTCCGGACCATGGGCCTGGAGGGACGGATCGGCAGCCTCGAGCCGGGCAAGGACGCCGACCTGGTCGTCTTCGACGGCGATCCGTTCGACATCGCCACCCGGGTCCTCGCGGTCTTCGTCGACGGCCGGGCCGTATACGAGGCCGGCGGAGAGAAGAAGTGAAGGGCGGTGCGAAGATGAGACGAGCGGCGGTCATCCTGTCGGCGGCGTTGGCGGCGTTCGCCCTGGCGGCATCTTCAGAGGCGAGGGCCCAGGCGGCGCCGGGCGCGAGTTCGGACAAGCCCCTGCTCATCCGCGGCGGCCGTGTCGTCCCGGTGGCCGGTCCGGAGATCGAGAACGGGGACGTCCTCGTCGAGGGCGGCAAGATCAAGGCGGTCGGCAAGGCCGGCGATATCGCCGCGCCTCCGGGCGCCGAGGTCGTCGACGCGACCGGGCGCTGGGTCCTGCCGGGCTTCGTCGAATGCCTGGCCTCGATCGGCCTGGGCGGCCGCTACGGCGGCGGCGAGGGCGACGAGATCTCGGACCCCGTCACGGCCGGGCTGCGGCTCCTCGACGCCCTGGACCCTTTCGACAAGCGCTTCGGCCAGGCGGCCCGGGCCGGCATCACGACGCTCATGATCGCGCCGGGCCGGTCCAATGTCATCGGCGCCCGGACCATCGTCGTCAAGCCGCGCGGGGCCACGGCCGAGGCCATGGCCCTGCTCGAGCCGGCCGGCGTCAAGCTCGCCCTGGGCGAGGGCCCGAAGGCCGCCTTCGGCGCCAAGGGGCGCCTGCCGGGGACGCGCATGGGCAGCGCCTACGTCGTCCGCAAGGCCCTGCTCGACGCGGCGGAGTACGCCCGCAAGCGCAAGGACCACCAGGCGGCCGTCGCCGCGGCCAAGGGCAAGAAGGGCGCGGAACCGCCTCCGGCGCCGCCCCGCAGCCTCGACCTCGAGCCGCTGGCCGACCTTCTCGACGGCAAGCTCACGGCCTTCGTCGAGTGCCACCGGGCCGACGACATCCAGACGGCCCTGCGCCTGGTCGACGAGTTCCGCTTCAAGGCCGTGCTCGTCGGCGCGACCGAGGCCTACAAGTGCGCCGGCGAGATCGCCGAGCGCGGGCTCCCGGTCGTCGTCGGGGTCATGGGCGTCGGTTCGAAGCGGGTGGAGACGAAGGACGTCCGGCTGGAGAACGCGGCGATGTTGGCCGCGGCCGGGATCAAGACGGCCGTCGCGGCCGAGGACGCCCTGGGCGTCGGCGCCCAGGAGGAGCTGGCCCTCGCCGCCGCCTTGGCGGTCAAGGGCGGGCTCGACCGGGCCGTCGCGCTCCGGGCGGTGACCCTCACGGCGGCCGAGATCCTGGGCGTGGCCTCCCGGGTCGGCAGCCTGGAGCAGGGCAAGGACGCCGACGTCGTGCTGCTCGACGGCGATCCCTTCTCGTACCGGACCCGGGTCGTGCGCGTCTGGATCGACGGCCGGCCGGTCGCCGCGCCCGAGCCTCTCAAGTAGCCGCCCGCCGCCGGGTCACTTCTCCAGGATGAGCCGGCCGTTGCGGAAGTCCATATGGACGCGGTACGGCCAGAGGAGCGGGTTGCCGAGCAGGCCCGCCGTGTAGCGGCCGGGGATCATGTTGAGCGTCTCCATGGAGAACTCGTTGAACTGCTGGCTGGGGTAAAGAAGCGGGCCGAGCCTGACGGGCAAACCCTCGACCCGGTTGACGGACTGCGGGCCGCCGGCGCCCTGGATGCCGCCCCTGACGATGCGCGCCGGGTCGAGCTTGGGCTTGATGTGGTCCTCGAAGAACCGCTTGTCGACGAGGTTCGTCGCCGCCGCCGTGTCCAGGATGTAGAGAGCGGGAAGCGCGCCGTCCAGGACGGCCTCGACCGTCGTCGCGTCGTAGCAGTAGAGGGGGACGTCGGCGGCCACGGCGTCGCGGGCGATGGCGGCGGCGAGGCGCTCCGGGCGGTCGAGCGGGTAGAGGACCATGGCCTGGGCCGCCGCGTCGATCGTGACGTTGAAGCGCTTGAGCAGGGCCGTCCCCAGCAAGCCTTTCTTCAATCCCCTGAACGTATGGAGGTCGGAGACCATGACCGGGACGTTCCGGAAGGCGACCGGCCCGAGCTCGACCTTGTCCAGGACGGCGAAACGGACCTGGGGGGCCGAAGTGCCCACGCCCGTGGCCGTCGAATAGCCGACGGGGACGAGCTTCAGCTCCTCGGCCAGCAGCGGGCTGATCGTCAGGAAGTCGGCCGAGGCCGAGTCGATGTCGACGGGGTATTCGGCGCCGCCGTTCAGGCGGAGCGGGATCATGCGGATGCGCGAACGGCCGTTCTCGCCGCCGAGGAGGGGGACCGTGATCTTCTCGAAGGAGCCTTCCATGGCGAACAGCTTCCGGCCGGACAGCCCGCGCAGGAGGGCGGCGCCGTTCTCGATCGAGGTGTGCAGGGGCAGGGAGCGTTCGCGAAAGCGGCCTTCGACGAGCGCCCGGATGGCCTCCAACTCGGCCACCTCGCCCCGGGTCCAGGCCGCCCGCCAGAGGTGGCGGCAGGCGTCCTCGAAGAACGGGACCGACGGGACGGCCCGGCGGAGATGGGCCACGGCGGCGTCCTCGTCGTTGCGGATGCGGGCGATCCGGCCCAAGCCCAGGTGCGCTTCGGGGCAATCGGGAGCGAGGGCGACGGCCCGATGGAAGATCGTCTCCGCCTCACCGATCCGGCCGGCCCTGAGGACGGCCAGGCCGCAGAGGGCCAGGGCCGGGGCCTCGAGGGCCGGGTCGGCCAGGAGCTTCGCGGCCAGACGGTCGGCCTCGCGGAACAGGGGCGTGGAGAGGAGCGCCGCCAGGCTGGCGGCGTCGTCCGCGGCGGCCGGACCGGTCCGGGCCGGAGCCGGAGCGAGCGCGAGCAGCCAGAGGGACGCCAGGGCGAGCGAGATTGCTTTTGTGACCTTCATTTTCTTCACCCATCGAGAATACGCCCGGCTCGCTCAGGGCGTTGACGGGAATCAAAAAGACGGGGGAAGGGAGGGGGAAGGGACCGCGCCGCGAGGCCGGCCCGGCCGGCCGGAAGGGTTCCCCTCCGGCGGGTCGGGCGGGCCCCGGCGGGCGGCCTTAGCCGACGATCTGGACCGAGACGCGGGTCTCGGGCTGGGCGGCGGCCATGATGCGGTCGACGGACAGGGCGTCCGCCAGCAGGCCGAAACCGGCCAGGGACAGGAGAGCGGCGGCCGCGACGATGGCGATCTTGATCCGGAGCTTCATATCGTTCACCTCCTTCGGGATTTGTCTCATCGGTACCGACATCCCTATAGACGGGTCCCCGCGGCGAAAAGTTGCAGTTCCCGAGTAAAAAAGTAGGGAATAGGGCCGGCGGTCAGGGAAGCTTCAGCCAGGCCTCGAGGAAGGCGCTTTGGGAGGGCGTGAGGTCGGCCACGCGGGTGATCCTCCAGCTCGGCCGGCGCCTCTCCGCCAGGACGGCCTCGGCCCGGCCGGTCTTGCCCCGCCTGGCGTAGAGGACCTCGAGGCGGTCGCCGGCCTTGCGCTCCCCGAGCGCTTGGGCCAGCGACCGGGCCTCGACGCGCCGGCCGTCGACGGCCAGGATCTCGTCCTGGGCGCAGAGGCCCGCGAGCGAGGCCGGCGAGCCCTCCTCGACGGCCGTGACGACCGCCTTGCCGTTCTGGTCCTGCGTGGAGGCCCCGAACCAGGGCTCGGGGACCGGTTTGGGCTCGACATCGATGGCCAGGCCGGCCGGGGCGAGGTGCTTGGCGTAGTCCCAGGGTCCGGTCGTCCGGGCGTAGACGTCGAAGATCTCGCCGAGGGGCTCGCCCGCCGCCTTCTCACAAGCTTCACGGAGCTCGCGGGCGGTGAAGCCCCTCTTCTTCTCCTTGTAATAGGTCCGGTAGAGGGCCCGCATGACGTCGTCGAGCGAGGCCCGCCCGTCCGAGGCGGCCCGGATCCTCAGGTCGAGGAGCAGGCTCAAGCCGCAGCCGATGTCGTAATAGGAGATCGTCGAGGCCGCCGCGTGCTCGTTGCGGCCGAAGAAGCCGGTCCACGTGTCGAAGCTCGAGAGGGTCGCCGGCTGGCGGCGGCGCCCGGGGGCGTTCTCGTAGGACGCCACGGTCGAGCCGAGCCGGTCGAGGACCTCGTCGCGGCTCATCAGGCCGGCCCGGTCGAGGAGCAGATACTCGTAGTACACGGTCGCGCCCTCGGAGAACCAGAGCAGGTCGGTGTAGTTCTCGCGGTCGTAGTCGAAGGGCCCGAGGGCGATCGGCCGGATGGACTTGACGTTGAAGAGGTGGAAGTATTCGTGGGCGATGAAGGCCAGCCAGCCCTGGTAGCCCCGCGGCGTCATGAGCGAGCCCGGGTCGAGGGCCACGGCCGTCGAGTTCAGGTGCTCGAGCCCGCCGCCTCCGGGCCCGATGACGAGGAACGTGTAATGGCGGTAGGGCAGCTCGCCCATGAGCGCCGCCGCGGCCTCGACGATCTTCTTCAGGTCGCCGGTGAAGCGGGCCCGGTCGACGGCGCCGAGGTCGTAGGCCGCGACCTTGTGCGGCTTGCCGGCCGCTTCGAAGGCCAGGACCTCCTGGTTCCCGACGAGGATGGGACAGTCGTAGAGCGTGTCGATGTCGGGCGCCGTGAACGTATGCGGGCGGCCGGGGACGGGCTCGAGGCCCGTCGAGACCTCCGTCCAGCCGGGCGCCGGGACGACGGTGACGGTCACGGGGTCTTTCAGCCGCCCGCCGACGTGCATGAACACGCCGGCCGGAGTGATGAAGCCGCCGTCGTCGGAGAGATAGCTGTCGGCGCAGAAGCGGTTGAAGGCGTAGACGTCGTAGCTCACGACGGCCGTCCCCGACCTCCCGGTCCGGACGCGCCAGACGTTCTTGGCCGTCTTTTCGAACGGCAGGGGGCGTCCGGCGCCGTCCTCGGCCCGGAAGTCCCGGACGTTCTTGGCGTAGTCCATGATCCGGTAGTAGCCGGGCGTCCAGACCGGCATCTTGAAGTCCTGGGTCTCGCCGGCGAGCCCGTCGGCCCGGACGACGACGCGGTAATAATGGGTGGTCGGCCGTTCCATGGAGACGGTGACGGCCAGGGCCGGCGCGGCGGCCCGGGCGGCCGGGGCGCCGGCGAGAGCGGTACCGGAAACGGCCAGGATACAGAAGAGGATGAAGGGCCGACCGGATATTTTCACGATACTTCTCCTCATTTCATTGGCCATGCCGGCGTCCTGCCGGGGACATGTACCTTAGGTACGTGTCCCCTGACCGGTCCCCTGACCGGTCATTTCCAGTCCGGCAGGCGGCCCGGCGTATAGGGCGCGCCGACGGCGTCGAGGCGCTTCTCGATGGCCTTGACGTCCTCCGCCAGGATCCTCTTGATCTCCTCGTAGACCGGCCGGAACTCCTCCTCGGCGATGGCGTACCCGTCGCGCTGGGCCTTGGTCGGGGCCGAGGTCGAACCGGCCGTCTCGTAGACGACCGTGCCGACGCGGGA
>MTKX01000160.1_pt3 | contig 32820 bp, 42 predicted proteins | sample 1042771 | NCBI WGS metagenome assembly MTKX01 (sample SAMN06212183, study PRJNA360534) | anaerobic digester metagenome | biome: Wastewater treatment plant; material: sludge; isolation source: anaerobic digester fed with sludge from wastewater treatment plant | place: Denmark: WWTP Randers ...
CATGAAGCCGTACTCCTCGCCGGCCGGGATCTCGGCCGAGTGCTGGGTGAGCCGGCGCCAGGCCCATCGCTTCGTCGAGGTCAGAATCTAAACTCGCTGTCAATGGGGGAATTCCCCCACATATGCGGACCCCAGGGGCCCGCATATGTGTCCATTTACCCCCATTCCCGCCGAATGGCTGAAAAACAGCCGGTTATCCTGACGGCGTGGGCCAGGACTCCATCAAGCAGCAATTCCTCCGCGCCGCGGCCGTGCGCTATGCCTGGGCGTTCCTCGGCCTTCCCTACGTCTGGGGCGGCGACGACCCGGTCAGAGGTTTCGATTGTTCGGGCTTCGTCAACGAGGTCCTCCAGGCCGTAGGGCTCCTCCCGCACAAGTCCGACTTCACCGCCAACGGGCTCTACATCCGCTACGCGCCGCACATCGTGGCTCGCGGCTACGCCGGCTGCCTCGTCTTCTGGCTCAACCTCGAGGGCCTGGCGACACACGTCGAGCTGATGGTCGACGAATTCCACACCATCGGCGCCTCGGGCGGAGGTTCGGCCACGACGTCGTCGGACGCGGCCTCGGCCCAGAACGCTTTCGTCAAGCAGCGCCCCCTCGGCTACCGGGGCACGAACTACAAGATCGCCGACCCTTTCCTCGGAGGTGGGGAATGAGCAAAGTAGGGGACACCCTCAAGGGCGCCGGCGCCTCGATCATCGCCGGCATCATCGGGATCCTACCGTCCATCTTGAAGAAGAAGACCTTCCTCCTGTGGCAGTGGGAAGGGCCGCGGCCGACCGACTGGAAGAAGGCGGGGCCGTTCTCGAAGCGGCAATGCCGGCTCCAGAAAGCCGAGCTCATCAGGCTCGGCTGCAATCCCAAGCACTTCGCGATCCTGCGGCCAGGCGTCACGCCCCCGCCCTATGGAGGCGACTGATGCTGCTCGAGGCCGGCCAGGCCGCTCAGGAAGCCGCGAAGTCAAGCGCCAGCGTCATCCTCGATGCGAGCGTCATCGGTCTCGTGGTCACGAACTCCTTCCTGCTCATCCGAGACCTGGTCAAGAGCAGGACCGAGAGGCAAAAGGCCCGCGATGCCGCCGACGAGGCGGAGGCCAAAGCGCTCCGGGCACAAGCCGACGCCCTTGCCGCCAACAAGGCTGGCCAGACCCCAGGGAAAGGCTCCGGTAACGGCGTCCACGAGAAGTACGTCCTCCCTCACTCCCTTACCCTCGAGCGCCACGAAGGGGAGATCAAGGCTATCAACGGCCGGTTCGAGAAGTTCGAGAAGGACAACTCGGACCAGCATGGGAAGATCTTCGACAAGCTCGACGACATCAAGGACCTGGTCATCGGCAAGTCTGCAGGGGCCGCATAATGAAGGTCCAGGTCGCGAAGCTCGGCCGGCCCGTGAAGTCGGATCAGATCAGCCTCGAGCAGGTCGAGGTCATCGCCAGCCTGGGCCTCACGGACGACGAGATCGCCATCATCCTCGGGATTTCCGAGCGGACGCTCAATTACTGGAAGAAATCGAATCCCGAATTTTTGCAGTCCCTAAAAAGAGGGAAGCTCAAGGCCGACTTCCAGATCGCCAAGAGCCTCTACGTCAAGGCCCTGCTCGGCGACACCACGGCCATGATCTTCTGGCTCAAGAACCGCCAGCCCGACCGCTGGCGCGACCGTCATCAAATCGACGGGAACCTGACTCTCTCTGGAAAGCTCTCCCTCGTCGAGTTCAAGAAGTCCATGAAGGATTGTGGGGATGCAGCCTCAAGAGATTGACCGGGAAACCCGCCAGGTGATGGCAGGGCTCATGCTCAGCTACCGGCGGGATCCCGTCTTCTTCGTCGAACACGCCCTGGGCCACATGACCTGGTCGAAGCAGCGGGAGATCCTGCGCTCCGTTGCCGCCAACGAGCGGACCGCCGTCCGGGCCTCTCATTCCGTGTCGAAGACCTACTCGGCGGCCGAGGTCGCCGTATGGTTCCTCAACTGCGTTCCCAACTCCAAGGTCATCACCACGGCCCCGACCTGGACGCAGATGGCCAAGCTCCTTTGGACGGAGATCCGGGCCATCTACGCCCGAAGCCGGGTCGCCCTCGAGGGCGAGTGCCTGATGACCGAGATCAAGACCGACGACCCGGACCACTATGCGATCGGCTTTTCGACCGACAAACCGGCCAGGGCCGAGGGCTGGCACGCCCCGGCCATTCTGTTCATCCTGGATGAGGCCAAGGGGATCCCACAGTGGCTGTGGGACTCGGTCCGGGGCTCGATGACAGGCGGCTTCTGCCGCTGGCTCGTGATCTCGACGACCGACGGCGTCCAAGTAGGGGAGCAGTTCTGGAAGGTCTTCCAGGGCGACAACACGGGCTGGAACAGGATCCACATCTCGGCCCTCTCGTCGCCCTTCGTTACGAGCGAGAGCTTCCGCGGGATCGACGTTCCCGATCTCCAGCGGCCCGACCGCTTTTCCCGTCGGCTGGTCGAGACCAAGGACGTCATGATCCAGATGGCCGGCCCGGCCTGGATCGAGGAATGCCGGAAGGAGTGGGGCGAGGAATCGGTCCTCTTCCAGACCAAGGTTCTGGGCGAGATCGTCGACGCCGGCGCCGACTCGATCATCAAGCTCTCCCAGGTGGAGCAGATGGGCCGCAACGCCGCCAAGCCCGACTTCAACGCGGCCGGCCAGGAAGAGGCCGGAGTCGACGTGGCCAGGGGAGGCGAGGACGACACGGTCATGTACCGCCGGAAGGGCTTCAAGTTCCTCGAGGAGAAGGTCCTGGCGACGCCGCAGCTTCCCGAGAAGGCCAAGCTCGTTTTCGTCGCTGACGAGGTGGAGCGCTTCGTCGGGCGGAACAAGTCCGTCCGGATCAAGGTCGACGACACCGGCGTCGGCGGCGGGGTGGTGGACATCCTGCAATCCCGCGGCTACAGCGTCGTCCCGGTCAACTTCGGGGCCGAGGCCTCGGAGCCCGACAAGTACCCGGACGTCGCCTCGGAGATGTGGTTCGAGGCCGGGGCGGTCATCCACGAGGTCTCCTGGCACCCCGACGAGCGCCTCAAGGCCGAGCTCGTCAACCGGAAGTCGAAGGCGCTCGACAAGCGCGGCCGGAGGGTCGTGGAGTCGAAGAAGGACTACAAGGCCCGCGGCTTCCGAAGCCCCGACAAGGCCGACGCCTTCCTTCTCTCCCTCTACGAGCCCCGAATCGTCGTGCCCCGAGTGAGGAGCCTGGCATGAACATCTTCGAACGCGCCCGCTTCCTGATGTTCGGAGACCTGCCGAAGTCCGCCCTGAGGCCGGGCGCCCAGGATCCCTTGGCCAGGATCATCATTTCCGCCCTCGGTCTCGGCCGGCAGCCCCTCTGGACCCCGAAACGCTACGACCAGCTCTCCGAGGCCGGCTACCAGAATTGCATGACCGTCTACGCCTGCGTCAACCAGATCACCCGGGCGGCGGCCGGCATCGAGTGGCGGGAGTATGACGGGGAGAAGGAAGTCGCGAATCCGGCCGTCATCCCGCTCCTCCGCCGCCCCAACGAGAACGAGGCCAAGCGGGCCTTCGTGACCAAGCACTTCGGCTACATGCTGCTCTCGGGGAACTCGTTCCTGATCGCCGGCCGGATCGGGAGCGCCCCGCCCCTGGCCCTCTGGCTGGCCCGGCCGGACCGGATGAAGGTCCTGCCGGGGACCGGCGGACAGAAGGTCCGCGGATACCGGTATACGGTCGCCGGGCTCGAGCAGGACTTCGACTTCGGCCAGGTGCTCCACACCCGGCTCTTCCATCCCACCAATGACTTCTACGGGCTCTCGCCGCTCGAGGTCGCGAGCAACGGCATCGACGTCGTGAACATGTCGGCCGAGTGGAACATGCGCGTCCTCCAGAACGACATGCGGCCGCCCGGTGCCCTGTCGACGGAAGGCTCACTGACTCCCGACCAGTTCGCGACGCTGAAGAAGATGATGCAGGAGGAGTGGGCGGGCTTCGAGAACGCCGGGGTCCCGCTGCTCCTCGAGGGCGGGCTCAAGTGGGTAAGCTTCGCTTTCACGCCGAAGGAGCTCGACTGGCTCAACTCGACCAAGGTCACAAAGCGGGATATCGCCGCAGTCTTCAATATCGATCCCTGCCTGGTCGGGGACGCGGAGTATGCGACTTACTCGAACAAGCAGGAGGCCCGCAAGGGGCTCTATCTGGAGACCGTCCTGCCGCTCATGGAGGAGTTCCGGGACGACCTCAACCTGTGGCTCAGCCCCATGTTCGGGGAGAAGCGCTGGATCGACATCAACCGGGACAAGATCGAGGCGCTTCAGGAAGAGCGGGAGAAGAAGTTCACGTACCTCGAGAACTGCTCCTTCATGCGGCTCAACGAGAAGCGGACGGCCGTCGGGCTGGAGCCGGTAGGGAAGGAGGGAGAGGTCATCCTCATCCCGATCGGCAAGATCCCGCTCGAGCTCGCCGCGGAAGGGAACGAGCCGGACGACGGGGCCGACCAGGATCCCGACGAGGACGACAACGAAAAGGCCAGGCGATTCGAGCGGGAAGTCGAGCGGCAGACGAGAGAGGCGAAGACGCTCAACGGCTTGTCCCAGTCGCTCAGCCGGCTGCTGTCCAGCCCCTACGAGGTCGGCCCTGACGGCCATCTCCGTCTCCCCGCCAGGAAGTCCTTCTGGGCCGATCCGGAGAGGAAGAAACGGCTCTGGCACGTCTTCGAAGCTAGGGTTAAGGCCCGGGAGAAGACCTTCGAGCAGATCGCCAAGGCCTACATCCGGGCCCAGGCCGAAGGCGTCAGGCAGCGCGCCTCGCGGCTGGGTTCGCTGTCCTCACTCTACGGGGCGGACATCTTCAGCGTCAAGGACGAGGCAAAGCGGTACGGCAAGACCTTCTGGGCCTGGTACATCGATCACTTCATCCGGGCCGGCAACGCCGGCATGACGGCCTCCAAGGGCGAGCTCTTCGATGATGCCGAATTCAAGGCGATGGCCAGGAAGGACGATCCTGGGAAACCCGACTCCTGGGTATTCCATCTGACCCAGGAGCAGGAAGACGAGCTCAGGCGGATGGTCTTCGAGTCCGGGACCAGGGTCAGCGAAACGACCCTCGAGATCATCAACGACATGATCCGTCAGGCCAACGCCGAGAGCTGGACGGTGGCGGACTTCGCCGGCCGTCTCGCTGACAAGCTCGCGGACTTCGGGCCCTGGCGCTCCAGGATGTGGGCGAGGACCGAATCGGCCAAGGTCGACAACTGGGGACAGGTCGAGGGCTACAAGCAGACGGAATTCGTCGAGAGGAAGGGCTGGGGCTCTTCCTTCACGCCCGAGAGTAGGGACGCCCACATGGCGGCCGACGGCACGGAGGTCCCGGTCGACGGGACCTTCAGCGTCGACGGGGACGAGCTCCGATATCCGGGGGATCCGCGGGGGAAAGCGGGGAACGTCATCAACTGCCTTTGCTTCACCTATCCCGTGGTCTGACAGGAGGACAAGATGCCGGAAAAGAAAGCGATCTCGATGGAACAGAAGGACATCGAGTTCAAGTTCACCCTGGGCGAGGGGGAGACCGAGGCCGGCACGTTCACCGGCTATCTCTCCGTCTTCGAAGTCGTCGACTCCTACGGCGACGTCGTGAAACGGGGGGCCTTCAAGAAGACGCTGAGGGAGAAGAAGCAGTTCCCGCTTCTCTGGTCCCACGACTGGATGGAGCCGATCGGCGTTGCCACCGGCGTCGAGGATGATAAAGGCCTGCTCATCACGGGCAAGCTCAACCTCGACGTGCAGCGGGCCCGGGAGATCCGCTCCCTCATGGCCCAGGGCGCCGTCACGGGCCTTTCCATCGGCTACACGGTGATCAAGAAGGAGATCGACAACGAGACGGGGATCCGCACGCTCAAGGAGATCAACCTCTGGGAGGGGTCTCCGTGCGTCTTCCAGGCCTGCCCCGGGGCCGAGGTCGATGACGTCAAAGCACTTCGCGGAGGGGAGCCGGCCACGGCCACTCCCGCCGCAGAGAAGCCGCTAGATGAGGGTGGCCTCGCCGTAGTGGGCGAGACCCTCAAGAGCTCGCTGACGTACGTCAGGAGCTTACTCCAAATCGAGAGGGATTCATGACCCCCGAAGAACTGAAAAAGCTGATCGAGGAGCAGACCAAGGCCATCGCCGCATACCAGGCGAGGCACGAGGCCCTCCTGAAGGGCCGAGTCGCCGAGAGCGACTTCGTCGCCTATCAGGCCAAGGTCCAGACGCGGCTCGACGAGATCGCCGCCGCGATGGTCAAGTTCCAGGCCCCGGCCCAGGTCCTGCCGGGCGTCGACGCCGACGCCAAGTCCAGGCTCGCGGTCAAGGCCTACGAGAAATTCCTCCGGAAGATGGGCGACATCAACGCCCTGACCCCGGAGGAGCGGAAGACGATGACCGTCGCCGATTCCACGACCGGCGGCTACGTCGCCCCCGTGGAGTTCACGAACGAGCTCATCAAGGGGCTGGTCGAATACTCGCCCATCCGTTCGGTCGCGCGCGTCGTCACGACCTCCGCGAAGGCCAAGGCCTGGCCGAAGAAGACGGGCTCCGCGTCGGCCTCCTGGGTCGCCGAGACCGGCACCCGCTCCGAGACGACCAACCCGAAGCTCGGCCTCGAGGAGATCCCCACCCACGAGATGTACGCCCTGGCCAAGGTCTCCAAGCAGGACCTCGAGGACGCGCAGTTCGACCTCATGGGCTTCATCAACGAGGAGTTCCGTGAGCAGTTCGGCGTCGCCGAGGGGACCGCCTTCGTCACCGGCAACAGCGTCGGCAAGCCCGAGGGCATCCTGACCAACTCGGCAGTCACCGGCTTCACCGGCGTCACGACCTCGGCCAAGATCGTCGCCGACGACCTCAAGCAGGTCTTCTATGCCCTGGCCGAAGCCTACGCCCGCAACGCGTACTGGGCCTGGAAGCGGAGCTCCACGCTGGCCATCTCGCTGCTCAAGGACAACAGCTCGAACCAGTACCTGTGGCAGCCCGGGCTCCAGATGGGGGCGCCGGCGAACGTCCTGGGCCGACCCTACATCGAGTGCCCGGACATGCCGGCCGAGGCCGCGTCCGCCAAGGCCGTCGTCGTGGGCGACTTCCGCAAGGGCTACATCATCGTCGACCGCATCGACATCGAGATGCTCATCGACCCGTACACGTCCAAGTCGACCGGCTGCATCGAGATCAGCGGCCGGAAGCGGGTCGGCGGCCAGGTCGTCCTCGCGGAGGCCTTCAAGGTCTACACGCTGAAGGCGTAAAGGAGACACCATGAGAGACCTTTACCATGATCTTCTGCCGGTCAAGTCGATCGATCCCATCCTCGGCAACAACGACACCGAGGGCACCGGCGTCGGGGTCGATCTCCAGGGCTTCGAAGGGGCCCTGATGGTGGCCCACCTGGGCCAGAGCGGCGACACCCTGAGCGGCTCGGTCTACGTCACGCCGACCTTCCAGGAGTCGGACGACAACTCCTCCTTCACGGACATCGCCGACGGCGACCTCATCGGTGGGGTCAACAAGCCCGTCGTCGACGCGGCCGCCGAGGACGAGGTCATCATCGCCAGGTCTTACATCGGGTCCAAGCGGTACGTCCGGGTCTTCATCGACTTCACCGGGACGCACACCAACGGCATCCCGATCTCGGCCCTGGTCATCAAGGGCGCCCCGCGCCACGCGCCGGTCGCCTAGAGAACTGAGGCAGGAACCTCAGAATGTCCAATTCGGGGAGGGGCCTCGGGATAAGGGGCCCCTCCCTGATTTTTAGCAAGGAGCCGATCAAACACGGCCCGAAGAAGGTGGAGACCATGAAGATAAAGCTCACGCGGGATTACCAGGTCTGCCGGGACGGGATCCGGCCGGAGCAGTTCCGGGCCGGCGACGAGGTCGAAATGCCGGCTCCGATCGCCGCGGTCCTCCTCGAGGACGGCCGGGCTGTCGAGCCCGAGCAGGTGAAGATCAATCCGGGTGCTCCGGAGAACAAGATGGAAAAGGGCGCCCCCGCCACCAAGCGCGGGAAGGGCGCCTGAAAGGAGGCAGTCATGCTGCCGAAGCGATTCATCTGGCTCGGGGAGCGGGACGACAAGTCCACGCACCTCGTGCTCAAGAAGGACGGCGTCTACCCGACGTCGGCCATCTCGAACGCCATCCTCATCGCCTGGATGAGGGATGGGAAACTCCGGTTCCTCGAGGACGCGCCGGGCGAAACGATCCCCGCCGACGTCATGCTCGAGGTCCAGAACGCGACGTCGAAGTCGACGGCCGAAGTGCCCGGCCTCGGCAAGGAGAAGTGAGATGGCGAAGTTCGACCACAACGACAACATGGACGCCGCGCACAACAACGTCAAGAACAACGCCACCCGGATCTGCGTCTGCTCGACCCAGCCGACGACGTACGCGGAGGCGATCAGCACCTACAAGCTGGCCATCAAGACGATCTCGGGCTCTGACTTCACCGGGCCCGCGGACGGCGACACGAGCGGCCGGAAGCTGACCTCGAACCAGCACTCGGGGATCACCATCGACGCCAGCGGCAACGCCCAGCACATCGCCCTGTGCGACTCGGTCAACTCGAAGCTGCTGCGCGTCACGACCTGCACGCTGCAGGCCCTGGTCGCCGGCGGGACGGTCACCATCCCGGCCTGGGACTGGGAGATCAACGACCCGACCTGAGAGGAGAGACCATGAGCAAAACCCTCAAGACCATCCTCATCGTCCTGGCTATCGCCGGCCTCATCGGGGCCGGCTACGGCGTCGCCCGCCTCCTCCAGGACACGCAGCCCTCGTCCGTCCAGCATTCCTACCCTTTGACCATCACGGTCCTGGTGAGCGGGGACTTCGAGTGCGTCCTGAGCCCGGCCGTGCTGACTCTCCACAAGGGCGAGACGGCTACGGTCCAGATCACCAACACCGTGACAGGCGGCTTCGACGCGAAGATCCAGTACATCCTCGCGGGACTCCCGGAGGGGTCCTATTCGTTCTCGGTCAATCCGGTGGACCCGGGCCAGGCGACTACGCTGACCATCAACGGAGCGCTGCTCCAGTCCAATGCCACCTACGCCTGCCAGCTCACGGCCGGGGACACGGGGACGCTCATCTACGAGGATTGAATGGCCAAGCAGGGAGGGGTCCGGAACACGGGGCGTCAGCTGTCCCGGTTCCTCGCGCCGTGGCTCATGGAGAAGCTCATCGTGCGCCTGGGCCTTTCCCTGCTTAAAGACTCGCTCTTCATCTACGGCGGTGATTGCCCGTTCTGTGGCGGAGAGCGGACCTTCGTCGTCTGGGTGAATCGGCGGAGCTGCCGGTGCTCGAAATGCGGGCTGGACGGATGGTTCGGCCCGGCGCCGGAGCTCGAGCGGGGCGAGCGGGAAGAGAAGCAGGCCGCGCTCGCGGAGATGGTGGCGTAGATGCCGACTCCGTTCTTCCTCACGGGCTTCGAGCATGGGGTGATCGCCTCGACCGGCGGAGGTCTCTTCAGAAGCGTCACGAATTCGCCGACGGCCGATAGCACGGTCAAGCGCTCCGGCAGCTACTCGATGAGGTGCTACAAGACGGCCGCGGCGGCCTGCTACGTGAGCTTCCCGACGCCTCCTTCCTCGCAGACTTACATCGTCGGTCGGTTCTATATCCGCCTCGACACGGATCCGTCTTCATGGTCCGGGATCCTAAGATGGGACACAGCCGGGGCCACGGCATTCTACATCGGCCTGTCGACGGCCGGAGTTCTTCAAGTCCAGGTCCACGGCTCCGGCTCCGCCGTCAATGGCCCGACGCTCACGCACGGCCAATGGTATCGGGTCGACTTCAGGCTCTACTGCGGCGGAGAGACGTACACGATCGACTGGCAGGTCGACGGGACGGCTCAGACGCAGGCGACCCGCACGGGAATGACCGCTTCGACGTTCAGCACGACGACGCATCGGCTCGGCTCGTCTTCCTCTTGCACGATCGACGTGTACTTCGACGACGTCATCCTCAGCAACGTCTCTGGGGATTACCCCATCGGGGCCGGCTCGGTCGTGGGGCTTTCCCCGTCCGGCGCCGGGACCTCCGTCAATCCCTCCAATTTCGAGGATAACGGTGGGATTGACGTGAACGATTCGTCGAATCCTGCCAGCGCCGAGCTCGACGATGTTCCGTTGAGTGAGACGGGCGATTACATCACTCAGAACGGCGGGAGCGCCTCGGACTACGTCGAGGTCGTCTTCGCCGACACGACTAAAGGGACGATCAATGGGGCCCGGGCCATCGTTGCCTACCAGTCCGCGGCCGCCTCCCCGGGCAACAGCGCGGCCTCGAAGATCTACGACGAGGACGGTACGGAGCAGACTATCTACTCCGGCGACATGTCGGAGTCCTCGATGTACTACAAGGCCGTCATGCTCACGGCGCCGGCAGGCGGTTGGGATCAGGCGGCCGTCAATGCCCTCAAGGGGCGGGTCGGTTATGCCTCGGACTATGACGCGCTCCCTCGTTGGCATGCCCTGATGATCGAAGTCGATGGCGTCGACTCGACAGCGGTCACCCTCACCGTCCAAGAAGGTTCCCAGGGGCAGGCGGCCGACGGCGTTGACCTTACTCAAGCGCAGCTCCTGGCCGCCCAGGACGCGGCCCAGGGCCAAGCGGTGGACGAGCCGGCCCTGGTACAGGCACAGATCCTAGAGCTGGCGGACGCCAGCCAGGCCCAAGCCCCGGATGTGCCTGGGCTCGTCCAGAATCAGGTCCTCGCCGCGGTCGAAGCCGCACAAGCCCAGGCGGCCGAAGAGCCGGTCCTCGACCAGAGCCAGCTCCTGGCCGCTTCCGAGGCTTCTCAAGCGCAGCTCGCAGACGCTCCAGACATTACTCAGGCCCAGGTCCTCGAGGCGCAGGAAGGCGCCCAGGGCCAGGCAGCGGACTCTCCCTCTCTCGTCCAAGCCCACTCACTCGAGGTTCAGGAAGCCGCCCAGGACCAATCCGGAGATGGCGTCCTCCTCGATGTCAGTGCCGCCCTCGAGGCCCAAGGCGTCCTCCAGGGCCAGATCGCCGCGGCGGTGGACCTCATCCAGGCCCACCTCCTTGCGGTCGATGACGCGCTCCAGAGCCAGGCCGGAGAGGATGTCTTCCTGGGCCAGGCCATCATCCTTGTCGTCGACGGCGCCGCACAGGCCGTTGTGGTCGATCGCGTCGAGCTCAATGCCTACAGCCCAGGAATGGTAACGGACGCCGTCCAGCCGAGGGAGGCCGCGCGCTCGGCCGAGATCGATGGCCAGAAGCGAACGGCCTCCGGACATGGGGCCAGGACTTTCGTCGTGAACCGGAGGAGGAGCTGATGGAACTTCAGGGCGCCTGGTCGATCCCGGTCGGCGGCAAGTGGCCGATCGAGTTCAAGTGGAAGGGCGACGATCTGCCCTCGGGCGTGACGATCGCCTCGGCAACGAGGACGGTGGTGCCGGCCACGGGCCTTACGGTCGACGCCCCAGTCCTCAATTCCGACTCTACGGGCGTCATCTTCTGGGTCACGGCGGTCATGGCCGGATCCTATTCCATCCTCATCGACGCCCTCCGCTCCGATGGCGGGCACAACATCGCGCTCGGCCATGTCACCGTGACCCCGGCCTCGGACCGTACGAGCCTCAACGCCAACGCCCTCGTCACCCTGGCCGACCTTCTGGGCTTCCTCGGCGAGGAGAATCCGATCTCCAAGAACACGGCCGAGGCCATCATCAACTCCGTTTCCCAGGAATTCGACCGGTACCTTGGCCAGGTCATCAAGCAGGCGACCTACACAAACCTCTACATCGACGGGAATGGCCGGGAGGATCTCCGGCTCCCCGGCTGGCCGGCAGCCGAGGTCACTGGCGTCTATGAGGACGACGATCTCCTGACCGAAGGGCTCGACTACGACTACGTTCTCTACTCCTCGGACGGCGACGCCTATCTGCGCCGGATCGACGATCTGTGGCTCGTGGGTCCCAAGACCGTGAAGATCACGTCGGTCAAGCTCGGCTTCGCCGTGGTCCCGGGGGACATTCAGCTGGCCTGCTTGAAGCAGTGCGCCGTCGAGTTCCAGCGGGCGAAGCAGAAGTCCTGGGACGAGACGAGCCGTTCGATCGGCGAGCAGAGCGTCAGCCTCGTCGATCCGGGCCTTCTGCCCGACGTCGTGGCCGTCCTCAACAGGTACAGGAGATACCACCTGTGAAGATCGAGGTCGATGTCAGTGGGGCCATCAGGAAGACGGCCGCTCTTCGAAAGGTACCCCAGGCAGCCCGCAAGCAGCTGGCCCGGTGGGGAGCGAACTCCGTTCGAGAGCTCAAGCGCGTCGCCGCCGGCATGAAGAAGTCCGGATCCGGCAGGAAGACGGGGCAGCTGGCCCGGGCCGTGGGGATGAGGATGGACGGCCGGACGCTCATTGTCGGCACGAACGTCAGGAACGAGACCGACGTCAAGTACGCGAAGATCCAAGACGAGGGGGGGACCATCAGGCCCAAGGGCCATCCTTACCTGGCCCTCCCGCTTCGGGGAATCAAGGATCGGCCGAAGGACCACCCCAACGCCTTCGTCATCGAGACGCGCCGCGGCAACGTGCTGCTCGTCGAGGAGATGTGGCGAGGAGCGGGCGGGGCCGGCAAGGGCTGGCGTGGCTCCGGCTACAAGCGCGGGATCCGGGCTCTGTTCCTCCTGGTCCCTGAGGTGACTCTCCGGCCGTCCCGGTGGTTCACCGGAACCATGCGGATGATGGACTCTCTCCTGCCCGGGTACATGGACGAGAGAGTGATCCTCGAGGAAGCCCAGAAGCTCGTCGGGACCGGAGGGAGCATATGAGCTGGCCGGCTGAGACGAAGCGAGTACTGGTGATCGACCGGATCGTCGACGTCCTCAAAGCGATCCGCGAGGGGGCGTCCTACTTCTACACTCCTGCCTCGGTCGAGAAACGATACACCCATTGGAAGGAAGTCACCCGGGGGCCGGCTTACTCCGTGGCCGTTGATTCCGGCGGCAAGCTCACCTACGGGCTCAACGGCTACGTGACCGAGGAGCTCTACATCAACGTCAAGGGCGTCGTGCTCGAGGAGCGGGACGCCGTCACGGCTATCGCGCGCTGCATACGTGACGCCCGGACCGCCATCGACGCGGACATGGCGAGCGCCGCGGCCGGGTCCCTGGGCTCCCTGTGCAAGGGCCTCTTCTTCGACGAGCCGCCCGACACGGACAACGGGTACCTCAGCCTCGAGGGGAAGGCTCAGTTCGAACAGCGCGTCAGGATCGTCATCTCAGGTCAGATCGGAACTTTATAGGAGGTTTTGTCATGCCTACTCCCACCTCTCCCTCGAAGCGTTTCTACGGCTGCGCCGCCAAACAGAAGGCGACAGGCCTGTGGGACAACACGCCCCAGGCCGTCGGCGCCGGGGACGAGCTCTTCGTCTCGTCCGACGGCGATCCGCAGCTCAAGCAGGAGTTCAAGCCCTTCCGGGGACTGAACTCGATCATGGCCAAGGACGGCGATCTCGGTCCGGCCGACGCCATCGACTGGTCCCTGCCCTTCGACGGCGAAGGATGCGGGATCCAGTACGAGATGGGCTCGATGGGCTCGCTCCTGGCCGCTTTCATGGGGACGTTGACGGCCCCCGCGCAGCAGGGCGCGACGCCGGCCTACAAGCACGTCTTCGATATGGCCGACGAGGTCTCGAAGGTCTTCTCCTTCGCCTCGGAAAGGCCCGGCGACATCTGGGAGGTCCCCAGCTGCATGCCGATCAAGCTCAACCTGAAGCCCGGCAACGGCTTCCTCCAAGGCTCCATCACTCTCCGGGGGAACCACCTCAACAACACCTCCACGGTCAACACGGCGACCCAGCTCGACGCGATCTCCAAGGCCGCCGAGGGGAACATCATCCGCTTCCAGGACGGCGTCTTCCGCATCAACGGACAGTCCGGCGACGCCCTCGACAGCGGGGACAACCTGGAGCTCGCCGATTTCGATATCAACCTCGAACGCTCGGCGGACGCGCGGCAGGTCCTGGGAGGCAGCTACATCAAGAAGCCGGCCGAGTCGGGGCTCCTGGGGACGCTCAAGGTCAAGATCCCGCACGAGACCGGCGGGGCNNGACCGGCGGGGCCGCGGCCTGGTTCGCGAACTTCCTGGCGAAGACGGCGCAGAAGGCCAGCTTGATCTTCACCGGCCCGACCGAAGCCGGGACGGGCTACCCCTACTCCTGGGTGCTCTCCTTCCCGCGGCTCATGCCCCAGCTGCCCCCGGGGGTCAAGCTCGAGGACATCATCGACAGCGAGCTGACCTTCCTGATCCTCGAGGCGGCCGCGGCCCCGACGGGGATGACCGGCCACGTCCGGCCGTTCATCGAGGCCGTCAACCTTCGGTCGACCGCTTACGTGAGCTGAGGGCCATGATGGACATCAAGAGGATCGCGCCCACGGCTACGGTCGAGTTCACGCTCGCCCGCAAGGACGAAAAGGGGAATCCCCTCACGGTCAAGCTCGAGGTCAGCTACGTCTCGGCCGACGAAGTCGCGGACTTCGTCGAGCCCGGGAAGAGATTCCGGGTTTCGCGGGCGATCCGCGAAACGCTGATCGACGCGGTCGTCAGCTGGGATCTGACCGAAGACGGGCAGCCCGTCGAATGCGACGACCGGAACAGGCGCCGGATCCTGCCGTGGCTTCTGGGCGAGGAGCTCGCGGACGACCGGCCCGAAGAGGAGAGGAGGGGGAAGGACGGGAAGCCCGTTCCCCACCCGACTCCGATCAACCTGGTCCTCGGCCGCCGGCTGCTGGCTTTCGCCGCCGATGACGGGAACTTCCTAAAAAATTAGAGGCCTACCTCGGGCTGCGCCGGGACCTCCGGAAGTACCTGCTGGCGCCGAAGCAGCACCGGCACGAGGTAGGCGAGGATACGAGCGCTTGCCGGAATTGCCGGCTCGCGCGGGAGGCCGAGAAGATGAGCGGGTTTGAGATCGCCTGCTGGAACTGGTACCGGCTCAACGCGACGCCGCTTGTCTTCACGTCCGGACTCCTCGGCCGGCTGATTGACCGCTTGGGCCTGGATGTGGAGCGGGAGGGGCTTTTCATAAGGGCCCTGAACATGATTCGGGAACATTTCCTCCTGATCGACTACGAGGACGCGAGGAGATAGATGGCCGACGTCAAGTACATCATCACCGTCGACGACCAGGGAGCGGTCAAGAAGGTCGAGGCGTTCGACAAGGCCATCGAGAACGTCGGCCAGGGGGCTGACAAGACCGGCGGCATCCTCGGGGCGTTCAAAGGCAAGGTCCTCTCTATGGCGGCCGGCGTGGCCTCGGGTCAGGCCGCCCTCGGCCTTTTCGAAAAGGCCACGCGTCTCGCGCGCGAGGAGCTGAACCACGCCGTCCGGTCCGCGAGCGAGGCCGAGCGCGTGGACCGCGGCCTCAAGTCGGCTCTCGAGATCACCGGCCGGGCCGCGGGCGGCGCCGCGGAGCGTTACGACCGATACGCCAAGAGCCTTCAGCGCCAGACGATCTACGGCGATGAGGCGATCAAGAAGACCCAGACGCTGCTCGTCCAGCTGACTCAGCTCAATGAGGAGGGCATCAACAAGGCGACCCAGGGCTCGATCGGCTTGGCGGCCGTCCTGGGCGTCGACCTCGAGACTGCCGCGACAATGGTCGCGAAGGCGATGGAGGGGAACTACCAGGCCCTGGGCCGGTACGGCATCAAGGTCGATGAGACCCTGTCGGCCGGGGAGAAGCAAGCCGCTCTCCTCGAGAAGCTCTTCGGCTACTACAAGCGGGCCCAGGACGACACTCAGACGTACGCGGGCCGGGTGGCCCAGCTCAAGGAATCCTATGACGACCTGCTCGAGAAGCTGGGGGACTTCGTCGTCAAGAACAAGTCCGTCATCGACTCCCTGGGGGCCGTGAAGTCCATCCTCGACTGGTTGGCCGTCCATATCCGGGACGGGCTACCCCAACTCCTGGGTGCTCTCCTTCCCGCGGCTCAGACCGTCCTCAACGGTTTACGCATCGCCGGGAGTTTGGCCAAACGTGATCTCGAGCGGATGGACCGGCTGCAGAAGGAGGGCAAGAAGTCGGCCGAGGAACTCTGGAGCTGGATCGTAAAGAACGCTGATGCCGCCAAGGTCTTCGGGGTGAACCTTGGGCCTGTCATCAAGCACCTCGAGGCTCTCCGGAATCCTCCGAAGCCCACGGAACTCGAGCCGACCTCGCAGCTCCTCAAGGACCTCGGGATCAAGACGGTCCCCCAGCTCAATGAAGAGCTGGCGAATGCCGAGCAAGCCCTGGCCTTATTCGTTGCCGGCGGCGGGAAGGCCCCCGGGGTCATCTCTGCCCTCGAGAAGCGGATCGAAGATCTCCGAGCTCAGCTCTACGGGATCCAGGAGCCCTTCGCAGACTTCACCCGCCAGTTCCTGACCATGCGGAACGCGCCGGCCGAGGTAATCCCGTTCAAGCTCTTCGGGGATTTCGGTCCGGAGAAGGCCGTCTTCGAACTTACGAAACTCCCGCCGGCGATCAACCGCATCGACCTGGTCATGAAGAGCCTGGCGCTGACCTCTCAGAACATGGCCCCCAGGCTCAAGAAGCCCTGGCAGGAGACCGCGTCCGAGATCTCCGAGGTCATGCAGAAGGTCAAGGAATACTCCTCCCAGGCCTTCAGCCAGCTCGACGCCATCTTCGCCCAGTCTCAGCGCAATCGGGAGATCGCGATCGAGAACGAGTACAAGACCCGGCTGAAGTACATCGAGGCCAACATCACGGACGAGGCGGCCCGGCAGCGGGCGATCGAGGCGCTCGAGGCCGAGTTTGAGATCAAGCGTACCTCGGCCAGGAGATCCGGGGCGAAGGCACAGAAAGCTATCTCCCTCATGGAAGCCATCACGAACACGGCGGCCGGCGTAGCCGGTGCGCTGTCGAATAAGCCCTGGACCCCCTTCAACTTCGTCCTGGCTGCCATGACCGCAGCCCTCGGTGCGGCCCAGGTCGCGACGATCGCCGCCCAGCCTATCCCCCTGGCCGGCGGCGCGTACTTCAAGGGCCGAACTCTGCTCTCGGGGCTCGACGGCCGCCCTTATCTCGTCGACGAGGTCCATCCCGGCCGGGGCGAGATCACTAGCCCGGTTCCCATGATGCGCCAGATCGTCCGGGAGGAGAGCCGCGGCGGGGGAGGGATCGTCAATATCGAGTTCATGCCCGGAGCCTTCGTCATCAACGCCCAGACGCTCGATGACGCGGCTATCGCGAAGGCCCGGACGAAGCTCGCCAGGGCCGTGGCCGACGAGCTTCGGCTGAATACCCAGCTCAGGAGGATGTTCTGATGGCCATCAAGCTCGGCCCGGCTGGCTCCCAGACTACCCTCCCAGACATCGTGTGGCCGTCCGGCTCGGAGCCGGAGATCCCGTACACGGAGGACGAGCTCGTCGAGGAAGAGCGGATGGCCGACGGCTCCAACCGCTTCATCATCCACGAGTTCGCTCCGGGAACCTGGACGCTCGTGTGGGACGGCATCCCCTGGTCAGACGTCCAGACGATCTGGGCTGTCATCTCGCTGAAGCAGCTGCTGGTCTTCACCAACGAGTACACCGACAATGTTGACCATAACGTCATCGTGACGGCCCGCTCCTACTCCCTCAAGGCGGGGACTGCCCAGGCGACACCCCTATATGTCCTGACCGCCACTCTCCGAGAGCAGAAGGGGACCTGATGCAGTCGATCTCCCCGCTGGCAGCGGCGGACCTCCTGGAGCGCGTCCGGAGGCCCCGCTACAAGTTCGAGGTCTATGACGGCTCGAAGTGGCTCAATCTCTCTAACCTGATCCCGACCGAGGGCCTTGTAGGATACTGGCCGTTCGATGAGGAGGCGGGGACGGCTGCCCGGGACTCGAGCGGCTATGGCGGCCACGGCGTCCTCACGAACATGGACGCGGCCGATCATGTAGCCGGCAAGTTTTCTAACGCCCTGGATTTCGACGGGTCGAACGACTACGTCTCGGTCGCAGATGCCTCCCACCTCGATATCACTACGGCTATCACGATCTCGGCCTGGGTGAAGCCCTCGTCAAATCCGGCTTGGGCCGTGATCGTCTCGAAGGGGACCTCGACGACCTGGAACAATAACCATTTTGTCCTCGGCGTGGCCAGCGGTCAGGTGACGTTCCGATGGAACGGCAAGGGGACGGTGACGGTCGATGCCGGCGACGCCCTGACGGTCGGGGAGTGGCACCATGTCCTGGCCGTAGCCGCGGCGGGAACGACCAACGCTCTGAAGATCTACATCGATGGAGAGCTCGTAAAGCAGGGCGACCGTTCGGGCGATCCATCGCCGAACGACCAGGCCCTGAGGATCGGCTCAGACAACGGGACGGACAACTTCGCCGGCCTGATCGATGAGGTCCGGATCTACAACCGGGCCGTGACTGCCGACGAGATTACGGCCCTGGCATGCCCGTTCAAGTCTTCCCTGCTGAAATCGCCTCCTACCTTCAAGCCCGCCGGGGCCGGGGCCACCCCCGACGTCATGGTCGGATCCTGGAGCGCGGAGATCGCCAATCCCTCGGGGATCTTCCATCCGCTCCACCCGAGCTCGGAATACCGGGATCTGCTTCGAATCGGGAGGACGGTCCGGATCTCGATAGGGAGCGTCATCAACGGGACCACCTATTACTGGCAGCGGTTCATCGGCTACATGGACGAACCCTCATTTGACGTCAAGGGGCGGTCCGTCTCCTTGTCTGGTTGCGATTACTCCCAGCGCCTGACCGACTCTGACGCCGGGAGGCACTGGGGGAGCCATCACGTCTTCTCGACGGTCGCGACTGCCGAGGTCCTGGGAACGGACCTCTATGACCACGCGGACGCCGTTCACGCGGGAGTCATCGATGTCAACTCGATGTCTGGGTGGACCGCAGAGGAACCGACCGGCCTGACGTCGGAAACGGAGAGCGGGGGCGGTTCAACCTATGTTGCCCAGCTCCTCAAGAATACCTCGGTCTACGATCACAACGCCTACATCGACGGCGTCGGGTCGGTCACCCAGGGTAAGCTCTATAAGGTCACGTTCAAGTACCGGATCATAGCTGGAGACGAAGACGACTCAGAGTTCAAACTGAAGATTTACGCGACCGGCGGCTCGACGAACCTCATGGGCGGGATCTCAGGGCTCAAGAGCTGGGATTGGACCACGGCGACGTTCTATTTCACCGCCACGGCCACAGGCGCCATGCGGGTGATGGCGACCGCCTACGACATCGGCGTGGCCGCATGTACCGTCCAGTGGGATGTCCTCGTTATCAAGGAAGTGACCGGTCACTCGAATTCGGTCTACGAGCTCCCGGCCGAATCCCGCGGGCCCTACCTCGTCCTGCTCGACGATACTCCGATCTCATTCGCAGCTTCGGCCGAGGAGTACGGCTGGCTCTACTCTGAAGCCACCCGGATCCTGAGCTTCGTCGACGGAGTCATGGTAGCCGGCGGGCTCGACCTGGATGTCTATTACTACACGCCGGAGTCCGTCGAGAACATGGTCGCGGACCTCCTTGTCGATGCCGGGCGGTACGCCGACCAGGCCACGGCCCTGGCCGATATGGACTACACCGCCACCGGGGTGACGATCGAGCGGCCCTGGATCGAGGAAGGAAAGAAGGGGACCGAAGCCATCCGGATGCTCTGCGAGCGGGTCAACTACCGGTTCTGGCACGGATGGGACGGGAAGCCCCACTTCAAGCCGGCGCCCGTGCTCGCAGCCGCTTCGCTGGCCATCCCGTCTTTGGGCTATGTGACGGGCCTCAGAGACGCCCATGACAGGACCCAGCTCCGGAATCATGTAACGATCCGCGGGATCGAGCAGGGCATGTTCCTCGTCCGTGAGGACAAGCAACGCGTCTACCTCACCGGAGAGGCCTCCGACTCTAGCTCCATCGCGACCTACGGAACCTGGACCGAGCCGATCGAGAACCACCTCTTCCAGGACCAGGCCGCTATCGACGGCATGGTCGCCGCAGTTTTGGCGGCCAGGAAGGTCCCCTCGCTGTTCTCGACGCCTGATCTCGCGAATCCGGTCGTTCCCCTCGAGGTTGGGGATACCGTTCAGCTCTCCGTGAAGTACGACGAGGACAATCCCGCGGTATCGGTCCTGGGGATCATCAGGGAGATCGATGTCTCAGGGACCGCTGTTTCTTTGACCTGCGAGATCTCGATTCTGGCGCTCAATGTGGCCCGGGCCGAGCAGGCCCAAGCTGCCGAGAACGTTGACCTGGTCCAGGCCCACGTCCTCGCCGTAGACGATGTTTCCCAGGGCCAGAGCGTCGAGTCCCCGGCCGTCCAGCAGGTGGCCATTCATGAATACGATGAAACCGACGACGGGACCTATCTCCTCGTCCCGTCCTGGGCAACGCAGGCGGTGATTGAGTGCTGGGGAGCTGGCGGTAACGGCGCCAACGGAGCGGCGTCCTCGGGCGGCGGCGGCGGTGGCGGTGGGGGATACTCTAAAGCAACGGTCACCGTCGCAAACGGCGATCACCTTAACCTGACGATCGGCAGCACTGACGATGCCAAGAATACGTACGTCACTCGCGTGAGCGTCTATCTCTGCCGGGCCAACCGGGGAGCTACCCCTACAGGTGCGACAGGCGGGGCCGGAGGCGGAACCGGAACGGCCGTGGGAGATGTGAAGTACGCAGGAGGGAATGGAGCGAGCGGCAGCGGGACGACCGGAGGGGGCGGTGGATCGAGCGCAGGACCCTCGTCAGCCGGCAACGCGGCGAGCGGTCAGACGGGCGGATCCGCGGTGACGGGCGGCGGGCCCGGAGCTGACGGAGGCGACGAATACACCGCCGGCGCGGATCCCAGCAGCTCTCCCGGGGGCGGCGCGGGTGGTGGCGGCAGGACCGATTCTTCGGCTCTGGGAGGCGATGGAGCTCCCGGAAAAATCCGAATTACGCTGACGTCTTGAGGTCCTTCTTCTCGACCGGCCTACTGTGTCTAAAAATGTGCCTAAATTATTTCCGGGATTCTATCTTTCAAGGCGTCTCTCCCTATGAGGCGCGATATTCGCCGAAATGGCGTCTGCTATTTATCGCGAGGATTGATTCGGCCTAATCTTACGCCAATCCAAGAGCAGAAGCAATCTTATTCAGCCAGTCCTCGTTGTAACGCCGCTTCCCGTTCAGGATCAAGTTCAGATAAGAATTTGATAAACCCTTTTCGGTAGCAAACCGCCGGAGATTATCGCCGTAGCCGAGCTTAGCGATCCGGCCCTTGATGTTTTCTCGAATCCCCATTTCTACAAACATCGTAATTTCACAATTTGTTAATTTCAAGGAGAGAATTAAAGATTTTACAGATTGAAAAATCTGCTTGACAAAGGTTTTTCAATTTGTAAAATAGGGGCATACGCGAGGTTGACAATGAGCAAAAGAAGCCTTTCGGAATTTAAGGAGTCCAAAGGGCTCACTAGTCAGGAACTGGCCCGGATGTTGGGGGTTTCGGACGCTCATCTCTCGATGATCCTGTCTGGACAAAGAAGCCCCTCTCGCAAGCTCGCCCAGCGAATCAGCGAGAAGACGGGCATCCCGGTCCTCAATCTCCTTTACCCCCAGGAAGAGGCCCGGCCATGACCGTCCCAGCTAGCCTCTGGACGAAGGCGGAGACCGCCGCCTACCTCAGCGTCTCTGCCAGGACATTGGACAACTGGTGTGCGGCGCGCCTTCTTCCGTTCATTCAGCTTCCCGGCGGGAAGCGGTTCGATCCGGAGAAGATCAAAGCCTTCGTCCGGGACCGTGAGTTCAGCCGTCCTGTCCATTCTCACGCCCAGGTTAGCGCGAGGGTGTCGTGAACTGCAATCCCAACGTGCCCCACGCTTCGGACTTCCAATCCGTTCTGAACTACCTCATCAACCTTGCTCAACCCGAAATCCGTCGCGTCGACAAGAAGATCGTCGCCGTCGAGATGGACCTCAAGCCGGACACGGTTCAGCGGCATGCCAATGGAACGATCCCCACGAACGCGGACTTCGCCCGGGACATCATCCGCGCAGTCGCCAAGACCCACGAGGACATCGCGCTCGAGCTGATCTCTTTCTTCGTGCCGGCCGGTTTCCGAGTCGTCCGGGAGTCGAACGTGAAAACCGCTGTGGCCGCGGACATCCGGGACCAGCAGCTGGATCTATCGCGCCATGTCGGCCGAATTCAGGAACTCGTAAAGGAGGCCCTGGCCGACGGGCGCTTGGACCGGGCAGAGCACCGGACGATCTCCAGGAAGGTGGCGTCACTCAAGACGATCGCCACGGAATTGGACGAAAGGCTCAAGGGGGAGGTCCTCTAGTTTTGCCATGTACACCAGCTACTGCACGAAGGGCAAGCACTTCTTCCTGGCCGAGTGCTGGGGAGAGACCGTCTGTGAAGGGCACAAAGACGATGACTCTTGCGGGTCCGTCGATCTCAACCGGGAGGACGAATCACAGGTTGAAAACAGCCACGTAAGGGCAAGGAGAAAGGCGACAACGGGGACCGGGGCAGCGGCTCCGGTCCCCCGCGGAGCCTCGGGTCTGGGGGAAAAAGAAAAGGCCCAACCCACAGGGCGAGTCGGGCAAATCCAACAACTGATACTCGGATTCTAGTGGACCGAGCTACGGCTTGTCAATAGGGGAACGGGCGGGAGGCATCATGAGCAAGCAAGAAGAGCAGCTGGTCCCGGCGGCCGGGTCCGGACTGCGCTATTCGACCGGCGGGGTCTTCGACTCCGTCACCATGCTGGCCGAGGCCATCAGGTCCCTCGGCAAGAAGCACAACCTCGTCATCCCGGGCGGAGCGATCGGCCCGGACCTGCCGCTGCTCCACGCGGCCGGGATCTCGTTCGTCTTCGTCGACCCGGAGAAGGAGACCTACGCCATCGATGGCGGCAAGATCGGTCTCTCCAAGACCGCGCTCGACCGCGTCGCCGCGGCCGCCGGCGTCCGCTGGAACCCGCACCTCTGCGGCCGGACCGACGACGGCTCCAATCCGCACGTCGTCGAGTACCAGGCCGCCGGCACCGTCCTCCAGCTCGACGGCACGGAGCGGATGATCCACGCCTCGAAGCGGATCGACCTCCGCGCCGAGAAGGGGACGCCCGAATCCACTTGGGGCTCGGACGCCCAGGAGCTCGCCAGGATCGCGGCCAAGAAGGACCGCGACCCCTGGCCGCAGATCCTCCAGGCCCGGCAGCACATTCTCAGCCTGGCCGAGTCGAAGGCCAAGAACCGGGCCATCCGGTCGCTCGGCGTCCGCGCCGGCTACGACGCCGGCGACATCGGGAAGGGCTTCGCCGTCGTCCGGCTGCAGTTCACCGGCCGGAGCGACGACCCCGAGGTCGAGCGCGAGGTCTCCCTCATGATCGCCAAGCGGGCGCTCTCGTCCGAGTCCATGCTCTACGGCGGCGGGGTGCGTCAGGCCCTGGCCGCCCCGACCAAGGTCCCGCGGCTGGCCCCGGCAGAAGTCGTGGAAGAGGACGAGGAGCCCGAGGCCAAGCCCGCGGCGCCGGCGGCGGCCGCCGAGCCCGCGAAGCCGGAGCCGGCCGAGCCCGCCTCCGACAAAGGCCAGGCCGTCCCCGAGCGGAAGCGGCCGGCCGACGACCCGCTGCTGATCTGCGGCGACCAGGTCGACGGCAAGTGGCCCCGCAAGCCCTGCTCCGAGTTCGCCGTGGAAGTCCTCAAGGCGAAGATCTTCGCCGCCGAGAAGAAGCGGCCCGAGTGGCCCGCCCGCTGGGCGGCCAAGAACGAGGCGGAGCTCCTGGCGATGAAGGCCTGGCTGGCCTTCAAGGAGTTCGACCCCAACCAGGGCGTGCTCCCCGGCGTGCCCGCGCCCGGAACGTCCGACCCGGACGAGGTCGAGCTCTGATGCGCGTCCTACACCTCGCGGACCTGCACATCTACCTCTCCGGGCCCCGGGCCGAGGAGTGCAGAAGAATCATCGACTGGATCGCCGGCAACGCCTGGGCTGCCGGACCCGACGCGATCGTCATCGCCGGCGACGTCTACGAGCGGCGGTCGACGCCGGCCGAGCGTCTCTACCTCGCCGGCTTCCTCCAGGCCCTGGCCGACGTCGCTCCGGTCTATCTCATCAACGGGAACCACGACGACCGCGACGACCTCCGGCTCTTCCAGAAAGAATACGGATTCCTGACCCGGGCCGAGATCTTCCTCGAGCCCGAGGTCTGGCCCGGGCCCGCCGGTCTCCGGCTGGCCTTCCTGCCCTGGCCCGAGCTCGGGCAGGTCTCGGCCAAGGCCGGGGCGGCCGAGTCGATCGCGACGCGCCGGGAGCTCGTGCGCTCGGCCCTGATCGACGTCCTGCGCGGCTTCGCGGCCGGCGGCGAGGTCGAGCCGGGCAAGCCCTCGCTCCTCGTCGCGCACCTCTCCGTGACAGGCGCCTCGATGGATTCCGGCCAGCCCGTGAGCGGCGGGGAGGAGCTGGCGCTTTCGGCCGAGGAGCTCCTCGAGTCCGGCTGCGCCGGCGTCGCCCTGGGGCACATCCACCTCCGCCAGCAGATGAAGACGGCCGACACGCGGCCGGTCATGTACGCCGGGGCTCCCTTCCGGGGGTCCTTCGGCGAGGCCCACGGCACGAAGGGCGGGCTGCTGTGGGACTGGAACGGCAAGGCCTGGGAGGTCACTCCCTGGGACGCGCCGGCCCGCCGCATGGTCCTGCTCGAGCGGGCCTGGCTGCCGGCCGAGGAAGCCGGGGCCCACGAGCACGTGGTCCCGCTAGTCGAAGAAGAAGGCGTCGCCGACTCCGACGTCAGGGTCCGGATCACGTTCCCGGCCGAAGTGCGGGAAGCGATGCGGGAAGCGATGGCCGGGGAGCTCGACGCGCTCCGCGCCGTCGCCCACGGCGTCACCGTGGAAGAACGCCCGACGATCATCTCGCGGACCCGCTGCGTCGAGATCGCCGCGGCCCGCACGACGATGGAGAAGCTCGAGGCTTGGGCTCAGGCCGTCGGGAGCGACGTCCCCGCGGGCGCTGGGGAGAAGCTCAGCGCCCTGGAGAAACTCTCATGAGGATCGACAAGATCCGGCTCTCCGGATTCACCACCTACAAGCAGGAAGCGGAGCTCGACCTCGCGGCCCTCGGGCCCGGGATCATCGCCGTGGCCGGCCCGAACGGGAGCGGCAAGACGACGCTGCTCGAGGCCATCCCCGGCGCCATCTACCGGCAGACCCCGAGCCGCGGGTCCGTGGCCTCGATCGCCACGGCCCGAGACGCCAAGATCGAGCTCGTCGGCGAGAACGGCGCTCCCTTCACCGTGCGCCTCGACGTCGACGCCCACAACGGCCGGCAGGAAGCCGTCGCCATCGACGGCGCCGGCGAGCCCCTGGCCGGGCCCAAGGTCAAGGACTACGACCGCTTCGTCGCGGAGCACTTCCCGTCGCCCGAGGTCTACCTGGCCTCGTTCTTCGCCTCACAGACGGGCGTCGGCTCCGTCCTCAAGATGAGCCGGTCGGACCGCCGGGCGCTCTTCGGAAAGCTCCTGGGGATCGAGCGGCTCGAGAACATGGCCGAAGAGGCTCGCTTCCGGGCCCGGGCCGTCGAAGCCGACATGGCCGCGTCAAGGGCGGCCCTCGACGCCATCCGTGACGGAGCCGAGGACGTGGCCACGCTCGAGGCGGAGTACAAGGAAGCCAAGGAGCGCGAGGCCGCGGCCGCGGGCGCGGCTCGCCAGGCCGGCGAGAAGCTCAAGGAAGCGACGGCCGCCCGGGACCGTCTCGTCGAAGAGGCCAAGGAATACGAGCGGGCGAGCCTCACGGCCCGCGAGGCTCGCGCGAAGGCCAACTCGGCCAAGGCCGACCTGGCCGGGCTCGAGGCGAAGGTCGCGGCCATCGCTCCCATCCTGGAGCGGGGCCCGGAGATCCGGGCCGCGGCCGCGAGGATCCAGGCGCTCGAGGCCGAGCTGGAGAAGGCCCGCGCCCTCGGCGAGGAAAAGGCGGCGGAGCACACGGTCCTTCAGGCCGAGGCGACGCGGGCCGCCAGGGCCTACGAACAAGCGAACTTCGCGCACAAGGAAGCCGACCGGGCCCTGCGGGACGCCGAGGCCAGGGTCGGCGAGGCCGAAGTCAGGATCCGCTCCGCGAAGAAGGCCACGGCCGGCGTTCCCTGCGCCGGGCTGCTCGACGACGAGAAGCGCTCCGGATGCCCGGCCCTCGTCGGTCACTTCAAGACCGAGGAGGCCGCGCGGAAAGAGATCGTCGAGCTCAACGACACGCTGATCCCGATGGCGTCGGAGGCCTTCAAGGCCACCTCCGACAAGAAGCTCGCGGCCGAAAAAGAAGTCGTGGCCGCCAACGCCAAGCTCAATGCCGTCGGCGGCGAGCTCGGCGAATACCGCCTCAAGTACCGCAAGGCCCAGGAAGAGCTCAGCGGGCTCAAGGCGAAGGACGAGTCGGCGAAGCTGGCCAGGGCCGAAGCCGAGATGGCCGGCCACCGGCTCGTGATCGACGCGGCCCGGAAGACGTACGAGACCGCCCAGGCGGAGGCGGACCGGCTGTGGTCAGCCCTTGGAGCGCCGCCGGACCTGGGCGCGCCAAGCGAGGCGCGGGCCGCCTTGGCCGCCGCCCAGGTCGCTCACGAAGCGGCCCTCCTGGATGTCCAGGACGAGGCCGGCCGGGTCGTCCGGCTCGATGAGCAGCTGAAGCGGGCCCGGGACGCCCAGGCGAAGGCCGCCGCCCTGGCCGCGAAGCTCGCGCCGATGGAGACGGAGCTCGCCGAGTGGCGGTGGCTCGGCCGGGGCCTGGGGCGAGAGGGCGTCCAGGCTCTCGAGCTAGACGCCGCCGGGCCCCGGGTGTCAGGCCTGGCCAATGAGCTGCTGGCCGACGCCTACGGGTCCAGGTTCCAGATCCGGTTCGAGACCCAGGCCGCCAAGGCCGACGGCAAGGGGGTCAAGGAGACCTTCGACGTCGTCGTGGTCGACACGGAGCGGGGCCGCGAGGGCAACGGCGAGGACCTGAGCGGCGGCGAGAAGGTCATCGTCGGCGAGGCCCTGGGCCTGGCCGTGGGGCTCTTCCACGCCCAGGCGGCCGGCGTGAGCCTGGGGACCGTCATCCGAGACGAGACGGTCGGGGCCCTGGATCCGGAGAACGGAGAGAAGTACCTCGCCATGCTGCGAGCGTTCCTCCGCGTCGGCCGGGTCCACCAGCTGCTGTACGTCGCCCACAACCCGGCGCTCGTCGACATGGCGGACGCGGTCGTCCGCGTCGAGGACGGGCGGATCGAGGTCAGGTAATCATGAGGGCCGGCGATAAAAACACCGCAATCCACCCGAGTGTGGGGCTGGGCCCACGCCTTCCGGCCCGGCCCCTCGCCGGCCCTTTCTACACCCCGCAGAGGTAGCACATGGGATTCACGAAGCTCGACGAGCGGATACTCCAGTCCTCGATCATGGCCGAAAATCCGGTCACGTTCAAAGTATGGATCACGCTCCTGGCGGCCTGTGAGGCCAATGGGATCGCCTACGTCTCGGCCATCTACCTTTCCTCCATCTGTCACCTTCCGCTGTCGCGGGTCGAAGACTCCATCAAAAAACTCGAAGGCCCTGACCCTCATTCTCGCTCCCTCCAAGACGACGGCCGCAGGATTCGTAGGGTCGACGGTGGCTTCGAGATCATCAACTATACCGTCTACCGGGACCTTTCCTTAAAAGACGCCGAAGCCGAACGGAAGAGGCTCTATCGGTTAAAGATAAAGGATTGTCCGGACAGGTCCGGACGGTGTCCGGACCCCTCTGCTTCTGCTTCTGCATCTGCTTCTGGAGTGGGGAAGAGTGGGGAGAAGGGGAAGATCCAGCTCATTCTCGACGAACATCCGAAGCGATGGGAGGGGATCACCGACGAGGACAAGGCTTTGTGGGCGAAGACCTACCCCGGCCCGGGCGAGCACCTTGATCGGGTTCTCCAGGAAATGATCGCCTACTGGGACGCCCAGCCTCCACAGAAGCGGAAGGTCAACTGGAAGAGGGCTATCGTCAATCGGTTACGGTGGCTCCAGGACCACGGGTCCGGGCAACCGAGATCCGAATACAAAGCTTCCCAGGCCGGCGCCCATCCGCCGGCGTCGTCGGCCGAGAAGGATATCTCCCGCAAGGTCGAGGAGTTCGCTCGTTCGCTCTGGAAGGAAGCCGAGCCGGCCCTCTCGGCCGCCCGCGGCCAGGGCCAGAAGGCCTTCACGGAGGCGAACGAGAAGGTCCAGCGGGAGGTCGAGCGCAAGATCGTCGAGTACCGAAAGCAACTCATAAAGGGAGGTCAGTCATGAGGGGGTTGAACGAAGACGCGCGCAAGGTCCTCTTGGGCGCCGCGTTCCTGGCGATCTTCGTCCTGGGCCTGGTCCTCGGGGCGAAGGTCGAGAGGGGACTCGCGCGGCCGGCCGCGGTCGCCGCCCGGGCGGAGGTGGCCCGATGAACATCCCCGTCCTCCGGGCCCGGTTGATGCTGCTGCTCGATCGCAACTGCGGGCGGGCGAATGCCGTCCCGCGAGAGCAGGTCCTGTTCGACCTCCAGGCCTTCGAGCCGACGCTCGACGATCGGAAGTTCCGGCACGTCTACGCCGGCGACAAGGACAAGAAGAACGACCACGGCGCCGGCGTCTGCAGCTGCGCGGACGGGCTCTTCATCCCCGTGACGCCCGAGGAGGTCGAGGAGTTCTACTGGTACATCTTCAAGCAGAGCGGGCCGATCGTCGCGGCCCGCCGACGGGACAACATCTACCACTGGCGGCCGGAGCTCCGGCCAGACTACGGCAAGCAGCACGAGCTCGGAATCTGAAAGGAAGGCACCATGATCACCTATCGCGAGATCTCGCTCGGTCAGATCTCCCCGAATCCCAACAATCCCAGGAAGCGATGCGACCCGAAAGCGCTCGAGGAGCTGGCGGCCTCCATCAAGGCCAAGGGCGTCCTCGAGCCGATCATCGTCCGGCCCGCCGGAAAGGCCTTCGAGATCGTCGCCGGCGAGCGGCGGTACCGGGCCTCGAAGCTGGCCGGCCTGGCCGAGATCCCGGCCATCGTCCGCGAGCTCACGGACGACGAGGCCTTCGACATCATGATCATCGAGAACATCCAGCGGTCGGACCTCACGGACCGCGAGGAGGCCGAGAGCTTCAAGTCCTACGTCGCCCATCACAAGGGCGAGGACGGGATCCTAGCCCTGGCCGAGAAGACGGGGATCACGCCGGCCTACATCCGGAGCCGGATCCGCGTGCTCGAGCTGCCGGCGAAAGTCCTCAAGGCCTGGGACGCCGGCGATATCTCATTCGGGCATCTCCAGCAACTGCTGAGGATCAAGGACAGCAGCGAGCTCACAGACACATTCGACAAGATGATCAACTGGGGGATGACCGTCCGGAAGCTCGCGGCCCACATCGACAAGCGTGCGCCAGCGCTCTCGTCGGCCTTCTTCGATACGAAGGGCTGCTCCAAGTGCCCGGCGAACTCGACCGTCCAGAGGGAGCTCTTCGGCGTCGAGACGAAGGCGGCACGATGCCTCGACCCGGTCTGCTTCAAGAATGGGCAGAACGAATACCTCTCCAGCCATTGGAAAGACACGCCGCTCGCGAAAAAACACGGGACGAACGGCTTCCGGTTCGAGGGCCGCAACGATCTCAACGACTTCGGCTGGAGGGGAAAGCCAGGCGCGAAGTGCAAGGCCTGTCCGAACTTCGTGACCGAGATCGACATCTCCGGAAAGGTCGCAGCGTTTGACGGCGGGCAGAGCTGCGCCGGCGAGGACTCCTGCTTCATCGCCGTGACGAGGGCCAGGTCGACGAAGGAGAAGTCGAGCGGCGAGCGGGATCCCGAAGCCCCGAGGGCGAGCTGGCACGGCGAGTTCTTCCGGGACAAGTTCCTCCGGCCCAGGATCGAAGCGAAGGTCGCGGATCTCCACGTCCCGGTCTCCGACGCGATCGTGCTCCTTCTGGCCGCAGCCGTGAAGGCAAGGGGCTCGTACGCGGTCGACGAGAAGGTTGAGAAGGCCTTGGGGATCGACGTCACGAAGGTCCGCGCCGGCAGCAAGTGCGAGGCCGCGATCGAGGCCATTCTCAAGCTCAAGGGCCCGGCGGTCGAGAAGGTAGCCAAAGCCGTGCTTCTCTGGATCATCCAGGACGGCAAGAACGTCGACCGCGGCTACACCCAAGACGGCTTCGGAACGGCGAACCGGGCCGCGATCGGGACCTTCCTCGGCATCGACCTGGCCAAGGAGTACGCCGTCGACGCCGAGTACTTGGAGAAGAAGACCAAGGCCGAGATCCTGGCCTTCCTCAAGAAGTTCAACCTCGGCGGGAAGTTCGGAGATCTCGAGACGGCCGCGAAGCTCAAGAAGCCCGAGCTCGTCAAGGGGATCCTCTCGCTCGGCGACAAGCTCGTCGGCAAGGTCCCCGCGGAGATCCTCAAGTGACGGGCCGCTGGCGCTACTTCCGGACGGGCGACCTGGCCGCGGACCTGGCCCACGCCGACGCCGGCGGCGTGGCCGTCCACGACGCGGGGAAGAAGTTCATGGGCAAGGACGCGGCGCACCTGTTCGCCGGGACCCGGATGGCGCTGATGACCGCGGCCGAGGAAGTGGGCGTCGACGCCCGGCACCTGCAGATGCACGGCGACCGGCCGCACTTCGATGTCTTCGGCGGGCCGCTCATCCACGCCCTGGAGAAGTGCCTGGCGGATGAAGAGGGAGGAGAAGACCATGACGCCTGAGAAACTCTACGTCCTGATGAAGGCACTGGGAACCCTCGCCCTGGCCGTCGTCATTATCGCTGTATTCTTCATCGTCTTCTGGATCCTCTGCCTCCTCGTCGACGGCAGGAAGCTGAGACGGGAGCAGCGGGGGAGGATGGAGCCCCCGGCTCCCGAGCATCCGAACTGCCTATGCCAGATCCATCCCTTCGATGACGACGAGACGAAGACCTGGCCGGGGCCGGAAGCAGGAACATGAAGAACGGTCGTCGCGGGCCCGACTTCGAGCGCCAGGTCTTCGCCGACCTCGCGGCTCGGGGAGCCCTCTGTGTCCGGTCTGCAGGATCCCGCGGGATCGCCGACGTCGTCGCCTTCTGGCCCTCCGGCCCGGCCTGGCTTGTCCAGGCCAAGATCAACGGGAAGATGAAGGCCGTCGACGCCCGGACCCTGGGGCGCACGGCTCGCGCCTTCTCCGTCGTCCCGGTCAAGGCCTCTCGGCCGAAGCGGGGGAAGATCCTGTACGAGCGGTACCACTCCTACGCCTCGACCGGATTCCAGTGGAGTGAGCTCGAGCCATGAGCCCCATCTACCCATTCCGCTGCGAGTGCGGCTATGCGGAGGACGTCAATGCCGAAGCATCAGCTGCCGCGGCCGTCCTCCGCGATCACCCGCCGCACTGCCGGCGGTGCGGGAAGGTGAAAAACCAGCCTCCTGATTTAACAGCGGGAGAATTTAACAGGAGGGAATGATGGACGTGATCATAGTTCGGTTGGATTTAGAGGTGCAAGTCAGTCTTCCGGAGGGACCAATCCTGCATGATGGAGAGTTGGTTGCCGAGTGCAGAGAAAGAGCAATTGAAACAGCACTTTGCGCTATTCCGCAACAGGCGAATATCTACATAGACGGTGAGGACAAAGAGCCCGCAAAGGTCTTCATTGATGCTTCGGAAGACTTTTCTGTGGATGAGGTTCGGATCGAAGGCGAGTGATGTTTGAANNTGTTTGAAGCGGAAAACGACATCAAAAAACATTTCCGGTATGTATCGTTTAACAGCGAGAGAATACCCGTTAGTTTACAGCGATGATAAAAACAGGACATTTTTTTTCCGGCGGTGGCGGTGGAATTTTGGCCGCGGAGGTTTTAGGACATGAATCAGTATTTGCACTCGAAATCGATGAAAGGCGATGTCGAATCATCCGCGAGTCTGGATGGTTCCCCGGCATCCACGTCGAATGCTCAGACATCCGGCAGTTTGACCCTGAACCATGGAAAGGACGAATGGATTGCATCGCAGCGGGATTCCCTTGCCAAGATATTTCATCTGCTGGTCCAGGTCATGGAATCAACGGAAAAAGATCGGGGCTTATATGGCAATTATTCCAGGCAATTGACGTTATTCAACCACCAATCATCTTCCTTGAAAACTCCCCACGAATCAGAACCAAAGGCAGGCGGGAAATCATTAAGGCCCTCGTGGAGAGAGGATATTCCTGGCGAGACGGAACGCTTGCAGCCTCTCATGTCGGCGCGGGCCATAAAAGAAATCGCTGGTGGTGCCTTGCTGCCAACGATAACGGTCTGTGGAAACTGGAACAGGAAAGGCGCATCGCAGAACAGCGGGGATGGATTGGCAACAGCTTTACGGAAAATGCCGACTTTACTATGCAGCGATGGCGATCACGGCGGCCCGAATGCGCGAGACAGCAGCGGCAGATGTTCGCTATCCGGCGCGGTTGCGAGACTACCGACTCTTACCAGTGCGGACGGAACCGGCGGGCCTGGNNAGAAACGCAAGGGTGGCTTGAATTTGCGGACAGCATTGAGCGAGCTTTTAAGCTCGGCGGACTTTCCGATCTTGACGCAGAAGCGATTGCAGTCGCCGGAGCGTATACAAAAACAATCAATTGGTCATCGCCTGACGCCGGCGCTTGCCGAGTGGTGGATGGGCTGGCCGATAGGGTGGACCGCATTAAAACCTGCGGAGATGGGCAGGTCCCTCTCCAAGCGGCGGTAGCGTGGGCACTTCTGGCGTGGGGTTAATATGTTCGCTGGCTGGAAAATAACCAACATCTTTGACGCCCCGATGCCATGTGAGTTGGACACGGTTGACGGGCCCTACAACAAGACCGGATACCGGCTTGAGCATCGAGAGGACGGATTTGCTATCACG
>MTKX01000618.1_pt5 | contig 32800 bp, 24 predicted proteins | sample 1042771 | NCBI WGS metagenome assembly MTKX01 (sample SAMN06212183, study PRJNA360534) | anaerobic digester metagenome | biome: Wastewater treatment plant; material: sludge; isolation source: anaerobic digester fed with sludge from wastewater treatment plant | place: Denmark: WWTP Randers ...
CCCGTGGCCGTCCCCGGGGCCCTCGTCAGCGCCCAGGTCTACGACGCCACGGCGGCCGATCCCAAGGACCGGGTCCTCGTGCGCACCGCCACCCTGAGCGACGACGCCGGCGCCTACAAGCTCTTCATCGGAGCCGGGTCCTACAACTTCGTCGCCGGCCGCCTGGGCGACGTCGAGCCCGTCTTCGCCCCGGTCGCCCTCCCGCTCACCGTCGAGGCCGACACGACGCCCACCCAGGACTTCTCCGTCGAGGACGTCGCCGCGGCCGACCTCGGCACGCTCGACGGCACGGTGACGATCGCCAGCCCGGCCACGGACGCCTACGTGACCATCTCGGTCCGCACGACCGTCACGCTGACGACCGGGGACGCCGTCGTCGAGGTCTGGACGGCCAACGTCCAGGACGGCGGGACCTACTCCATCAAGCTGCCGGCCGGGACCTACAGCGTCGTCGCCTGGACGAGCGGCCGGCCGACCTTCGAAGCGACCGGCGTCGCCCTGACGGCGAACACGACGACTTCGGTCCCCGTCTCCTTCTGATCGGCACGCTCTGAAAGGGCCTTCCGGGGCGAAACCCGGAAGGCCCTTCGTTTTTCGTCCCCTACGTTGACCCGGCCGCCGGATTCTCCTATAATCCGTCCGGGTGCACGGGGCAATGAGGCCCCGCGCAGGTTATCGCCTCACGGGTGGTCGGGCCGCCATCCTTATCGTCCCGGAACGCCGCCCCGGCGTTCGGGGCGCCGATAGGGAGTCGCCATGGCCCAGGGTATGACCACCAACGGCTGGATCTTCTTCGCGCTCGGCTGGGGCACGATCATCGCCCTGGCCCTGTACTGCTTCCGCCGCGTCCTGTTCGGCAAAAAACCCGAGATCGTCGTCGAGGCCGGCGGCCGCGAGCAATGGGGCTCGCGGGTCGGGCTCATCCTGGCCGTGGCCGGCAACGCCATCGGCCTGGGCAACTTCCTGCGCTTCCCGGTCAAGGCGGCCGCCAACGGCGGCGGGGCCTTCATGATCCCCTACTTCGTGGCCTTCCTCCTTCTCGGCATCCCCATGATGTGGGTCGAGTGGACGATCGGCCGCATGGGCGGCGCCCACGGCCACGGCACGACGCCGGGCATTCTCAACCTGCTCTGGAAGAAAGCGCCGTCGAAATACCTCGGCGCGTTGGGCATCGTCATCCCCTTCGTCATCGTCATCTACTACAACTTCATCGAGTCGTGGTGCCTGGGCTACTCCTGGTTCTCGGTGACGGGCAAGTACTTCGGGCACGCCAATCGCGAGGCCATGGGCCAATTCCTGCGCGGTTTCCAGGGGGTCGAGTCGAACGAGTTCTTCAGTTCGCTCGCGCCCATCCTCGTTTTCTGGGGCATCACCATCGCCCTGAACTTCTTCTTCCTGTACAAGGGCATCTCCCGAGGCATCGAGGTCCTGGCCAAATACGGCATGCCGCTCCTCTTCATCTTCGGCATCGTCCTCGTCGTCCGCGTCCTGACCCTGGGCACGCCCGATCCGTCGACGCCGGAGCTCAACATCGGGGCCGGTCTGGGGTATATCTGGAACCCCGACTTCAGCCGCCTGGGGTCGGCCACGGTCTGGCTGGTCGCGGCCGGGCAGATCTTCTTCACATTGAGCCTGGGCCAGGGCATCATCAACACCTACGCGTCCTACGTCCGCGAGAAACAGGACATCACCCTCAACGGTATCACGACCGCCTCGACCAACGAGTTCGCCGAGGTCGTGCTCGGCGGCACCATCGCCATCCCGGCCGCCGTCGTCTTCTTCGGCCTGGCCGAGACCCAGACCATCTCCCAGGGCGGCGCCTTCAATCTCGGCTTCCAGGCCCTGCCGGTCATCTTCCAGAAGATCCCGCTCGGCCAGATCTTCGGCGGCATGTTCTTCTTCCTGCTGTTCATCGCCGGCATCACCTCGTCCGTGGCCATGACCCAGCCGGCTATCGCCTTCCTCCAGGACGAGTTCAAATGGAAGCGCGAGAAGGCCGTCGTGGCCGTGTTCTCCGTGCTGGTCACGATGACCGCCATGGTCATCGCCTTCTTCAAGTTCGGCTTCCTCGACGAGCTCGACTTCTGGGCCGGCACCTTCGGCCTGGTCGTCTTCGCGGCCATCGAGATCGTCCTGTTCTCCTGGGTCTTCGGTCTGAAGAAGGGCTGGCAGGAGATGCACAAGGGCGCCGACCTCAAGGTGCCGCGCGTCTTCCGCTTCATCCTGACCTACATCACGCCCATCTACCTGCTGGTCATGCTGGCCATCTGGACCTATCAGGACGCCGTCAAGGAGTTCCTGATGACGGGCAAGGACGAAGCCCACAAGCCCTACCTCTGGGGCGCCCGGGTCATGATCGTCGCCCTGCTCCTGGCCATGTGCCTGCTCATCCGCAAGGCCTGGAACCGGAAAAAGGCCGAGCCGCAGGCGTCATGAAGAAGGCCGACGCGTTCACCTGCCCCGCGCCGGTCAGGAAAAAAAAGGGGGGCGGCCACCCGTTCATGCGCGCCCTGCTCTTCGGCGCGGGCGTGCCCAGCCTCCTCCTCTGGGCCTGGTTCGTAGCGACGGACCGGGCCCCGGGACTGGCCGACTTCCTGTTCGGCCTGACGGCCCTGTGGATGCTGTTCGTCCGCGTGTTCGAGGCCAGCGGCATCATCGACGGGGCCGCGCCGCCCGCGAAGGCCGAGCGCCGGCGTGTCGCCTTGTTCACGGCCGCGCTGACGGCGGGCGCGGCCGGGCTCTACGCCCTGGCTAAGTTCGTCGGCTTCTGAACTCGCCAGCCCGCCTTTCGCGGCTCAGCGCTTCTTCGGCCGGAAGACGATGCCCATCGGCTTGAGATAGTCCTCGAGGGCGGGCAGACCGAGTTCTTTGCGCCATTCGTCCACCCTCGTCTCGTCCTCGAGGGGATAGAGCTCTTCCTTCTTCGTCTGCTCGTTGTACCTCGTGTGCGTTCCGTACCTTTGGGGCTGGTTCTCGTTGTACAGGCCCCGGTCGTAGACGGCGGCGTATCGCTCCCAGGGGAGCTCCCCCGCCTCGCAGACCTTCTTGATATCAGCCAGATACTTCTTCTGGGCCCCGTCGCTCGAGTGCATCACGACCAGGAAGGCGGCCATGGCCGCCTCGCGCCCGACGGCCGCGACCCGGGGCCAGCCCTTTTTGGAGATGAGTTCCTCGAGCTCGGCCTGGCTCCGCTGTTGGATCATGAATTTGAGCGACCACAAGGCCTCGACGACCGAGGACCTCATGCCGATCTTACGGCCGGCGATGCCGACCTCCTGGAAGAAGGCCTGGTCCCAGGCCCTCATCTTCCATAGCGCCTTGGCATAAGCGACATCCCTATAGGCCGTGCTGGACTTGGCGGAGAGCGCGGCCAAGAGCCCGTCCTCGAACGCGCCCCAGCGCCGGTCCCCCCGGGCCGTCACGAGATCGCCGTCGGTCAGGATCCCCAGCGAAGGAGCCAGCTCCGCGGCCTGAGAGAGGTACTTGAAGCATTCGTCCATCTTCTTGTTGATGGACAGCGCCCGGGCCAGGCCGAGAACGGCACCCGCGTCCTTGGGGTCCTGGAGCAGGGCCTTCCGGTATTCCTCGATGGCCCCCGGGATATCGCCTTCGGCCCGCAGCCGTTCGCCGGGGCTCTGCGGCGGGGACGGCGGAGGGGCCTGGGCGAAAGCCCCGGCGGCAAGCGCCAAGAGGGACATGAAGGCCAGCGTCTTCGGGACGGACATGGGTATTCTCCTGAGTTCTGGGCATCGCTCTGCAGAGAATACTCCGTGGCCCAACCTATCGTTTCAGATCCTGGCTCCCTCGATGTCCTAACAAGCGACTTGCAGCGCGCTTGAGCGAGTTCTTACCCGAAGTCTCGCTAAGGACCTTATCCGGGTCAAGACCGCGCCGCCGGCATTTCCATTCGAATTCCGGATCATCGACATCCAGAGCGGTCGCGACTTCCTCGATCGAACCCAGGCCGAAAAGGGCGCTTTTCTTTCGGGCCGCATTCGATATATGGAAATCCTGATGTCCGACACCGATCCCGAGATCCATGACCCCTTCTTCGAACTCCACGGGCCTGTGACCGATCCACCGAGTGAATGTCCCGTCACGATCCCGGGCGTTTGCGCATGCCCAGCTTACGCCATAAATGAGCGGCACCCAAACGACCTCGTCCTCGCGAAGATCTTCGTAGAAGATCTTGGCTGCTCGAAAGAGGGCGGTTCGGGCGAAAACTGCGTGTCTCACTTCATTTAATCCGAGGAATTCGATCCCCTTAGGGGTCCCAAAGGCATCGATCTTGATAACCTCGACCGACCCGAGATGGGTGATCGAAGCATTCATGAATAGCCCGTCGTGATCGGCCTCGCGAGGGCCACTCGAGCCGGGCTTCAATTGCCAGACAAGGCAGTAGCGAGGTTTATACGGGCTATCCATAGATGAAAGTTTATTTATGAGTTCTGGCCAGAAAGGCAGGTCCGGAGCAAGAGACAGGTCCCGAGCCGTGCCGGCCTCCACATCGCGTCCGTAGGCGGCCTCATCGTTCAGATATTCGGCGCCACGCTTCGTTCCCATGATCTCGAGGCAGCACAAGTGGTGGAGCCGCAGCATGTCCGGCCAAGGGAGTTGCATGGGACCTCGTTGAATGAGCCTGGCCTTCTCCTCGGGATCGAACCTCCAGTATTTCCTTTGGATCTCCGTCAGCAAATCGGTTAATTCCTGGTCCTTGGGCACTTCAGACATCTTTGGCTCCGTATCCCGATTCAAACGCACTCGGGCTGAGAAGGCGCCCTGCTCGCGGCCGATAATCCTCTTGCCTGGTCAATCCTAGCACGCCCCTGCCGGGCCGTTCAATACTGATGTGGTTCTTGACACTACCTCAAGGACGGTCTACCATCTGTCAGCCCGCGGGAGGGTGAGGCATCCGGTGATGCCTCCGGACTTCAAAAGCGCCTTTGCGGAAAACCGCCACTCATCGTTTCTTCCCTGTTGGACTGAATCATGTTTGATTTTCTTGTACTTACCGATCTTGATGGTTTGAGCCTGACTAATCTAGATTGAGCCGCTTTGAGCAAGGTTTTGTACAATCCTTGCACAATTTATTTAGGATACCGGTGTGACACGGCGGACTAGTCTGCTCACCTCCTGCCACCACCCTTGCACCACTTCCCTGCCCTGTGCTACCCTTCGGCTGGCTAAGGAGGACTTGTCAGATGGGCAAGACAGGGCTTCCCCATAACACCAGCAGGTATGGGACACTCCTTACTGTCCTTGCCCTTTCATCGCTCTCTATCATCCCAGCCCTTGAAGCACAAGGAAAAACCGTACGGCCAAACGAATTGGCCTGTCCCGTCACTGCCAACCTGTCCCCCGAACAATCAAGAATTGGAGATTCAATCAGATTTGTTTTTCCAGACGGTTCAATCCCCCGCCGTATCTCGATGGCCTTGGTCCATCCTGAAGGCAAAGATATAGATGTCAGATTCACGTGGGCAGGGGCCAACGAACCCCGCGTGCCTTATGTCAACTGGGGGAAAAGAACGGGCGTCCTGGTGATAAATGGGACAGGAAAGACCGATTGCTTCTTCCTTGGATGGAGGGAAACAGATATTCCGGAAAATGTCCCCTGCAAGGAGTTCGCGCTGGTCGTTCCCGAGAGCATCCTGGTCAAAGAGATCTCATTCTCTAGTCTTCCGTCCGAGAAACCTCAAGTGCTTTGCCCGATGCCAGAACTAGTGAGGGAGATTGAACAGGCCTTTGAAGACTGCAAAAGAAATCCTCAGGACATGAACAAGACTCAGGTTCTTATCCAATTGCTCGAAAAAGCAACGCCCAGATATGACTGTCGCAGATCCTATGACAGCAGACCCGTTCCGGCTTGGTGGTTAGGCGACCACGATGCGTGGCGGTGGGTCGATTATCTGCTTGACAGAGTACTCAAGGATGATGGTGATGCGCTCCGTGTTTTTGAGAAGTTCTTAGCCTCGTCGGATGGAGCATTTGCCGAAGTCTGGAGCGAGGAGATGTCGGAGATCCTAAGAAACAAGCCTCTCCTCGTCCTCGAGAACTGGACAGGAAGCGAAGATAACAGAATGGCGGTGGGCATGGCCAGACCTTGGCCTTTACACGGAAACCCAGAGATCGACCACCTGATTGAGATCTACCGTGACATCGCTGCCAAGGAGCCGAAGTACAAGTCCGCTTGCGATGAGATCATCCGCATCCTCGACGAAAAGAGTAACAAATAGGTCGATCCATTAAGTAAACGCCTCCCTAGACCGAGCCGACGTATCAGGGCCGTCTTGACACCCCGTCGCTGAGAGGCTACCATCGTTCAGCCCTCGGGAGGGTGAAGGATCCGGTGATCCTTCCGGACTTCAAAAGCGCCTTAAGGGGAAAATGGCCTCTCGGAATTTCCGCCTGTTGGAATGTATTTAGCTGTCTTTTCTTGCGTTTACCGATCTTGATGGTTTGATCACGTTTAGGCTAGACTGAGCCGGATTGTGCATTTGTTTGCACAATCTCTGCACAATTATTTTGCGTACTTATGTAACACAGCGGACTTGTCTGCACTGCCTGCCATAGAGCTTTCGTCGCTTCCCTGCCCTATGCCTGACTTCAATTGGGGCGGCAGTCACTCCTTGGGCACTACTCCGATGCAGGCAAGCCCGGCCCCCGATGCGATGATCTTGTTTAGACAGCGCGATAACGATAGTATACTCTGTCGTAAGCCCAATGAGTCGGGGCTCCTTTATTAGGCAGGAGCAGGGAGTGAGCTGGAAACGATATCTCAAACGGCAAAAGAGCGTCGCAACAATTGAGGAGGTCGACGCGCTGCCTCATGATACAGAGTCGATCCGTCTCATAAATGGCGATGACACCAAGATCTTAGCCGTTTCCCGGTTCACGCAGCTGAAGCTCCTTTTTCAAGATGGGAAATCTAGGATCACAGATGAAGGATTGGCGATCCTGGGTAAAATGGCCTCGCTAGAGGCACTCGACTTGGAATGGAGCGATTCGATCACCGACAGAGGCCTGATGTTCCTTGCCGGCCTTTCGTCGCTCAAATGGCTGGACGTTGGATTCTGTCGGTCGTTGACCCCTACGGGGATATGCGCTCTCAGGTCAGCCCTTCCAGGCTGCGAGATAGACTCTGATGGCAGCGGTGGCGGTTCTAATAGTCCTGCCTAGCCCTCGTCTCTGCGGAATGCACTTTTCTTGACACCCTTTGCAGGACGGACTAACATCATTCAGCCCTCGGGAGGGTGAGGCATCCGGTGATGTCTCCGGACTTCAAATCCGGTATGGGGCTATAAACGTCCCGGATGGGTTCGACTCCCATACCTTCCCGCCACTCCGCCGATCTTCAGGCAGGGACTGCCCCCCCGTTCGATATCACGGGGTTCCGCCCTTTACCCATCAGAACGTCAGCGCTCGAAGATCAGACTGTAGGGCATCCGGCCGAACTCGAAAGCGAAGACGAACCTCCAACCTTCTTGGGCCTGGGCGTTGAGCATCTGCTCGACGTTCTGGCCCGTCGACGGATATGGCATGACCTTGTACTCCCGGGATTGAGCCTCGCCCGCGCTCGCGGGAACGGCGACCAATCCCTTGATCAATAGCGCCGCGAGCAGGACGAGCGCGACATTGACCAAGATGGTTGTCGAACGGGATAGTTTCATCGGTTCCTCCCCACATCACTATAGCACCGATCGGCGAGGGCCGGAAGGTACGGCGCCGGCCTATTGCCGCTCGAGTTGACAGCCCGGGCCGTACGCGTTTAATATCGGCGTGGGTGGGAATCGTGAATCGGTGAGGTCGTCTATTGAGAGTCCCTATCGCTATCCTTGTGTTCCTGCTTTCGTTCCTGCTGACGCCTCTCGGTGCCGCCGCGCCTTCCCCCCGTCCCGCCGCGCTCGCGGGCGGAGCCGCGGCCGCCGTCAAGGTCCCGCCCTGGCTCGCCGACGAGACCGCCCGGACGGTCCCCGCGCTCCCGCCCGACACGGAGGCCGTCGTGCTTCTCGACGAACGGACCGTGACCGTCGACGACAAGGGCGTCCTCTCGGTCCTCTGCCGGCGCGCCACCCGGATCCTCCGCCAGCCCGGCGTCGAGGAGGGCCGCCGGCTCGTCCTGGCCGAGACCTACGACGCCAAGGTCAAGTCGATGACCGGCTGGGCCGTCACCTCCAACGGGGCGCTGCGCCAGACCACGATGAAGGAGGTCATCTCGTCGTCCCTGGCCGCCGACACCCTGTACATGGACGCCCGGATCCTGATGCTCATCGTCCCCGACGTCGACCCCGGGAGCGTCGTCGGCTTCGAGTGGCGCGAGGTCCGCACGCCGCCCACGGTCGAGGACGCCGTCGACATCCAGGGCCGCTTCCCGGTCCTGCGGACACGCTATTCCCTGGCCCTGCCGCCCCGCTGGCAGGCCCATCCGACCTGGATCAACTGGCCGAACGTCGAGCTGGGCCGGAATCCCTCCGCCCCCGCTGTCAGCTCCTTCGAGGTCCGCGACGTCCCGGCCGTCGGCGATGAACCGTACATGCCGGACGAGCGGGCCCTGGCCGCCCGTTTCGTGGTCCGGCTCCAGCCCCCCGAGGGCGAAGGCCCCGATTCCTTCGCCGATTGGAACGACATGGGCGCCTGGTACACCGGCCTCAGCGAGCCGCGGCGCGCGCCCGACAGCACGATCGCCGACAAGGCTCGCGAGCTCACGGCCGGCGCCGACTCCCCGCTCGGGCGGATTACCGCCCTGGCGCGCTTCGTCCAGAGGGACATCCGCTACGTCTCGGTCCAGATCGGCGTCGGCGGTTTCCAGCCCCATCCCGCCCCGGACATCCTCAAGAACCGCTACGGCGACTGCAAGGACAAGGCCACCCTGCTCGCGGCCCTGCTCCGGACTTCCGGCCTGGATTCGCGGTATCTCCTCGTCAACACCGCGCGCGGCGTCGTGACCCCCGGCTCCCCGGTCTCGCTCTACAGTTTCAACCACGCCATCCTGGCCGTCCGGCTCCCCGACGAGGTCCCCGACGCCGGTCTCGACGCGCTCGTCCGCCACCCCCGGCTCGGCCGCCTCCTGGTCTTCGATCCGACCATGCCGACGACGCCGGTCGGCCGCCTGCCGTATTACCTCCAGGACAACACCGCCCTGCTCGTCGACGGAGACGCCGGCGAGCTCGTCCGGCTGCCGAGTCCGGCCCCGGAGGGAAACGCCCTGGACCGCTCCGCCCGCCTGATCCTCTCGCTCGACGGCACCCTGAGCGGCCGGATCACGGAGACGCGCCGCGGCGCCGCCGCCGATTCCCTGCGCTACCGGATGCAGGCCTCCACGGAATCGGACCGCCGCAAGTTCCTCGAGACCTTCCTGTCCCAGTCCCTCGGCTCGTTCTCCCTCCGGAGCTTCGAGTTCCGGGGCCTCGAGGACGCCGCGAGCGACCTCGTCCTCAGCTATGACATCATGGCCCCGGCCTACGCCAAGAAAGCCGGCGGCTATCTCGTGCTCCGCCCCCGGGTCGTCGGGACCAAGGCCGTCGACCTGGCCTCCCGCGATCGCAAGCCCCGCCGCCATCCCATCGACCTCGAGACGACGCTCCTGGCCCGCGACGAGTTCACCGTCGAGCTGCCGCCCGCCTGGACCGTCGAAGGACTGCCGGCCCCCGTCGAGCTCGAGGCCGGTTTCGCCGCCTACCGCAGCCGGACGGAGGCGGAGGGCGGCCGCATCGTCTATCGACGCGAATACCGCGTGACCGAAGCCGTCGTTCCCGCCGCGCGCTTCGACCGGGCCCTGGAGTTCTTCCTGGCCGTGGGCGCCGAGGAGCAGCGCAGCCTGCTCCTCAAGACAGGCGGGGAAGGGAAGCATCCATGACCGTGAACCGTCACTTGCCTCGCTCGGCCGCCATCGCCGCGATGGCCGTCGCGTCCCTCCTTCTGGCCGCCGCGCCGGCCGCCCTCGCCGCCCCCCAGTCCTGGCCGGTCATCCCCGACGCGGAGCGGGCCATGACCGAGTGCGCCCAGCAGCCCGGCGCCGACGCCGTCTGGCTCTACCGCGAGGTCGTCACCGATCACGAGAACATGGCGACCAAGGTCTACAAGCGGCTGAAGATCCTCAAGGAGTCGGGCCGCGACCGGGCCAACATCGAGATCCCCTACTACGTCGGCCGCCAGAAGGTCACGGACATCGAGGCCCGGGTGGTGCCACCCCAGGGATCGCCCCGTCCCTTCGAGGGCCAGGTCTTCGACAAGACGGCCGTCCGCTACCGCCGATTCCGGGTCTCCTACAAGACCTTCGCCGTGCCCGACGTCAAGCCCGGCTCCATCGTCGAGTTCCGCTACCGGATCGTCCCGGACACGGACGGCGGGGGAGGCGGCGACGACGACGAGGACCTGACCAGCCGGCTCCAGGCGTCGGACAGGCCCGAGGAGGGCGGCCTGCCGAAGGCCAAGGAACTGTTGTCGTTCCCGGCCATCCGGTGGGAGCTCCAGGACGACCTGTTCACCCGGCGGGTCCGCTACGAGTACATCGCCTTCCCCTACATCGATCTCCTCTTCTCCGGGCCCTGCCGCCTGTCCTGGGTCGGGCACAAGATCGGCGCGGCCCGCCCCGTCTCCAAGACCAGTCACATCGAGTTCGAGATGGAGGACGTCCCGGCCTTCGCCGAGGAGGAGTACATGACCTCGCCGGAAGCCGAGCAGATGTCCGTCGACGTCTTCTACCTCGACATGCGCATCAGCGACCGAGACGAATTCTGGCGGCGCGAGAGCGAGGTCTGGCAGAAGTCGGCGGCGCGGTTCATGGGGGACGGACCCGGCCTCGCCAAGGTCCGCGAGCTCGCCGGCGACGAGGGCGAGCCCGAGGCCCGGCTACGCCGTCTCTACGACGCCGTCCAGGCCCTGCGCAACCTGAGCTACGAGAAGGGCCTGACACGGAAGCTCAAGAAGGAGCAGAAGATCAAGTCCAACCGCAGCGTCGCCGACGTCCTCGAGCGCGGCTACGGCGTGCGCAGCGACCTGACCCGGACCTTCGTCGCCCTGGCCCGGACGGCCGGCTTCGAGGCCGAGGTCGTCCGCGTTTCCAACCGGGACGACAAGGTCTTCCGCATCAACCTCCTGTCCTTCTACGACCAGATGGACGCGGAACTGGCCCGGGTCGTCGTCGGCGGCCGGCCGATGCTCTTCGACCCCGCCACGCCCTACTGCCCGTTCGGGCTCGTCCATTGGAGCCGCTCCAACGCCACGGCCCTGCGGGCCACGGACGGCTCGCCGGCCTTCTTCACCACTTCCGTCTACGATCCCGACCTGGCCCTGACCCGCCGGGACATCGCCCTCAAGCTGGACCCCGGCGGCGCTCTCGCCGGGACGGTCCGGACGACCTACATGGGCCACGAAGCCCTGGTCCGCCGGCTCGAACACATCCGCGGCGACGACGAGAGCCGCAAGAAGGACTTCGAGCAGGAGTTGGCCGACGTCCTGCCGCCCGGCGCGAGCGTGACCCTGACGGGGATCGAGCACGCCGCCGACAGCGCGCCCGAGCTCGTCGTCCGCTACGACGTCGCCATCCCCGGACTGGCCGCGGTCGCCGGCGACAAGGTCCTCCTTCCCGCCTACCCGCTGACGGGGACGGGCAGCTATCCCTTCCGCCATGCCGAGCGCAGCTTCCCGGTCTATTTCCCCTATCCCTTCCGCGAGCTCGACGTTATCCGCATCGAGCTGCCCGCCGGGCTCGCGCCCGAGGTCCGGCCGCAGCTTCGCGAGTCCCGGAACGAGTTCTCCGCCTACACCCTGGCCTGCGACGAAGACGGCCCGGGCGTCCTGCGCGTCCAGCGCGACCTCACCGTCAAGAAGTGTTTCTTCGGGCTCGACCGCTACGCCGCGGTCAAGGGCTTCTTCGACGCCGCCCGGACGGCCGACGGGGAGCAGATCGTCCTGACGAAGCCGAAGCGGCCGGGGGCCGGCGTTTGACTTCCCCGCGCCTATCTGCGCATTATAGAGACAGAGATCGGAAGATACGGAGAGATACGACATGACCTTCGCACCGAGGTCCGTCCGCGCCGCGCTCGCCGCGGCCTTCGCCCTGGCCGTCCTCCTCGCGCCGCCCGCTTCGGCCGAAGTCTTCAAGGCCCGTATGCTGACCGGCATGGCCCCCGTCGAGCCGCCCATGGTCAACGTCCAGATGGAGATCACCGGTTGGACGACGCTCGAGGAGATCCGCCAGTTCCAGGACATCCTCGGCTCGGCCGGCATCGACGCCTTCCTGGCCGCCTTCAACCAGGCCGACAAGGGCACGGTCCGGTTCATGACCACGCGCGGCTGGAACCTGCCCATCCACGCCGCCGTCGTGGTCCCCGACGACAAGGGCGGCAAGGTCGTGCGGCTGTTCTTCAACCGCCAATCCTGGAACCCGGGCTCCTACAAACCGGTCGGGCGGCACTATTTCATGGCCATCGAGCTCAAGCTCAATGAGAAGGGCAAGGGCGAGGGGCGGTTCTACGAGGACGCTCAGCTCAAGCTGAACTCCCTCGCGGCGACGGTCGAGATCGAGACCTACGAGTCGGCCCCCAAGCTCTTCCCGCAGGTCCAGGAAGTGGTCAAGAAGGCCGACGCGAAGAAGTAGCGTAGAGATCGCCGCCCTTCCCGTCGTAGATGACGAAGGCGGGCAGGTCGCGGACGACGATCCTCCGGACGGACTCCATCCCCAGGTCGGCGAAGTCGATCGTCTCGCTCGAGACGATGTGCTCCTTGGCGATGAGCGCGGCCGCGCCGCCGATCGTGCCCAGGAACACCCCTCCCCCGGCCTTCAGGGCCTCGACGGCCGGGGCGGTCCGGTTGCCCTTGCCGAGGGAGACGAGCGAGGCCCCGGTCTTCAGGAAATCACCCATATAGCCGTCCATGCGCTGGGCCGTGGTCGGGCCGAAGCTGCCCGAGGGCAGGCCCTTGGGCGTCTTGGCCGGGCCGGCGTAGTAAACGGGGTGGCGTTTGAGGTAATCGGGCAGGTCGCCCGTCTCGCGCAGGATCTTCGCCAGCCGGGCGTGGGCGATGTCGCGGGCCACGACGAGCGGGCCGCACAGGCGGACCAGGGTGCCCACGGCCAGTCCTTTGAGCTTGGCCAGGATGGCCGCCATGGGTTGGCCGAGATCGATCGCCACCGCCGACGCGGGCCCGGCCGCCCGGGCACCCTCGAGGAACCGGGCCGGCCGCCGCTCGACCTCTTCCAGGAAGACGCCCTCGGCCGTGATCTTGCCCCGCAGTCCGCGGTCGGCGTTGCAGGAGACGCCCAATCCGATCGGGCACGATCCGGCGTGGCGGGGCAGGCGGACGAAGCGCGCTTCGTGGGCGAGATAGCGCCCGCCGAACTGGGCCCCGAGTCCCGTATCCCGGGCCAGGCGCAGGACGCGTTCCTCCCAACCGAGGTCGCGGAAGGCGTCGCCGCGCCGGCCGCCCCGCTTCGGGAGGCCGTCGAGGAAGCCGGCCGAGGCCAGCTTGACGGCCTTCAGGGTCGCCTCGGGCGACAGGCCGCCGACCACGACGGCGATACGGTAGGGCGGGCAGGCGGCCACGCCGAGGGCCCGGATCTTCTCGGCCAGGAAGGCCTCGAGCGCGGCGTCCTCGAGCCGGGCCTTGGATTCCTGGAACAGGGCGATCTTGTTGGACGAGCCGCCGCCCTTGGCCAGGAAGAAGAACCGGTATTCGTCGCCGGGGACGGCCTGGAGCTCGATCTGGGCCGGCAGGTTGGTCCCGGTGTTGACCTCGTCCATGACCGTGACCGGGGCCATGACGGAATAGCGCAGGTTGCGCGTCCGGTAGACGCGGGACGCGGCCGCCGCCAGGACCTCCTCGTCCCGGCCGTCGGTGATGACGCGGAAGCCACGGCCGCCGAAGACCTGGATGGAGCCGGTGTCCTGGCAGAGCGGCAGCACGCCCTCGGCCGCGATGACGGCGTTGCGAAGGACGGCCTCGGCCACGAAGCGGTCGTTCGCCGAGGCGTCCGGGGCGTCGAGGACGCGGCGCATGGCCGCCAGGAAGTCCGGCCGCAGGAAGAACGCCAGGTCCGCGAAGGCCTCGCCGGCCAGGGCCGCCAGGGCCCCGTCGGCGACGCGCAGAGCCGTCCGGCCGCTGCAGACGGCCTTGCCGACGCCGCGCGCCGCGAGCTTGCGGTACTTGGCCCGGTCCCGTCCCGCGGCGAAGGCGTTCATTCGTAGATCCCCTCGACGTCGATGAGGTCCTCGAAAGCGTCCTCCCCTTTCTTGCCGACCAGGCCGATGACGTAATACTCCTTGCTCATGTGGTCGTAGCGGTATTCCTTGATGAGGCGGAAGTTCTCGATCTTGCCGCTCGAGGAGACGTGGGTCCGCGTCCCCGTGCAGGGCATGGTGCTCTCGCCGATGCCCAGGGTGTTTTCGCCGCAGACGGACAGCGGCACGTCCTTGGCGATGATGGCCAGAACCTTCTTCTCGAGCTCGTGGAGGTCGACGTCGGGCCGCTCCTTGAAGTTCAGGACGAAGCCCTGGCGGACGTCGGAGTGCAGGGGCGGGAAGGGGATGCGGTAGTCTTTCTCCAAAACCATGCAGGTGATGTCCTCGGCCGAGTGGGCCATCAGCCGGTACCTGATGGTCTTGTCGACGACCTCCTTGATGGCCCGGGGGAAGGGCCCGAAGACCGTCGGCCGGGCGACGATGATCTCCTCGCCGATGCCGATGAGGACCTGGGCGTTGTGGCCCAAAGACTCGTAGACGAGGTCGAAGTGCTCGACGACGACCCGGCGGTGGTGGGAGACGGCCTTGAGGATGGCTTCCGCGAGCTCGTACTTCTGGTGGAAGGCCAGCTCGTAGCGGGCATCGACGTGGAAGGTGTGGCCCGAGAAGGGGTCGGCGGGGTCGAAGTCGTATAGCGGCGTCGGCCGGACGTTGATGCCCTCGTCGTCGTTGGTCAGCTCGAGCCCGGGGAAGAGCCCCTTGATGAGGGTCGACTTACCCGAGCCCTCGGCGCCGAGGATGCCGATGAGCAGGTCGGTCGGCGTCAGGTACTTCTGGGCCAGCTCGGCCGCGACCATGTACAGCCGGTTGCTGCCGCGGGGGGCGTAGTAGGTGGCATAGAGGAGCGTCTCGCGGTGGACCGTGCCTTGGCCGAGCTTCATCATGGAGCGGCCTCCTCTCTCCTCTAGTAGGTCAGGCTCAGGAGCGGGGCGTGCTGCTGCGCGCCGTAGATGTCCGTCTCGCCCGCGTCGCCCGACGGGATGGGCCGGCGCATGGTGATCTTGAGGGCGTTGCTGGGCTCGAAGTAGACGATCTTGAGGATGTCGGCGACGGGCCGCTTGTAGAGCGCGGCGACCTTCTTTTTGGTGACGATGTTCCGGCGGCGGAAGAGCTCGAAGTGCTCGCGGTCCTTGAACAGGATGTCGAGCGTCAACTCGTAGGGCCCGGAGTTCTTGGACCGGATGACCTTGGCGGCGCCGAGGATGCTGCGCTTCATGACCTCTCCTTTCCGCCCCGGAAGACGACCGTCCGGGCGGGGAAATCGTCCGGACGGGCGACCGGCATCAGGTGATAGACCGAGAACTCGAAGACCTCGCCCATTTTGGCATCGGAGGGCGAGAAAGGCAAGGCCAGGTTGCCGGCCGTCGAGATGCGGCCGGGATAGCCGTAGTGGAGCAGGGTCGAGCGGGTCAGGCCGCAGACCGAGTCGGCCGCGGCCTGGGTCGGACCGACGGCCTCGATGACGAGGCCCAGCTCGTGCGAGCGGACCGTCTTCTCGGGCTCCAAGGCGCCCATGACGCCGTCCTTGCCGTAGACGTGGAAGAAGACCCGGCCCTCGACCTTCTCGGCCGCCAGGATGTCCTTGACCTGGGACTCGACGCCGGCCAGGATGCCGTCAATCTCGCGGATCATGATGGGGTCGCGGGTGCCGGCCACGGCGATGGTCCGGTAGCCGACCCTGCGGACGCCCTCGAGCTTGACGTAGTAACGCTCGCTCTCGACGTGGCGGCTGCCGCGGACCTCGACCCGGCCGCCAGGAAGCTCGGTGAACGAGCAGGCGGTGAGGTCTAGCTCGCCGCCGGGGCCCGGCAGGTGGTAGGGATCGGTCTTCTCGTAAAGGGTGTGGGCGGCCGTCGAGACCTTGGTGAAGCGGCGCTTGGGATTGAGGGATTCGAGGACGAAGGAGTCCTCGGTGAGGGTGGCGAAGGCGCAGTCGGCCCCGGAGCCCGGCGTCGCGGCGATGGCCGCGCACTCCAGGATCTTGCCCATATGGATGGCCAGGCCCGGGTCGAAGCCGCGGGCGATGGGCAGGGCGGCGAAGACGGCCGGGTCGTAGCAGCGGCCGGCCAGGACGACCTGGCAGCCGTCCGCCAGGGCCTTCTGGATGGGCTCGACGCCCATCTGGCAGACGACGTTGACCGACTCGTCGAGGACGGCCTCGGTGAGCGGCGGGACGTAGGTCAGCGGCACGATCTCGCCCTTGCGCAGGTGCCTGCGGACGACGGCCTTGGGGACGTCGGAGTAGATGATGCCCAGGGTGAAGCTCAGCTTCTCCTCGGCCGCGATCTCGCGGACGATCTCCTCGCACCAGTCGACGTGGGGCCGGGCCCCGCTGCCGCCGGCCGTGCCGACGACGACGGGGATGCCGCGCTCGACGCCGGCCTTCAGCATGAAGCGCAGGTCGCGCTTGACGGCCGAACGGTCGGTGAAGGACTTGCCCGCCCCGAGGTAATAGGGGCCGGGATCGGTCGAGCCGGCGTCGGCCCCGATGAGGTCGGGCTTTTTGGCCAGGCCGGCCTTGAAGGAGGCCTCCGGGAAGCCGTAGCCGAGGATGGCCGTCGTCGACAGGACGCGGAACTCTTTCTTGGCTTTGTTCGGCCGGGCGGCCATGTCAGGCCTCCTTCCCCGCCCGCGAGCGGAGCACGGCCAGGACCCGCTCCATCTCGTTGCGGACGATCATGTAGCCCTCGTCGAAGCCCATGCCCGGCTTGGCCAGCAGGCGCTCGGCCCGGGCGGCCACGGCAGCGTGGACGCAGGCCTTGGCCGAGACCTCGGTCTCGTTGCAGGTGCCGCCCTGGTAGGCCTCCATGCCGTGGGCCCGGCAGTGGAGGACGGCCTCGATGGTGTTCTGGATGCCGCCGAGGTCGGGCGTCTTGATCTGGACCATGTCGCAGGACTGGGCGGCCGTGAAGTCGACGACGTCCTCGTAGGTGTTGCACCACTCGTCGGCGACGATCTTGACCCGGGAGCCCTTGGCCCGCAGCTCGCGGCGGATGGCGGCCAGGAGATCGATCTGGCGGGTCTTCTCCCCGGCGTCGACGGGCCCCTCGATGTAGAGCGGGAACTCGCCGGCCACAGGCTCGAGCGAGGCCAAGTAGTCGGCCACCCGGGCCGGCTTGAGGGCGCAGATGACGCCGATCGTGCCGTAGACGTCGATGTGGAGGGTCGGGACGTAGGCGGGATCGGTCCGGACCTTGCGGATGCGGTCGACGAGCCAGCCGACGTACTCGCGGAGGAGCTCGCCCTCGTGGCCGAGCTTGGTCTTGACGTTGTTGATGAGGGCGTGGGGCAGGACGTCGACCCGCTTCATGATCATCTTGTCGGCGTTGATGTAGCGGTCGTCGCCGCTCTGCCCGAAGATGGGCACGCGTTCGGCGGCCACGGGCAGGCCGTACTCCTCGCAGACGACCTCGGCCATGATCCGGCCCGTGGCCAGGGCCCGGGCGTGGAGCAGGGCCTGGGACAGGCCGTAGCGGATGGCCGTGTGCAGGCGCTGCCCCCCGAACTCGAGGGCCTCGAACCGGGCGGCCAGGTCGCGGAAGCGGCCGACCTCGGCGCCCTCGAGAAGGGGCCGGATGTCGCGCTCGAGGAGGGGCAGGTAGTCCGCGGCCAGGAACAGGGGGTCGCGGCCGCCGGCCCCAGAGTACTGGACGGCGGCGCAGTCGCCCAGGGCCCAGCCGCCGTTCTCGAGCTGGAGCAGGACGGACAGGGCCTCGCCGGCGACCCGGACGGCCTTGAAACCGGGGGTCTCGGGCTGGCCGCCGTAGACGGCGCCGTCGTGCGGAGCGCCGGACTTGATGGCCTGCTGGTCGTCGAAATAGAAGGCCGACGACCCGGGCACGAACAGGGCTTTGACGATCTTCATTTGGGCCTCCCGATGAGCTTGCCTTTGCTGATGGCGTAGATGTCGTCGGTCACCATCTGGAAGGTGACCGGGCGCCCCTCGGTCCGGGACCGCTCCTGCAGGCGCTCCTTGTGGAAGTTCATGATGTCGTCGCCGAGGGGCAGGGCGCCCTTGGCGAAGAGGCGGATGTAGCCTTCGTTGTCGCGGATGGGCAGGACCTTGCCCTTGTTGTAGACCGACGGGGCGAAGGGCACGTCGAGGATGCCGGAGGCGAAGGCCCGGACGACGCCCTGGACGAGGTCGTCGCCGGCGGCCGACAGGACGGCCCTCATGAGGGCGTCGACCTCGCGGCGGATGAGGTCCTTCTCGCGGTCGACGACGGCGTTGTCGGTGCAGATCCTCTGGTCCTGCATCATGCTGAGGACCTGGCGGGTGGCCTTGAGCCCGGCCGCGTTGGCCTCCTTGGTGGGGATGCCCATGGCCTCGTGGGGGGACTTGACGATGGTCTTCTCGACCTTGCCGGCGGCGGCGACGAAGGCGCCCGTGCTGATGACGGAGAAGGCCTTGGCCTCGTCCTCGGGGAAGCCGCCCATCCACTGGTGGAAGACCAGGGTCAGGTCGTAGTCGGAGAAGCCGGCGGCGCGGAAGTACTCGTCGGCGAGCTCCCGGAGAGAGGCCAGGGCGGCCAGGTCCTGCAGGACGTTGCCGCCCTGCCCGTAGCCGAGGGTCAGGGACTTGACGCCCTGTTCGAGGGCCAGCAGGCCCTCGAGGATGGCCACGGTGTGGGAGATGAAGGGCGGCACCAAGGTCCCCGTCAGCGGGCCGAAGGGCTCGCGGTTGACGCTGATGCCGTTCTCCTCGTAGTAGCCGGTCAGACGGTCGACGTACTGCCAGTGGCGCAGGCACTCCCCGACCTCGACCTTCTTGGCGTAGGGGATGTTGTAAGAGATCCCGCCGCCCTCGTAGGACGTGAAGCCGCCGGCCAGTGAGATCTCGGCCAGCAGGCGGGCGTCCGGGGTGCCGTGGCGGACCTGGGCCGGCCGGGAGACGGCCTCGGTGACCCTGCGGCAGCCGTCGCGCCCGTGGTTGACGGCCGGGAAGCCGTTGAGGAGCGAGGTGCCGGCGGCCCGCGACTTCTCGATGCCGCGGGCGGCCTCTTCGTAGCGGTTCTGCCGGGTGTAGGCGTCGATCGTCGTCGGCAGGAGGTCGGCCGTGCCCTCGGTCTCGAGGTAGCGGAGCAGGCGGATGTGGTCGTCGATGAGGGCCACGCCGGCCCGCGGCTGGATGAGGGTGCGGCCCTGGGCCTTGGCCTTGGCCATGGCCTTGGCGAAGTTCTTTTCCGCGGGCAGGGCGCGCTGGTAGCGCAGGCCGTCCTCGATGTCGGCGACGTCCCGGCCGGTGGGCCAGGAGTCGAGCACGGCCTGGCGCTGGGCCAGGAAATCCTTCCAGGGCATGCGGTGGTGTGTCATGGGTGTCCTCGTTATGCCTTTCGATCGGAGAGGGGCGTCAGGAGCTTCAGCCCGGCGACGGCGGCGCGGGCGGCCGCGTCGGGAAATTCCGCCGCCAGGTTCCCCAACAAGGGGAAGAGGTATTGAGCGTCCGCGTAGCAGGCCGGGTCCTCGGGGACCAGGTGGCGCGTGTCGGGGTCGGTCGAGCCGGGGGCGCGGACCTCGAGCAGCAGGGACGGGTCGTCGAGGCCGGCCAAGTAGCCGCCCGAGCCGACGAGGCGCGAGACCCGGCGGAGGTCCTTGCCGCGCTGGACATCGAAGCCGCCTTGGGGCGTGAAGACCCGCTGGATGACGCCGGCGTGCCGCAGGGCCGAGGCCCGGACGCAGGCGGCGGCCAGGAGGCCGTCGAAGCGCCGGCCGCGGTCGTCGGCGGGCAGGCGGTCGGTGGCCCGGCTGACCTCCTCGACATAAGCCTTGAGCGCGGCCGGGGTCTCGCCAAGGGCGGCCAGGCGCGACTCGAGGAAGGCGGCCTCGGACCGGAACAGGGCTTCGGCCGAGACCCTCAGGCCCAGGTCCCCCTCGACGGTCCGTTTGAGCCGGGGCTCGCGCAGGCCGCGCAGGAGGACCGCGTCGCCGCCGTGGAACGATTCCGTGTGGGAATAGAAGTCGGTCGTGGCCCCGCCCATGTCGATGAGGGCGAAGTCCTGCCAGCCGGGGACGCGCTCGCCGACCGTGCGGACGAGCTCGAAGACGGCCAGCGGGGTCGGCAGGGGCTCGCGGCCGGCCGCGGCCACCACGCCGGCCAGGCCCTTGCCGTCGACGATGCGCTCGAGAAAGGCCCGGCGGATGACCTCGCGGGCCGGCTCGATGTCGAGGACCCCGACCTCGGGCATGACGTTGGCGGCCGTGACCGTATCGAGCCCGGCCAGGAGGCGGGCCACGTCGTCGCGGACATTGCGGTTGCCTGCGTAGAGGTGGACGGCCGGCAGGGCCGCCTCGGCCAGGCGGGCGGCGTTGTGGAGGACGACGCGGGCGTTGCCGCCGTCGGTGCCGCCGGTGAGGAGGACGATGTCGGGGGCGGCCGCGGCCAGCTCGGCCAGATCGTCGGAGGCCAGCTCGTAGGAGAAGGCCCGGACGACCTTGCCGCCGGCCGAGGTCGCGGCCATGCGGGCGACGGAGAGCGTCAGGTCGGGGGTCAACCCGACGGCGGCGATCTTGAGCCCGCCTCGGGCCGACGAGGACCAGTAGACGGGGACGGCCGAGGCGTCGGCCGCGGGCAGGCCGGCGCAGACGGCTTCGCGGACGGCGGAGAAACCGCGGCCGAGGTCGTCGACGGTGGTCGGCCGGACGGCCCGGGCGACCGGGCGGAGCTCCTCCCCGGCCAGGGAGAACAAGCCTCCCTTGGTGTAGGTCGACCCGATGTCGACGGAGAGAAGGAGCCGGGCGTCCATCGTCAGCTCTTCCGGGCCTCGATGTCCTGGCGTAGCAGGCGGACGGCCTCGGCCAAGTCGACCTGGGGCGGGAAGACCCGGTCGAAGCCCATGGCCTTGAACTTCCGCTCGACCTCCTCGAAGGGGGTCTTGCCGACGACGAGGTTGCCGCCGGCGTAGAGCAGGACCGACTCCAGGCCGCGCTCGACGGCTTTCTGGCGCAGGCCCTCGCAGTCGATGAGGCCGTGGCCGTAGAGCGAAGAGACCAGGATGGCCTTGGCGTCCGACTCGACGGCGGCGTCCAGGAACTCGTCCTGGCTGACCATGACGCCGAGGTTGACGACGTGGAAGCCGGCCTCCGTGAAGTAGGCGTCGAGGATCTTGTTGCCGACCGAATGGCAGTCGGCCCCGATGACGCCCAGGACGATGCGCGGGGCGTCCATCACAGGCTCCGGGGGCCTTCGTCGAGGAGCGTCCTCAGGCGCTCCTCCACGTTGAGCAGGGACCCCCGCTCGATCTGGTAGTCGAACGGGATGATGGTCCCGCCGCGCTCGGTGAACTCCTGGAGGGCGGCCAGGTGCTCGCGGTCGCGCTGCAGGGAATAGCCGGCCGGGATGATGACGGCGTCGAGCCCGGCGATGAAGGCGCCGAGGCGGTCGAGCTCGGACCAGAACAGCGGGGCCACGGCCGAGCCGGGCACGTCGAAGGCCTTGAGGTGGTCGAGGACGATCTCCAGGAAGCGCCGGGACTCGCAGACGACGCCGATCTTCTGCGATGGGGTCAGGCGGGCCAGGGCGATGATGGAGTTGCGGGTCGGGGCCATGGCCACCTGGACGAGCTTGGCCTTGAGGCCGGGGAAGCGCTCCAGGACCTCGCCGAAATGGGTCGTCGTCGTCAGGATCAGGTCGAAGTTCTGCAGGCGCTCGGCGCCCTGGGGGTCCTCGAGCAGGTCGTCGACCAGGAACTTGGCCATGTTGACGCGGGGGATGATCTGGAACTGGCGCTCGATGATGGACAGGGTCTCGGGGTTGCAGTCGACGGCGGCCACGTTGAGGTTCTGGAGGTCGTCCTCGCGCCCGAGCAGGCGGAGATCGAAGAAGATGCGGATATCGTGGGCGCTGAACTTGAGGCGGGCCAGCTCGTCGATGAGCTCGTCGATGAGGCGGAGGGCCTTGTCCTTGCGGCTCTCGGCCGGCGAGGTGCGCTCGGGGGCGACGAAGCTGCCCCGCCCGGGCGCGGCCTCGATGAGGCGGCGTCGGACGAGCTCCTCGTAGGCCTTCTTGACCGTGCCCCGGGCGGTGTGGAGGTCTCCGGCCAGGTCGCGCTCGGCGGGCAGCTTCTGGCCCGGCTTCATGCGGCCGGACTTGATCTGTTTCTCGAAGAACTCCATGATCTGTTGATAGGCCGGCTTGGCCCCTGGGAATTTCTCGAGCTTGAAACCGTCCATGCTTACTCCTTATGGTATGTACCAAGAATAATTGGACTATACCTTTTATATACCGCCTGATTATGTTTGTCAAGTGAAAATTATCACAAAGGTATGGACCAATTAGAAACCACTTGCCATCGCGGTCCACCATATATATAATGAGGGGGAGGGAATGTCATGAGAGCGGAGCCTTCCCGTTACGCCCGGGATCTCCAGCGCCTGCTCGAAGCCTGGGCGGGACCGAAGGGAAAACGGCGGCCGGGGCCCGGGACACCCGGGAACAGCGCCCTGGAGCTCCTGGAGCGGGTGGAGCGGGACCTCTCCGGGGGCCGGGGTCCATCGCGCGAGGCCGGCCGGGAGTTCCTGCGGATCACGTCCGATCCGCGTTTCCTCCGCGAGCTCGGCCGCACCGACCTCCAGACACGATGGGCCGAGGCCTGCTTCGCCCTCATCCAAGCCACGGGATACGGCATCGGCGATCTCTTCGAGGACCGGGTCCGGGAGACGCCCGGCCGGGTCTTCCTCCAGGACATGGCGGTCTCCCCTCCCCGTCTCTGGACCTACGAGGCGGCGGCCCGCCACGTCCGCGAGACCGCGGGGGCCCTCTACGCCCTGGCCGACGCGGAGGGGATCGAGCCGCGCCTGGCCATCTACGCCGAGAACCACGCCGAGGGCGCCGTCGCCGACCTGGCCTGCCTTTGCACCGACATCCTCGACACCCCCGTCAATCCCCATTTCAGCCTGGAGAACGTCGTCGGCGTCTGCGATGCCCTGGCCATCAACATGGTCCTGGCCAACGACCGGGAGCGGATCGGTCTTCTCCGCGAGGCCCGCCGGCGCGCGGCCCGGCCGTTCCGCATCCTGGTCACCGATCCGGGCCTGAACGACGGCGGAGAGGACATCGTCTTCCTGACCGAGTACGCCAAGCAGCTCGGCGCCCGCGACGTCGAGGCCCGCCTGGCCCGGCGCCGGCGCTTCCGGCTGGACGAAGTGGCCACGGTCATGTTCACCTCGGGTTCGACGGGCCGGCCCAAGGGCGTCTCGTTCTCCATCTACAACCTGATCAGCAAGCGCTTCGCCCGGGCCGCCGCCCTGCCGCTGGTCGGCCCCGAAGAGGTCTTCCTGAGCTTCCTGCCGCTCTACCATACCTTCGGCCGGTACCTCGAGCTCCTGGGCACGATCTATTGGCGAGGCACCTATGTCTTCGCCGGCAATCCCTCGGCCGAGACCCTGTTCGGGCTCATGCCCAAGGTCCGGCCGACCGGCTTCATCAGCGTCCCGGTCCGCTGGGCCCAGCTCCACGAGCGCTGCCTCGAGCGCCTCGACGCGGCGCCGGCCGGGGCCGACCCCGCGGCCATCGTCCGCGAGGTCGTCGGGACGCGCCTGGCCTGGGGGCTGTCGGCCGCCGGCTACCTCGATCCCCGGGTCTTCCGGTTCTTCCAGGCCCACGGCGTCGAGCTCATGAGCGGCTTCGGCATGACCGAGGGCACCGGCGGCATGACCATGACCCCGCCCGGCGGTTACGTCGACAACTCCCACGGCCTGCCCCTCCCGGGCCTCACGGCCCGGCTCGGGGAGAACGGCGAGCTCCAGGTCTCGGGCCATTACGTCGCCCGCTACCTCGAGGACAAGGGCCCCGGCGACACCGTCCCCTTCCCGACGGGCGACCCTGAGCGCGATCATTGGTTCGCGACCGGCGACGTCTTCGAGCGCCAGGCCAACGGCTACTACCAGATCGTCGACCGCATCAAGGACATCTACAAGAACAACCGCGGCCAGACCGTGGCCCCGCGCAAGGTCGAGGACAAGTTCGTCGGCGTGCCGGGCATCAAGCGGACCTTCCTCGTCGGCGACGGCCGGCCCTACAACGTCCTGTTCATCGTCCCGGACACGGCCGACCGGGTCCTGGCCGGCGGGCTGGCCCGGGAGAGCGACCGGGAGAACCTCCGCGAGTATTTCCGGCGCATCGTCACGGCCGCCAACGAGGGCCTGGCCCCGTACGAGAGGGTCGTCAACTTCGAGGTCCTCGGGCGGGACTTCGATCCCGAGGCCGGCGAGGTGACGGCCAAGGGCTCCTACAACCGCAAGCGCATCGAGGCCGCCTTCGCCGGGGCCATCGACGACCTCTACCGCCGCCGCGCCGTCGACCTTCGCGGCCAGGGCCTGACCGTCCGTCTGCCGCTGTGGTTCTTCCGCGACCTGGGCATCCTCGAGGACGAGATCGTCCGCGACCGCGACGGCCTGCGGGACCTCAACAGGGGCCTGCGCCTGCCCCTGCGGCGCGGCTCGGACGGGCGGACCTGGCTCGTCGGCGACCTCGAATACGAGATCGAGGGCGGCCTCCTTGACCTCGGGCTGTTCGCCCGCCAGCCCGTCCTCTGGGTCGGCAACCCCTCCCTGGCCGCCTTCGCGCCCTGCAAGGAGGGCTGGGACCTGCCCCTCGAGCCGGCCACCGGCTGGGTGTCCCTGCCGCGGCGCCGGGCCCGGACCTATACGGAGGCCGAGACGCCGCCTCCGGCCAAGCTGGGCGACGCCCGCCTCGGCCGCCTCCACGTCCTGCTGGCCAAGCTCCTGTTCTCGCCCGAGGACGTCCCGGACGCCGTCCTGGCCGAGGTCGAGCGCGTCTTCTACGAATCGCCCCTGCGGACCGAGGAGCTCGTCCGGGCCCGCCTGCGGGCCATGGCTTGGCACCCGAGCCCGCGGCTGCGCTGCTGGGCCTACCGCATCCTCCTCATCCACGACCCGGACATCGACTACGGCCAGGTCATGCCGGCCTTCGTCCGTTCGGGCCTGCCCTTCCTCGACCGGGAGAGCATCGACGAGATCGCCTCGGCCCGTCTCGGACGGGGCCGGCTGGACGCCTTCCGGGTCCGCTTGCGGGCCTACCGCGAGACCATGGCCTGGCCGGTCACCGCGCCCTACCGGCGCCAGTTCGAGCGCATCTTTCGCCTGCTCGTCGACCTGGCAGGGCGCGAGCCCTCCTTCTTCAGTTCCGTGCGGGCCGAGCTGGCCAGCTGGGTCCTGCACCGGGCCGACCCCGAGCTGGCCCGGACGGCCGAGCGCCACCTCGACCGCATGGTGGCCCGGTTCGGCCGGAACGCCGCCGCCGGCAAGCGCGCCGCGTCCGAGCGCAGGCCGCCGCGCCCGATCTGCGACGACAGCCTGACGGCCGCCGAGGCCCGCCGGGTCCGGGCCGTCCTGGCCCTGCCCTCGTTCCTGCGCGACTCGGTCCGGCTGGCCTGCGGCGTCGAGGACTTCGAGGCCGGCCACATCGCCCCCGACGGCCTGTGGGTCTCGCGCATCTACAGCGCGCCGCGCCGTTCGACCTACCGGGTCAGCGTCAACACCGCCGCCGGGCGCCACTACGACCTCAAGCTCGTCCTGCCCGAGGGGCCGCGCGACGGGGCCGAGCGCGAGACCCGGCTGTGGTCGGCCGTGCTCTCGGACCAGCCCGGCGGGCCGCGCGTCCTGCCGCCGCTCGGGGCGACCGACGAACGGACGGGCGCGGTGACCTGGCGCCACCTCGGCGACCTGACCGTCTGGGAGAAGATCCGCGAGTTCGCCGGGCGGCGGGCCGTGGACGGGCCGTTGCCGGCGCCCTCGGTCTGGCGCAAGCTCTACGTCGAGGCCATGTCGGCCCTGTTCGGGGCCTGGCAGACGAGCGGCCGGCGCATTCTGCCGGGCCGCATCTCGCCGGTCAACGTCGTCGTGCCCGATCTCGAGTTCCGGGACGACACCTTCCTGGCCTCGATCGACGGCTGGCGGCCCTCTTCGGGGCCGCTGTCGCTCGTCCGCCCCATGGTCGACGGCTTCTACCGCCGGCCGGCGGCCAACTACCCCTGGCTCAAGGACCACCTCGACCTCGACTGGATCTTCGACGCCGCCTACGACGCCCTGGGCCGGGAGCGGGCCGCGGCCTTCTTCGACGCCCTCCAGCCCGAGCTCGACCGCCGGCCCCTGCCCTCGCTGGCGGGCCAGGACCTGGCCGCCCGCCTCCGCCGTTACCGGGCCGAGTTCGCCCGGACCTACGTCTTCCCCATGCCGGCCCTGAGCGCGGTCGAGGCCTACCGGGAATGGCGCCAGGGTAACCCGCTGGCCCCGTCGCGGGACCGGGAGCGCAAGGTCCTCGACCTCTACCGGCGCTACTCCCTGGAGCGTTTCCCGGAGATCGTCCGCTACTACCTCTACCGTCACACGTATTTCGCCGGGCGGAGCGAGCGCATCGAGGCCCTCTTCGACCGCCTTCTGGCCCGGTTGGGCACGTCCCTGGACGAGCCGGCCGTGCAGCGGACGGAGCTTTCGGACCTGCAGTCGGTCCTGCGCGACGAGCGCGACCGCCTCGTCTTCAGCCGCATGGTCTTCCCGCGCCTCGACCCGGACAGCCGTTTGGACGTCAGGACCAAGGGCGAAGAGGGCGAGCGGCGGGTCGTCGTGCGGTCTTTCCTCCTCGACCGGGGCGGGCGGACCTACACCTTCAACGAGACCCTCGACCCGGCCGAGATCGGCCAGGCTTACCGGCTGTTCTTCAAGGAGAACTACCCCAAGATCGTCTCCCAACAGGACCGCCACTTCGTCCTCAAGGACGGGCAGGAGCGCATCGTCGGAGGGCTGTGCTACAGGATGCTGTCGAACCGGGTGGCCTGGATCGACGTCATCGCCGTGACCTCGAACCTCAAGTCATCGGGATTGGGCGGGGCGGCCCTGGACGACTTCTGCGCCCGCATGGCCAGCCAGGGCGTGCCCCTGGTCATGACCCACCTTTATCTGCCGGGGTTCTTCCTGAGGCACGGTTTCCGCCTGGACAAGCGCTGGGGAGCGCTGGTCAAGACGCTTTGACGCGCAGATCGACGGCGACTTCCTTCTTGCCCAGGAACTCGTAGCTGACCGCGCCGAACTTACAAGACGAGACGCACTTCAGGCAGCGGACGCAATCGGGCGAGTTGGCCGATTCGTAGATGCTGATCCCGACCGGGCATTCCTTGGTGCATTTGTCGCACAGCGTGCACTTGTCGGGGTCGACGGCCATGCGGAACAGGCTGGCCTTGTTGAACAGGCCCCAGAAGGCGCCGAGCGGGCAGACCGTGCGGCAGAAGGGGCGGCGGCTGAGGACGAACCAGCCGAGGAAGAGGACGAGCAGGGCCAGCTTCCAGTAATACATGAAGCCGATGAGGGGGCGCAGGTCGGCCTTGATGAGCATGAGCGGGATGCCGGCCTCGAGCGTCCCGGCCGGGCAGATCCATTTGCAGAACCAGGTCTGGCCGTAGCCGAACTGGTCGACGACGAGGAGCGGCAGGGCCACGACCGTGGTGGCCAGGACGACGTAGCGGAAATAGGTCAGGAAGCGCGGCACCTTGAGCTTGGGCGAGGGGACCTTGTGGACGAGCTCCTGGAAGAAGCCGAACGGGCAGATCCAGCCGCAGGGCATGCGGCCCACGGCGCTGCCGACGGCGGCCAGGAAGCCGGCGACGTAGAGGCCGAACTTCTTCTGGGCGATCGACAGGTTGAAGCGCAGACCGGCGAAGAAGGTTTGCATGGCGCCGACGGGGCAGGCGCCCATGGCCGAGGGGCAGGAGTAGCAGTTCAGGCCGGGGACGCAGACGCCCTTGACCGCGCCCTGGAAAATGCGGCCCTGGAACCACGACGGGATCCAGGCGTTGAGGCCGAGGGCGAAGAAGGCCTGGTACCAGGGGCGGCGGTCCCGGGGCTTGCGGGCCGGGGCGGTCTTCCGGACGGCGCCCACGGTCGTCCTCACCCGATCCCGATGCAGTCGAGGCAGACCGTGACGGCCTTCTCGAGGACGGTCCGGTATTCGCCGAGGAGCAGCCCGGCGGTCATGACGGCCAGGGACAGGACCAGGAGGACCCAGGGCAGCCGGCGCTTCATTTCGCTCCCCCGCCGACGAGAGCGGCGACGGCCTTGTCGAGGGCGGCTTCCAGCTCGTCGGTGGCCCCGACGTGGGCATGGGTGACGGTGCCCGTCGCGTCGAAGACATAGACGACCGGGATCTCCTGGACGCCGTAGGCCTTCTTCATATCCTTGGCCGTCGCGGCCGCGCCCGCGGCGGCGGGCGCCGTGGGCGCGTCGGCCAGCATGGGATAGGTGATCTTGAGCTTGTTGTAGAAGGGCTTGACGACCTTGCCTCCGGCCTCGTCGAGGGCGATGCCCAGGACGACCAGGCCGCCCTCGGTCCGGTCCGCGGCCGGCCCATAGGTCTCGCTGAGCTTCTGCATGTGGGGCATGGCCTTGCGGCAGGGCACGCACCAGGTGGCCCAGAAATCGACCAGCACGGCCGCCGGGTGGGTCTTGACGGTCTTAGTCTCGCCGGCCACGGTCTCGGTCACGGTGAGGGTCAGCCGGCCGTCTTCCACGGCGACGGCATAGTCCTTGCCGTCGACGTTCTTGAGCGAGAACGGCACGAGCTTGGCCCCCGGTTTGAGGACGGCGAAGGCCGGCAGGACGAGCGTGAAGGCCAGGGCCAGGATGAGGGCGGTCGAGGCGGAACGCGGGCGTGTCTTCATGCCCCCCAGTTTAGCGGATAAATGGGGGCGTTTCCAGGGGGACGTCCCCATTTTCAGAATTTGATGACGAGGCCGAGACCGGCCGAGAGGCCGCCGATCTTGGCCTCGAGGGGGTCTTCGGCGTCGCCGGCGGTCAGGGTGCAGGCCCGGTAGCCGGCATGGACGTCCAGGCCGAACGACCGGCCCATCAAGAAGATGAGCCCCGCCTGGCCGAGCGCGCCGAGGCCGCTCTCGCTGACCGTGCCGAGCGGGTTGTTCTCCTTGAACAGGAAGTAGGCGGCCGCGGCGCCGAGATAGGGACGGACGCCCTTGCGGCCGAAGTGGAGGCGGAGGCCGGCGAAGAGCGGGGTGACGGTCACCTTGGTCGCTTCTTCGGATTCCGTCGTCAAGCCCCGCTTGGAGAACAGCTCGACGCCGGCCCAGGCCCGCAGCGGCCCGGCCAGCGGCACCGCGAGGTCCAGGCCGAATGCCGGCCCGCCGCCGTAGACGTCGCGGAAGACGGCGTCGGACGGGGCGAAGTAGCCGCCCTTGAGCGTGAGCGCGGTCTCCGCCGCGCGGGCCCCGGTCGCGGCCAGCGCCAAGGCCAGGAGCACGACCGGAACTTTCGTGGCGTTATTCATCGCGGGCTCCTTCTCTGCCCTAGTTGACGACGAGCGTGACGGAGTCGAGGACCTCGAGGCCGCCCGATGTGGCCTCGATGGTGATCTCGTAGGTGCCGGCCGGAGTCCCCGTGTCGGCGTCGCCGCCCCCGCCGCCCGCGCCGCATCCCGCGGCGGCGGCGATGAGGACCGCCAGGAGCCCGGCCGCGGCCAGGCGCGCGGCGAGGCGCGGGAGACCCGTCCGCGTGGCGCTCCGGAAGGCCAGGAGGGCCAGGAGCGCAGCCAACGCAAACGGCGGGAGGAGCCCCCCCGGCGGCGGCGAGCCGGCCGGGCGGGTCACGGNNCGTCGCCGTGACCCCGCCGCTCCCGGGCGTTACGCCGGCCGGCGAGAACGAGGCCGAAGCGCCGCGCGGCAGGCCGGTGGCGCGCAGGGCGACGGGAGCGTCGAACGAGCCGTACCGGGACGCCAACTGGACCGTGAAGGTCCCGCTCGAGCCCGCGCCGAGGGAGATCGAGGCGGGCGTGGCTTCGACCGTAAAATCGGTCACGGTGAACGCCGCCGGGGCCGTCGGGCCGCCGGCCGGGGCCGGGTTGACGACCACGATCTCGAATTCGCCGCCCGCTGCGATGTCCGCGGCCGGGATGGCCGCCCGCAACTCCGTCGCGCCGACGAAGGTCGTCGCCCGCTCCAGGCCGTTCCACCGGACCGAGGAGTTCGAGACGAAGCCCGTCCCCAGGACGGTCAGGGTGAAGTCGGCGCCGCCGCCGTTGGCCCGCGTCGGCGAGATCGAGGCCAACGTGGGCGCGGGATTCTCGACCGTGAACGTGAGGCCGTTGGACACGCCGCCGCCCGGCCCGCGGACGACGACGCTGACGAGCCCGCCCAGGGCCAGGTCGGAGGCGGGAATGGCCGCCTCGACCCGGCCGGCGTCGACGAAGGCCGTCGTCCGGTCGTTCCCGTTCCAGGTCACCACGGCGCCCGGGACGAAGCCCGAGCCGGTGACGGCCAAGGTGAAGGACCCGCCGTTGACGGACGCGGTCGAGGGCGAGAGGGAGGCCGCCGTGAAAGCGTAGACCATGGGCCCGCTCAGCGCCCCGGCCAGCGGGGCCCGGGCCGAGCCGCCCTGCCCGTCCTCGAATTGGAAGTAGTAGCTGTGCTCGCCGGCGGCCAACGCGGAGGTCGACCAGCGGTAGCGCCCGTCGGAGGCCGAGTAGGTCGTCGCGTGGGGGGTCCCGTCGACATAGACGTTCCGCACGGCCGGGGCGTCGCCGTCCTCGTCCGTGAACTGGACCGAGAACGTGTAGGTGTCGGACGGCGTGCCGCTCGAGGGCGAGACCCGGGCGTAGAGGAGCTCCGGCGGGTGGTTGTACTCCGGCCCGGCGTAGGTGTAGTCGACCCAGGCGTAGACCTGCTCGCCGCCGTCGGCGGTCTTGGGGACTTGCGCCGATGCGACCTCGGTCGCCGGGTCGGTGGTCAGGTCGACGATCTTGAAGGCCTTCAGGGTGGCCGGGTCGGCGGCCGTGCCGTCGCGCATCCCCAGGTGATAGCGGCGGTCGCCGGCGCCGGCCGTCAGGATGTCGGTGAAGTCGAGGACGAAGGTGCCGTCGAGGGCCGTCGCCGAGCCGTCGAAAGCGAAGGCCCCGCCCTGGGCCCAAAGGGCGGTCGGGGCCCAGGTCGTCGAAGGGGTGGTGGCCGAGGTCGTCGACGTGCCGAGCGACATCCGCATCTGGTCCCGTTTGGCGTGATTGACCGTGAACTCGCCGATCATCAGGGGCGTGTAGGAGTCCCGGACGGTCAGCAGGAAGACCATGTCGTTGAAGAAGGCCGGCTCGCGCGGCGTCGTCGGGGCGCCGGGGACGAGAGGGACCTGGCGCAGGGCGTCGTAGGCCAGCCAGGTGAAGCCGCCGTCGCGCCAGGCGGCGCCCCAGGAGTTGGCGATGCGCAGGGCGCCCTTCTCGCCGGTGTCGATGGCCCCGTTGCCGTTGATGTCGGTCCAGATCGCGTCGTTGTAGCCGACGACCGTCATGCCGTGCGAGCCCTCGGCGCCGTTGACCCAATAGCCGACGGCCTCGCCCACCGCGTCGTTGTCGGCGGCGGTCGAGGGATCGTCGAGGGCGGCCTTGAGCTGCCAGGACGAGACGTAGGTCCCGAAGACCATGACGTAACCGTTCGTCAGGAGCTGCTTGAGGAGGTCGAGCCCGGCGTCCTCGCTGACGTCCCTCAGGTACTGGACGGGGTCGGTCCGGACGCCGAGGGCCCGCCGCCAGGCGGCCGGGTCGAGGCACCAGGCCTTGAAGTTCGTGTCGTAGGGAAAGTCGGCCCAGGTCGCCGCCCCGTGGCGTTCGAGGAGGTCGTAGTTCTCGCCAAAGTACGTCCCCTCGTCCTTGCCGTCGTTGAGCATGTTATAGGACCACTTCGGCGAGTACTTGTTCGTGTTGTCGGCGGCGTCGCGGATGTCGAGGTCGCGCTGAATGGCGGCCATATAAGAGAGCTGGTAGTAAGTGCTCGAGAACGAGGCGCACGAGCCGAGCGGGTTCTGACTGCGGATGGGCGGGAAGAACTTGAGGAGGCTATTGTCGACGGAGACGGGCAGGTCGCCGGCCGCGAGCAGGGGCGCGGCCGCGGCCAGGACGGCGGCCTCACCCGGCCGGGCGGAGACGAGCTCGCGGCCGACCCGGTCCACGGCCCGAACCTCGAGGGGCGGGCGCCCCTGGGCGGCGCGGGCGTCGTTGATCCGCTCGAGCCCCAGCCAGTTGACCCGGACCCCGGTGACCCGCGGGTGGGTCTCGACGAAGGCCCGCAGGCGGGCCTCGTCCTCCCGGAGCAGGCCGGTCCGATGGCCCTCGTCCGGCGCGATATCCTGGGCGGGCGAGACCGCCAGGAGGAGGGCGCCGAGGAGCGCCGCGAACAGGACCTTCCGGGAAGTCAGGGGCATGGCTCGGCTTCCTTTCTCGGATTTAGTCTATTAAGACGGACGCCCGTTGAAAAGTCAAATAGGGACGGCCCGCCCCGTTTGACAGGAGGGCGCGGGCTCCCATAGAATCCGGGGCGAGCGAGGACGAACATGCCCACCTACGCCGTCGGCGTCGATTCCGGCACCCAGGGGACGAAGGCCCTCGTCGTCGACGCGGCCACCGGCCGCGTCCTCGGCCGGGGACGGGCTCCCCACGCGATGGTCCCGGGCCTCGCCGCGGGGGCCAGCGAACAGGACCCGGCCGTCTGGATCGGGGCGGCCCGCCGGGCCGTGGCCGCCGCGCTCCGGGAGTCCCGGATCGACGCCAGGAAGGTCGC
>MTKX01003549.1_pt1 | contig 32780 bp, 28 predicted proteins | sample 1042771 | NCBI WGS metagenome assembly MTKX01 (sample SAMN06212183, study PRJNA360534) | anaerobic digester metagenome | biome: Wastewater treatment plant; material: sludge; isolation source: anaerobic digester fed with sludge from wastewater treatment plant | place: Denmark: WWTP Randers ...
CGGCTTCATCCGCAAGGGCCGCATCCGGGACGTCCGGGCGGCCGAGGCGGCCGACCTGCCTCACGCCGGCGATCTGCCGGCGGCCCGGTCGAGCGTGACTAAGCGCTTCTGCGCCGAGGCCCTGATGGCCGGCGAGGCCATCGACGTCGAGGCCGTCCAGGCGCTCGTCCGCCTCTCCGGCGATTCGGCGGTCGTGGCCGGCTCGCCGCGCAAGCTCCGCCTCCACGTCCACACCGACGACGCGGCCGGCCTGTTCTTCGAGCTCCAGAAGCACGGCGCCATCCTGGACATCAAGGCCGACGACATGCTCCGGCAGTTCGAGGCCGCCCACGAACGCAAGGCCCCCGTCGCCGTCCTGACGGATTCCGCCTGCGACCTGCCCCGGGCCGTCCTCGACGACCACCAGGTCCACGTCGTGCCTTTCAACCTGTTCTTCGGCGACAGCCTGTTCCTCGACAAGGTGACCATCGAGCCGGACCGCTTCTACGACCTCCTCCGGACCAAGCGCGACATGCCCAAGAGCGCCCAGCCCTCCCANNGCCGTGTCCATCTCGGGCGGTTTGACCGGCTTCCATGCCCAGCTCCTCCAGGCCCGGCAGGCCCTGGGCCTGGACGCCTCGCGCGTGGCCGTCGTGGACTCCCGGCAGCTGTCCGTGTCCGAGGGACTGGTCGTCCTCCGCATCGCCGAGGCCGTCCGGGCCGGCCGGCCGTTCGCGGAGGTCGCCCGGGAGGCCGAGGACTGGGTGGCCAAAACGCGTCTCTGGGTCGACGTCAAGACGCTCAAGTACATGGTCCGTGGCGGCCGGGTCAGTCCGCTCAAGGGGCTGCTGGCCGCGGTCCTCAACATCAAGCCCATCGTCACCCTCGACCGGGACGGCAAGGCCGCCATCCTGGGCAAGTCCTTCAGCCGGCGGGCCAACATGAAGAAGATCCTCGGCCTCATCCGGCGCGAGACGGCCGGACGGCCGGTCTGGAACTACGGCCTCGTCCACGCCCAGAACCCCTTTCGGGCCCTGCGCTACGCCGAGGCCCTCGAGGCCATATTGGGCAAGAAGGCGGCCTTCATCTCCGAGGTCTCGCCCGTCGTCGGGGCCCACAACGGCATCGGCGTCGTCGGCGTCGCCCTGACCTTCGAATGACCCGGCGGGGTCCCGGGACCCGGCGGGACGGGAGGCGGCCATGGACTCGTTCCTGAACGCGCTCGGGGCTTCGGCCATCCTGGTGGCGCTTTACATGACGGCCTGGTTCGCCGTCGCGCTGGCCAGGAAGGACAACTCCGTCGCCGATATCGCCTGGGGGCTCGGCTTCGTCCTCATCGCGTCCTATACTTTCTTCTTTCGCAGAACGTCCCTCTTCCTGCCGGGCCTTGTCACATCCCTTGTCGCCGTTTGGGGGATAAGGTTGGCCTATCACATCTTCCGGAGGAACAGGGCCAAGGGCGAGGATCCCAGGTACGCGGCCTGGCGCGCGAAATGGGGCCGGACGTTCGTCTGGCGGAGCTATCTCCAGGTCTTCCTTCTCCAGGGCTTGTTCATGCTTGTCATCGCCCTGCCGGTCGTCCTGGTCAACACCTATCGATGGGCCCACCCGCCCGGCGCCGGCACGGGGGACCTGTTCGCCATGGCCGGAACCCTCATCTGGATCCTGGGATTCGTCTTCGAGGCCGTCGGCGACGCCCAGCTGGCCCGCTTCAAAAAGGACCCGGCGAACAAGGGCAAGATCATGGATCGGGGGCTCTGGAGATACACGCGCCACCCGAACTACTTCGGGGAGTCGCTGATGTGGGGAGGGATCTTCATCATCGCCCTGGAGGTCCCGTCCGGCTGGATGACGGTCGCGAGCCCGCTCCTCATCACTTTTCTGCTGGCCAAGGTCTCGGGCGTGCCCATGCTCGAGAGGCGATACGCGGGGAACGCCGCCTTCCAGGATTACGCCCGGCGCACGAGCGCTTTCGTGCCCTGGTTCCCGAAAGGATAGCCGGTCAGAAGGTCAGGGTCAGGCCGGCGAAGGCGTAGTTGACCAGGGCGAAGGTGTAGACCTCGTCGTTGTCGGCGCCGCCCTCGAGGAGCCGGTAGCCGGCCCTCAGCCGGAGCGACTTCGAGAGGTCGGTCCAGAGCGAGAGGGAGACGTCCTCGGCCCGGCCCTGCGGAGCGGCCAGGGCGTCGCCTTCGAACAGGATCCCCCACTTCTCACCCAACCGGCCTAGGAGGCGGAAGTTGATGAGCGGCACCACGCCCAGGTCCGTCTTCTCCCCCCGCCGCTCCGCGTCCTCGAGCGCGATGAGGGCGTCGCGGACCTTGACCGTCAGGCCGAGCCCGAGCTCGAATCGCGGCTTGCGCACGAGGCCGTAGCGCCAGGTCAGCCGATAGGAGTTGAAGACGTAGGTGCCCCGGACCGACGCGCCGGCCGGGAAGGTCTCCCCCGCGAAGACGACGTCCCGGTCCAGGTTCCCCGTCGAGGGGAACCGGAACGGGGCGTAGAGGACGGACACGGTGTGGCGGGGATGGAAGGCCCAGCTCAAGCGCAGGCGCCCGTAGGCCCGGTTGGCGGCGTCGAGCTCCCTCGACAGGGAGAAGAGCATGCCTCCGTCCCCGGGAATGCGGACGTCGTTGTAGCCGCTCCAGGCCAGCCCGCCCTCGACGTCGAAGGCCCACTGGGCGGCGGCCGGCGCCGCGGCCGCGCCGATAACAATGATGGCCGCGATAACGAAAAGCGTTCGCTTCATGGTCCCCTCTCTCTCCTTCTCCCCGGGGGGGTCGTTCGGATGCGGAAAAGCCGCGCCGGAGCGCTCCCGGGAAGCGGTCCGGCGCGGCCGGTCTGATCGTCAGAAGCCCGGGCTGATGCTGACCTGGAAGTGCCAGCCGCGGACCGGGCGGTCCATGGGATAGACGTAGTTCAGGCCGAGGATGAGGTAGCCGAACAGGTTGGTCCGCAGGCCGATGCCGTAGCTGCGGAGGGGCTTGCGGTCGCCGCCGGCGAACCACGGCTTGACCTTCTCGGGCACGGGATTGCCTTCGCCGTCGTAGCCGCCCCACCATTGGCTGGGGGCCGAGGCGTAGGCGACGCCCCAGTCGAAGAAGCCGTAGAACTCGAGGGGCCAGGCGCCGTAGTAGCCCTTGCCGAGGCCCAGGACGCCGAGCAGCGGGAAGCGCAGCTCGACGTTGGCGACCATCATCTTGCTGCCGTAGAGGCGGCCGAAATCGAAGGTTTCGGCCGGATTGGCGTCGTAGTAGCTCAACTCCTCGTTGCTGTACGACTCGTAGCCGCGGACGAGGTCCCAATAGGCGATGTAGAGGGGATAGAACCGGGTGTCCTCGGAGTCCTTGCCGTACCGGCCCAGGTGCATGGCCCGGAAGGCCAGGGTGAACGGGCGGACGGGCATGATGTACTTGCGGAAGTCGGCCGACAGGGTGGCGAAGGTCATCTTGCCGACGGCCGGCGAGACGGTCAGGCCGATGTTCTGGCCCAGGATGGGGCTGGTCGCCCCGAACATCCCCGTGTCGTAGTAGTAGCCGCCCGTCATGTAGGCGTAGTTCATGGCCTCGGGCATGTCCCCGGGATTGTACTTCTGGTAGTCGAGGAGGAAGCCGTTGAGGTCGTAGATGCGCTGGTAGACGGTGTGGTTGTAGTCCGTGATGCGATAGCCGGCGCTGAGCTGGAAGCGGCTGACCTGGCTGAGCGGATACTGCCCGAAGACGGACAGNNCTGTAATAAGGATAGGGATAGACGATGCGCTGGGCGGCCGCGCCCCAGTTCAGGCGGTGGCGGTTGTTGAGGTAGCCGACGACGCCCGAGGTGTCGATGAGCCGCGAGCCGGTGAAGGCCGTCGTGACGACGGTGTGGTAGCCGAGCATGTCGCTCCAATAGGCCGACAGGCCGCCGGCGCCGTAGGTGCCGTAGCGGTCGACCCCGACGGCGATGTTGGGCGGCGAGACGTAGTCCAGGCCCAGCTTCGGATTGTAGTCCGCGATGGTGAAGTTCTGGTCCTTGGGCAAGCCGAAGAGCGGGTTCTTCAGGAGGCCGAGGAGCGAGCCCTCGGGCTCCTTGCGCGGCGGCAGGATGCCGGGATCGCGCTCGAACTGGGCCAGGAAGGCCTGGCCGGCCAGCGCGGCCGGGTCGTCGAGGGCGAACAGGGAGTAATAGCCGCCGAGGTAGCCCGAGAAGACCAGGCGGCCGGTCCCCAGGGCGACCGAGATGGACGGGCTGAGCTCGGTGATTCCGGCGACGCCCGTGTAGAGGTTGGTGACCTGGGAGATCTGGGCCGTGGCCACGTCGATCCGGTAGATATCGGTCTTGCCGTTCTGGTCGGACAGGAAGTAGAGGGCCCTGCCGTCGGGCGTCCACTGGGGGTTGATGTTCTTGGCGTTGGGGAAGGCCAGGAGCTTCTGGATGCGGCCCGAGGCGATGTCCAGGAGGGCCAGCTCGTAATATCCGGGCTCCACCCACTCCATATTGGCCGAGAACCTCTCCGTGACGAAAGCCACGGTCTTGCCGTCGGGCGACCAGGCCGGCTGGAGGTCGGCGAAGACGTCGCGGGTCATCTGCTGGAGGATGTTGTCGCGCAGGTCGTAGACGAACAGGTCGGAGACGCCGCCCGCCAGACCGGTGAAGGCCAGGTAGCGGCCGTCGGGCGAGAAGACGGGGTTGAGGATCTCGGCCAGCTCCTTGAACGGGACCTCCCGGACGATCTTGTCCTTGGCCACGTCGATGACCGTCAGGACGGGACGTCCCTTGGCAATGCCGCCGAAGACGAACCGCTCGCCCGCCGCGTCCCACGAGCCGGCCGACTTGATGAACTGGATGCTCTCGAAGTGGGGGTCGACGGCCGTCGAGATGATCTTGCGACGGACCTTGCCCGTGTCGGCGTCGGCCAGGAAGAGGTCGATCGAGAACAGGTCCCGCGACGAGAGGAAGATGAGGGACCGGCCGTCGGGGCTGACGGCCGGGGCGATGTTGTAGGGGTTGGACTCGACGCCCTTGAACAGGGTCTTGGCGAAGGTATCGACCGGCTGGGTCTTCTCCAGGACCGGCCCGTAGGCGTCCTGCATGGCCTTGTGCCAGTCGGCCGAGAGCTGCTTGAGCTTGACGCCGAGGACGCTCTCCAGGATGATCTCGTAATCGCCGGCCCGGCCGACCGATTTCATCATCTTGCCGATGACCTCGTCGCCCCAGCGGCCGGTGATGTAGGCCCAGACGGCCTGGCCCCAGCGGTAGGGGAAGAACTTGTAGGAGTTGTCGAGCTTCTTGAGCTGCGGCAGCTCCTTGCGCCGGACGGCGTCGCGCATCCACATCGAGGTGTTGGGATCGACGGGGCCGATGGACAGGTATTCGGCCATGCCCTCGATGAACCAGAGTGGGATGCGCAGGGAGGCGTCGTTGCCCCGGGCCTGGTCGGAGTGGCCCTGGGCCATGATGTCGTACTGGAAGGCGTGGACGAGCTCGTGGCCGATGACGTGGTCGGTCTCGGCCAGGGAGGCGCCGTAGGGCAGGACGATGCGGCGCTTGAACGACTCCGTGAAGCCGCCCGTGCCCTCGCCCAGCATCTCCTGGGTGACCGTGGTCTGTTGGAACTCGGGGCTGCTGCCGTAGAGGATGAGGGGCTGGCGGCCCTTGAGCTCGTGGTTGAACATCCGGGACAGCCGGGCGTACCAGCGCTCGGCCATGAGGCAGGCCATCTTGACCGTGGCCTCGTCCTGGAGATAGTAGTAGACGTCGTAGTGCCGGGTCTTCATGATCTTGAAGTCGAACTTCTGGTACTGGACCTTGTTGCGTCCGTACCACTGGGCGCCGAGGTCGGGCACGCCGACGGCCGGAGCGAACCCGGCCAGGCACAGGCCGACCAGGATCTTCGATAAAGCGGAATGCCGCATGGGTTCCCTCCTTACATGGCTCCATTGTAGCGGAAGACAGGGCGGTTGGGAAATCCCCTCCCGGACGGGAGGTTCGGGTACAGGCATAGGTCGAAACTCCTTTCGACCCCTTTCCGCGGCCATCTTAGCCGAAATCCCGGCCCTTGTCCATTTCGGCGGCGGCGCCTGCCGCGCGGCTCCCCGCGGACTGTTGACCCGGCCTCCGGGATTCGGGTAAGATGCCTGTCTCGACATGACCACACAGATCATCATCATCCTCGGGGTCATGGTCGCGGCCTACGTCGCGGCCAAAGCCGCCAAGCTCCCCGTCGAGCTCGGCATCTTCGCCGCCGCCGCCGCCGGCGGCCTGGCCGGCGCCTTCGCCGCCACGCCGCCCATCGGCGAGCTCGGGCGCCACCTCGTCGAGGGCTCCGTCACCTACCTCGACGTCATGCTCGTCTTCTTCACGGCGACGCTGTTCATGACCATCGTCGACCGGTCCGGCGGCGTCGTCTACGTCGTCCGGGCCACCCTCCGGGTCTTCGGCCGCCGGCGGGTGCCGGCCCTGCTGGCCCTGATGGTCATCGTCCTCATCCCCGGGGCCCTGACCGGGGCCGGCAGCGTCTCCCTGCTCGTCGTCGGGGCGCCGGTGGCCATGGCCCTGGGGCGCCTGGGCATCGGGCCCAAACGGGTGGCGGCCATCCTGTTCATCGTGGCCGGCCTGAGCGCCGCCGCGCCGCCGGTCAACATCTGGGCCATGATCCTCTGCGCCGGCACGGCCATCCCCTACGTCGGCTTCGAGTTCACGCTGGGCATCCCGGTCCTGCTCCTGGGGACCTTCACCATGCTCGTCCTGGGCCTTAAGAAGGACGAAGGCGCCGCGCCCGGCCCGGCCGAGATCCCGGAGCCGCCGGCGGGCATGACCTGGTGGCGCGTCGCCCTGCCCTTCCTGGTCTTCTTCGGCCTGGTCGCGGCCTACCGCATCTGGCCCTTCGCCACGCCGATCTTCGGGCTGGCCTTGGAGTTCGTGGCCGCGGCCGCCGTGGCCCTCCTCTTCAGCCCGCGGCGGATCGCCGTCCTGCCGTTGGCCCGCGATACCGTCAAGCGGCTCCTGCCTTTGCTGGCGACCACGGTCGTCGTCGGCATGCTCCAACAGATCATGACCGCGACCGGCGTCCGGGGCCTGCTGTCCTTCGCCGCCATCTCGACGCCCCTCCTCGTTCTCTTCCTCCTCCTGCCCGTCATCATCCCCTTCTCCGAGGGCGTCCTGACCTACGGTGCCGCGGCCATCCTGGGCATCCCGCTCATCTGGCTCCTCGACTCGATGGGCTATCACGCCACGGTCGTCATCGCCGGCCTGAGCCTGCTCTGGCCCCTCGGCGACGGCCTGCCGCCGACGGCCCTGATCGGCCGCCTGAGCACCATGGTCTCGGGATACAAAGGACCCTACCGCGATTTCCTCAAGGCCACCTGGCTGCCCTGGCTGGTCATCACGGCCGCGGCCATGGCCATGATCGTCTTCAGCTCGAAGCTCTCCTTCCTGGTCAAGTGGAGCATGTAGGCCCGCCATGATCATCATGATCGCCTATTACCTCATCGCGGCCGCCCTGTTCGGGCTGGCCGCCTGGAACCTGGTCCGGGAGAAGGACAAGCGCGCCGACGCCGTCCTCTACCTGCTGGTCATGATCCCCCTGCTCCTCCGGCTCCTGCGGTGGAAGTGAGGCCGCCGCCATGAACACCAAGGACATCCTNNTTGCCCCTTTTCCGCCACCGGCATCACGACGTCCCCGTGGTCAAGGGGCCGGGCGTGACCGCGGTCAAGCGCCTGAGCGAGTACGCGCCGGGGCTGGCCGGCACGGCCGGCGACACCTTCGTCTTCGTCCTCGAGGGGAAAGCGCCGGGAGGCAAGGCCCTGATCATGGGCAACACCCACTCCAACGAGCCCGAGGGCATGCTCTCGGCCCTGGTCGTCATCGAGCGCGCCGTCGTCGAGAAGGGCACGCTCTACGTCATCCCCTTCTTCAACAACAGCGGCAGCCGCAACACCCGGGCCGGGGACGGCTACCCGCTCTACTTCGACGTCGCCACCGACTGGGGCGCCCGGCGTTTCCGCTACGGGAACCGCGACGCCTCCCCGCTCGACCAGTGGCCCGATCCGGATGTCTACATCCACTACCCCGAGCGCCAGCTCCTGTCCTACATCGACGTCCGCAACACCAACCGGACCTGGCCCGGCCGCCCGGGCGGGCCCCTCATGGAGCGGGTGACGTTCGGAGCCATGGAGCTCATGCGCCGCGAGGGGGTCGACGTGGCCGTCGACGTCCACGGCGCCGAGACCATGTTCCCGGTCACCAACTGCATCGTCGCGCCCGAGAAGTCGGTCAAGATCGCCACCCTGGCCTCCCTGACCGTCAAGGCCATGGAGGGCTTCGATAACCACGTCGAGCCCTCCCCGACCGGTTTCCGGGGCCTGTCCCACCGGGAGATCGGCGACCACGGCCCGGCCCTGCCGTTCCTCCTCGAAGCCCCCATCCCCTTCCTCGACCAGCCGACGGGCCCCAAGACGGTCCGGCTCCTGCTCGACGGCAAGGACCCCTTCCTGCTGAGCCTTTCCCGCAAGAAGAAGCTCTTCGTCCCCTACGACGAATCCGGCTGGCCGCTCGACAAGAGGGTCGGCCAGAACCTGTCCGTGACCCTGGAGATCCTGAAGCAGTTCACCAAGAAGACCGCGGACAAGCCCATCGCCGTCCGCGGCGTCCCGCGCTACGCCGACGTCGTCCGGGACGGGATCGGCCGGTACCTGTCCGACCCCGCCCAAGCCGGGCCCGGCGCGGTCGTCTGGAATTGAGCGGGGCCGCCCCGGCGCGCCGCCCCGCGGAGGAGCCCGACATGTTCATCCGCAAAGCCCTTCCCGCCATCCTCGCCGTCGCCGCCGTGTTCGTAATGGCCGGCGGGGCCGGCCTCGACCGCCCCGCGGGGCCCGCCGGCGAAGACGCCCTCCGGGCGGAAGCCTGCACCGTCATCATGGTCGGGCGCGAGGCCTCGGCCGACGGCTCGGTCATGAGCACCCACGCCGCCGATTGCGGCGTCTGCGACTTCACCTGGCGCCACGTCCCGGCGGCCGACCACAAGCCCGGCGAGACCCGCCGCCTCTACCGCATCGACCAGATCCGGACCTGGCCGCCGTCGGACGGCGGCAAGTGGGCCATGGTCCTCAAGGACCCCACGCCCGTCGCCCTGCCCCAGCCCCCCCACACCTACGGCTACCACCACTCCGTCTTCGGCTACATGAACGACCAGCAGCTGGCCATCGCCGAGTCGACCATCGGCAACGTCCGCAAGCTGGCCAACCCGACCCCGACGCCGGCGACCAACATCACCATGCTGACCCTGCTGGCCATGGAGCGCTGCCGGACGGCGCGCGAAGCCATCCGGCTGATGGGCTCCCTGGCCGAGACCTACGGCTACGGGAACACCGACGGCGGGGAGATGCTGGCCGTCTCCGATCCCAAGGAGATCTGGGTCTTCGAGATCGTCCCCGTCGGCCCGCTGTGGACCCCCGAGAGCGGCAAGCCCGGGGCGGTCTGGTGCGCCCAGCGGGTGCCCGACGACCACGTCTCGGTCTGTCCCAACGAGGCCCGCATCGGCGAGATCGACCTGGCCAACGGGGACTTCTTCATGGCCTCGGCCCACGTCGTGTCGTTCGCCGAGGAGGCCGGCCTCTACGATGCCAAGAGCGGCAAGCCCTTCAGCTGGAAGAAGGCCTATTCGCCCGCCGAGGGCTCGGCCGTATCGAGCGAGGGCCGGCGGTCGCGGATGTGGCGGTTCTTCGACCTCGTCGCGCCTTCGCAGAAGTTCAAGGCCGAGACGGCCAACATGGACTTCCCGTTCTCGGTCAAGCCCGACCGCAAGCTCTCGGCCCGGGACGTCATGGCCCTGACCCGGGACAAGTCCGAGGGCACCGTCTTCGACCCCGTCCGGGGCCTGCGCGGCGGCCCGTTCCGGAATCCCAACTATTACAAGGGCACCCGCCTCATCAGCGTCCCCAACGTCGAATACACGACCCTGACCCAGTGCCGGTCCTGGCTGCCGGACGCGGTCGGCGGCCTGGTCTGGGTGGCCCTGGGCGCCCAGGACACCTCCTGTTACGTCCCGCTCTATGCCGGGGCCACGGCCGTGCCCCCGTCGTTCTCCGTCGGCGACCATTTCGTCCTCGACCGGGACTCGGCCCGCTGGGCCTTCGACTATGTCGACTTCCACGTCCAGGTCGCCTACAACGCGGCCATCGAAGACGTCAGGGCGGCCCGCAAGACCTGGGAGGACGGGGCCTTCGACTGCGTCGCCGAGGCCGACCGCGCCGCCGCCGAACTCTACACGCGCAGCCCCAAGGAGGCCGTCCGGCACGTCACCGGCTTCACCCTCAAGCACGCCGCCGACGTCGTCGCGGCCTGGTGGAAGCTCGGGGACGACCTCCTGGTCAAGTACAATCACCTCGGCCTCTACGACGCCGCCAAGCGCCGCAGCGGGCGCATCCCCACGGCCAATCCGGACTGGTGGAACAGGGCCGTCCGGGCCTTCGACGTCCTCGACGAACCCGCCGCGCGTCCGGCGGGGAACCGGTAACAAGGAGACCCCATGAACGCTCAACGACTCCTCGCGGTCCTCGGCGCCGTCGCCCTGGCCGTCCTCCTGGCCGGCCACGGCCCGGCCTCCGGCGGGCAGGATGCCGCGGCGGCCGCTCTCGCGGCCGACGACTTCGCCGGCCCCGAGGGCTGCACGTCCATCCTGGTCGGCCCGGCCGCCTCGACCGACGGCTCGGTCATGACCACCCACACCTGCGACTGCGGCACCTGCGACTGGACCTGGCGCCACGTCCCGGCCGCCGACCACAAGCCGGGGGCCAAGCGCGTCATCTACCACATCTCGCAATACAAGACCTGGCCCCCGTCCGAAGGCCCCAAGTGGGAGGCCTACAAGAAGGACCTGGCCGGCCTCGAGATCCCCCAGGTCGCCCACACCTACGCCTACCATCACGGCATGTTCGGCTACATGAACGAGAAGCAGGTCTCCATCGGCGAGGCCACCATCGGCTGCCAGCGCAAGATGGTCAACCCGACCCCGGCGGCCAAGCTCGACCTGACCATGCTGACGCTCCTGGCGATGGAGCGGGCGGCGACGGCCCGGGAGGCCATCCGCGTCATGGGCTCGCTGGCCGAGACCTACGGCTACGGCTTCCACGACGACGGCGAGATGCTGGCCGTGGCCGATCTGCGCGAGGCCTGGATCTTCGAGATCATGCCCGTCGGACCCCTGTGGACCCCCGAGAGCGGCAAGCCCGGGGCCGTCTGGTGCGCCCAGCGCGTGCCCGACGACCACGTCTCGGTCTGCCCCAACGAGTCGCGCATCGGCGAGATCGACCTCGCGAACCAGGACTTCTTCATGGCCTCGCCCAACGCCGTCTCCCTGGCCGTCGACATGGGCTACTACGATCCCAAGAGCGGCAAGCCCTTCAACTGGAAGAGGGCTTACTCCCCCGTCGAGGGCAGCGCCGTGAGCACGAACGGCCGCTACCAACGCTTGTGGCGCATCCTGGACCTCGTCGCGCCCTCGCTCAAGCTCAAGCCCGAGACCCCCAACATGGACCTGCCCTTCTCGGTCAAGCCCGACCGCAAGATCTCGGTCCAGGACGTCATGGCCATCACCCGCGACCGCAGCTACGGCACGCCCTTCGACCCCGTCCAGGGCATCCGCGGCGGCCCGTTCAAGAATCCCAACTACTTCCGGGGCACACGGGTCGTCGACCACGGCCTGGCCGAGTACTCGACGATCACCCAGTCCCGGGCCGGCCTGCCCGATCCCATCGGCGGCATCGTCTGGATCGCCTTCGGCTCCCAGGACACCTCGTGCTACATGCCCCTCTACGCCGGGATGACGGAGATTCCCAAGTCCTTCACCTTCGGCGACCATTGGACCTTCGACCGCAACTCCGTCCGCTGGGCCTTCGACTACACGGATTACCACGTCCAGCCCGTCTACGCCGAGGCCATCAAGGACGTCCAGGCGGCCCAGAAGACCTACGAAGCGGACCTCGTCGCCCGCATCCCGGAGATCGACCAGCAGGCCCTGGCCCTGTGGAAGAAGAAGCCGGCCAAGGCGGCCGAGTTCCTGACCGCCTTCGCCATCCACAACGCGACGGCGGTGACCAACGCCTGGTGGAAGCTCGGCGACGACCTGCTCGTCAAGTACAACCGCCTCTACCTCTACAACGTCGAGAAACGCAACATGGTCCGCGGCCAGCCGGCCACCCCCGACTGGTGGAAGAAGGCCGTCCGGGCCTTCGACATCCTCATGGAACCCGTCAAGAAGTAAAGGAGATCCCCATGACCAAGAGAACGCCCCTTGTCCTGGCCGTCCTGGCGGCGGCCGGACTGACCCTGCTCTTCGCCGGGCAGGCCGTCCCCAAGGCCGGCCTGCCCGTGCTGACGACCTCGGCCGGCCAGAGCACCGACGTCACGACGGTCAACATCGTCCTCGACGAGGCCGGCATCGCCTACGATTACTGCGACGTCCCGACCCCGGAGATGGTGGCCGACGGCGTCGGGCTCGGCGGCCGCGAGTCGGGCCCCGGCTTCCACGTCGAGAGCCTGACCGACACGGCCAAGTACCCGGCCGGCACGCCCTATAAGGCCGTCATCTTCGCCATCGGCGCCAGCCTCAAGGGCATGGGCGCCTCGGGCCTGACCCTCGACAGCGAGGAGGCCCGGCTGAAGAAGCTCATCGAGTATTGCAGGTCGAAGAAGATCTTCGTCATGGCCGTCCACATCGGCGGCGAGTCCAAGCGCGGCCCGGCCGGCAGCGACAACGAGCGCATGATCGACGCCGTGGCCCCCCTGGCCGACTACATCGTCGTGACCAAGGAGAGCAACAAGGACGGGCGCTTCACGAAGCTGGCCCAAGCGGGCAAGGTCCCGATCACGGAGATCGACTACGCCTTGGACCTGGTCGGCATCGTCAAGCAGGTCCTGCAGTAAGGCCGGCCTCGGCGGGGTCCGGCCCGGCCGGATCCCTTAACGGGCCCGGGCGGCCGTCCCCAGGGCTCCGTCGAGGGTGTCGTGGACACCGACGGCCAGGCGTCCCCCGACGCCTCGGAATGCCAGAAAGTTCCCCTTGCCGTCCTTGAGCACGACGGCGTCCGCCGGAGAGTCCCCGGGGCGTTCGAACCGCCCCGATGCCGCGAGCGCCGCTTCGAGCTCCCTCCCGGCGGCCGTCCGGGCCTCGACCGAGCCGTATTCGAGGACGATGAGGGTCTCCCCGCCGTCGTAAACGCCCCGCACGGCCTCCTTGAAATTCAGGCCGCGGGCGGTGCCGAACGGATAGACGTTGGCCAGGCCGAGCAGGCCCCTGAGGTACTTGACGCTGCCGGCGACGAGGCCCTCCGGATCGAGCAGGCCGACGATCCCGGGGACATCGCCGCCGGCGCCGAGCCCTTTCTCCGCGGCCCCGGCCAGGGCCTTGAGACCCTCGAGCGTCCCGGGCGACTCGTCGAAGCCCGTCAGGGTGACCAGGAAGCGGCCCCGCCAGAAGTTGAGGTAATAGGCCTCGAGCTCGGCCCCTCCGCCCAGGGCCAGGGGCGCGCCCTTGCCCGAGCGCTTGAAAGTGAACATGCCGAAGGCGGCCGCCGGATCGGCCATCTCGAAGATCTCGAGCGAGACTTCGCGGCCGGCCGCGTCCCGGTAATCCTGGACGGCGGCGCGGCGGAAGCCGTATTCTTGGTAGATCTCGGCCCCGCCGTCGATGTACGTATAGAGATCCTCGCCTTCGAACTCCTGGGGCCCGCCGTCCCGGACCCAGCCGGCGGCGGCCCCGTCGGCGGGCAGATAGCCGCGCAACGGGATTTGGTCCCGGACGGCCGCCGGCGCCAGGAGACCGGCGCAGAGGAGCATCGCGGCCGCCGGAGCCCGCCGCCATTTCGCGAGAATGCCCATCGGGACCGCTAGACGCGGACCTCCTTGACGACGACCTTGGCCGGGTCGAAGGTCCCGAGGCCCTGGTCCGAGCCCCGCTTGATCTGGACGATGTCCTCGGGCCTGAGCCCCCACAGCCCGGCGCAGTAGGCGTCGACGGCGACGCGGTCCGTGCCGGCCACGACCTTGCGGGGCTTGAGGAGCTCGCCCGGGCCGAAGGGACCGTTGGTGACGATGAACTCGGTGGCGTCGACGACGTTGAGGGCCGGTTTGACGGCCTTGTTGAGATCGACGATGCACTGCTCGAGATGGGCGACGTCGTCGGGGTCGGTCTTCCAGTTGGGGCGGTGGAAGGTCCGGTCGCTCGCCGGCGAGTTCAGGCCCATGAGGTTCTTCATGGTCCCGGTGAACTTGTTGCCGGCGTGGTCCTTGGTGATGGGCATGTTGACGAGGACGTCGTGGTCGAAGTAGGCGGCCAGGATGCGGGCCTCCTTGAGGGCCAACCCGCCGGGAACGGGGACGGCCTTGAAGAGGGCCTCGTCCTTCTCGTAGATCCTGAGGCCGGCCCCCTCCTCGTCGCAGACGGCCTTGAGGCCGGTGTCCTCCCACTGCTTGACAGGCTGCCAGCTGAGGCAGTCGACCTCTGCGGCGCCGGCTGCCCGGCAAAGCCGGATGACGGCCCGCACGATCTCGGGCTTGGTGAAGGAACCGGGGTGCCGGCTCTGGACGTTGGGCAGGAGGGCCACCTTGGCCCCCTTGCGGACGAAGGCCTTCATCCCCCCGAGGGCCTCGACGGCCCGCCCGGCGGCCAGGCCGTAGTCTTCGCCGACGCCGACGGCCACGTCGATTCCCCGGGCCTTGCGCCCTCCGTCCGCTCCGGCGAGCGTCCGGCCGAGGGCCATGGTCAACCCGGCCGCCGCGCCGGTCTTGACGAAATCGCGCCTGCCGATCGTTCGTANNCCCGGAGTGGACGCCCGGGTTGGCTTCGACCCCGGACCTGTGGTAAACACAGGTCCTGAGCCCGTAAGGAGGACCCCATGAGACGCGCGCTTCACACTCTCGCCCGGCCGCTGGCCCTGGCCGTCGCCGTGTTCCTCGCCCTGCCCCTCCTCTCCCCTCCTCTGGCGGCGGCCCCCCGGGCGCGTTATCTCGCCTACGCCCGGGCCGCGGCGGATTGGACCCACGCCCACCGGACCGAGCTGCTCGACCAGTGGCGCAAGACCTTCGACCCTCTCAACGTCTTCGGCTACCGGGCCCCCGGGGGGCTGCTGGAGATGGCCGTCATCTATGCCACCCTGTACGAGAAAGAGCGGAAGCCGGAGTACGCCGCCCGGGCCAAGGAGGTCCTCCTGACCTACGGCGACTTCCGCTCGATCTATCCCGCGTCCTCGATCGCCCTGCGCTCCGACTACGCCAGCGGCGTGCCGGCCCTGCCCGATTTCTTCACCGTCATGCGCTACGTCCGGACCTTCGACGTCCTGCGTCGGCTCGGCCGCCTCACGCCGTCCGAGGAGGCGTCGGCCGCCGAGACCATCGCCGGCAGCATGCGCTACCTCCTGCGCACGGCCGAGTGGGGGCCGATGAACCGGTCGGCCCTGCGGGCCGAGTCCCTGGCCTGGGCCGTCCGGGCCCTGCCGAACCACCCCGAGGCCGCCCGCTGGGAGATGCAGCGCCGGGCCCTCGGCGACGACAACTGGGGCAACTGGCAGATCGAGGACGCCACCATCTACAACGGCGTCTGGCTCTACTCCCTTCTCGGTTACGCCGACGCCCTGGAGAAGATGCCCGAGCTCTTCGCCACGCCCGAATGGCGCTATTACGGCCAATATTACGTCCGGCTCATGTCACCGGCCGGCATGGTCCCCGACGTCGGCGACGCCCATTGGACCTCCAACTGGAACCACTTCCTGGTCTTCTTCGAGGCCGCCGCGGCCGCCCTGCGCGACCCCGGCTGCAAGTGGGCCGCCGAGACCATCGCCGCCAAGTTCGTCGACTTCTCCAAGCCGACGAGCGCCGGGCTCGGGGCCATGCTCCTCGACGCCTACCGCTGGGGCACCGACGAGGTCGCGGCCGCTCCCCCGGCCGCCGGCTCGATGGAGGTCATGGACGACCTCGTCGGCAAGAAGATCGTCCTCCGGGACGGCTGGACGCCGGCTTCGAACTACCTGCTCCTCAACTACCGGGACGAGGGCGACGGCGGCCTCAACTTCCGCGACTACCTCCGCGACACCATCCCGGTCGAAGAGGAGAAGATGACCCACGGCCACGCCGACGAGAACAGCCTCGTCCTGCTGATGTCCGGCGGGTCGGTCCTCCTCCACGACGGCGGCTACCGCGACTTCATGCCCTCGGGGCCGTACGGCGCCTACCGGCAGGACTACTTCCACAACCGCCTCTGCGTCCGGCCGGAGAAGATCTTCTGGGGGCAGGAGGCCGGGGAAGCCCGCTACAGCGTCCGCGAGGCCGTCCCCGGACAGGGCCTGCTCGAGTTCATGCGCAACGCCGGCTCCTACCGCCCGGTCCGGACGCGCAAGGTCGACTTCCTGTCGTTCGACGACTTCGACTATGCCCGCACCCGCGTCATCGACGACGGCTGGGGCTTCCAGGCCGACCGCGTCGTCGTCTTCGTCAAGGATCCCGGGGTCTATGTCGTCATCGACGTCTTCAAGGCCCTGCGCGAGGACTATTTCACCCTCGGGCAGCTCTGGCACACCCGCCAGGTCCACGCCCGCGGCGAGGGCTGGTACGACACGGGCTACGACCGCATCCAGAACGCCGTCCTGCCCCAGGACCGGCGCCTGCTCCTGCTGTTCCCGGACGGCCAGCCCCGGATGGAGGGCGTCGAGCCGGAGAAGCGCCACTACCAGGACGAGTGGCTCGTCCAGCAGTCCTGGGCCCAGCACTTCGAGCTCGGCGAGACCTGGGCCCTGGCCGCGGTCCTCGTCCCCCGCCCGGCCGGCGAGCCGCCGGCGGACTGGACCGGCCGCGTCGAGGCCCTGCCCGCCGACCCCGCGCGCGCGGCGACCGGCGTCGTCATCCGTTCCGGGGACCGGGAGATCGTCGTGGGCATCAAGAACGACCTGCGGCGGGACATGAGCCGGGACCACCGCCGTCCCCGCTACACGTACGAGGCCGGCCGCATCCGCCTCGGCGACTTCGAGACCGACGGCGACCTCGTCTTCGGCATCCGGCGCGCGGACAGGCTGGACTACACGGTCGTCAACCTGACCAGGGCCCTCTACGGCGGGAAGGTGCTCGTCGCGGCCGAAGAGGGACAATACGGCTTGGGGTACGACGCCCGGCCGGACCGCGGCGGCGTCGGCAAGATGCGGTATTGGCGGGGGACGGCCGGCCTGCGCTGACCGGCCGTCAGACCGGCAGGCCCTGCTGCTTGCGCTGGGCCGTCTTCTGGAGCTCCTGCCCCTCGGCGACGAGCCCGGCCAGCCGGTCGAGGGCCATGCGGACTTTGATGTTGGCCAGCTTGCGCTTGCCCGTCTTCTGGGCCTCGAAACGGTCCCTGACGTAGGCCTCGATCTCCCCGGGCGTCATGATGACCTTCAGGAAATCGTCGGCCAGGAGCTCCTCGCGCAGCTCCTCGACGGTCTGGCCTCTGACGGTGATCCGGTTCTCGATGAGGGCCTGGGTCCGCCACTTTTCGAAGTCGGGGGCGGCGTAGATGGGGATGGGCCCGAGGAGCTTCTTGGCGTCCTGGACGGTCTGGTCGAAGAAGGCCTTGCCCTCCTTGAACAGGTTCCGGGCCCGGTAGTATTCGGGCGCGCTCGACACGATATGGCCCTCGAGATAGGTCCTGAAGATCTGGATGGCCTCGGTCAGGATGGCGTGCGCCCGCGTCGCCTTGATGGTGATCTCGCGTTCGATGGGTGCCGGCATGCCCCGTATCCTTGGCGGCACGATAGCACAGCCCGGAAGGGCCTGTCAAAGGCTTTATGGGGTCCGGACGGCCGCGGCCACGACGTTGGCGACCTTGCTCCGCAGGGCGATGATGTCCCCCTTGTCGTCGGGGTGGACCCGGTTGGTCAGGAAGACGACCGAGGTCGCCGTCTCCGGGTCGATCCAGACCGAGGTGCCCGTGTAGCCGGTGTGGCCGTAGGAGCGGGGTCCGAAGAGGTCTCCTCCGTTGGTCGAGTAGTCCGTCTCCAGGTCCCAGCCGAGGCCGCGGCCGAACGCGCCGTACACGGGGAAGATCTCGGTCATCCGGGCCACGGTCAGGGGGGCCAGGACGCGGACGCCCCCGAGCGCGCCGCCGCCGAGGAGCATCTGGGCGAAGACGGCCAGGTCGTCGGCCGTCGCGAACAGCCCCGCGTTGCCGGAAACGCCGCCCTGCAGCCGGGCCAGGGGGTCGTGGACGACGCCCCGGAGAGGCCGGCCGTCGACGACCTCGGTCGGCACGCAGGCTTCGAGGAGCCCAGCCGGCGGCCGGAAGAACGTCCGGGTCATGCCCAAGGGCCTGAAGATATTCGCCGCCGTGAACTCGGCCAGGGTCTCGCCGCTGACGGTCTCGACGATGTGGGCCAGGGTGATGTAATTGAGGCAACTGTAGACGAAGGCGGCGCCGGCCGGCCTCTCCTTGGGGATGACCGCGATGTACGCGGCCAGAGCGGCCGTCGTGCAGGGATCGCCCAGGGCCTTGGCCGCCTCCTTGGCGTCCGTGTAGGGCGGCAACCCGGATGTGTGCGTCAGGAGATGGAAGAGCCGGGCGTCCTCGCCGGCCAGGCCCTTCTCGCCGTACCAGGTCGAGAACGAGGGCACGTAGGTCTTGACCTTGTCCCAGAGCCGGAGCCGGCCGCGCTCGACGAGGAGCATGACCGCCGTGGCCGTGGCCACCGGCTTGGTGACCGAGGCCTGGTCGAAGATCATGTCGGCCGTGAGCGGCCGCGGTTCGGGCACGGTCTGGGCGTGACCGAAGGCTTTCCGGTAGACGATCTTCCCTTTGCGGGCCACGATCAGGACAGCCCCCGGGAAGTCCCGGCGGGCGACGGCGGACTCGATGAGCCCGTCGAGGAGGGCGAGCTGGGCCGAGGACATGCCCGCCGTCTCGGGCTTGGCCGCGGGCAGGGCGCCGGCCGCCGCCGGGGCGGCGACGGACGAGGCCAGCAGGACCGTCAGGAGGGCCCGAACGAAGGTCTGGCGCATAGGTGTCCTCTCATTTCACGGGCGGGCCGGCGGGGGATTCCGTCCAGACCAGCCCGTCCTGCCGGATGTGCCAACTCTGGCCCGACTTGGCCGTGTAGACGGCCTCGAACAGCCCCGGCGTCGCGTAAAGGGCCGGCGGATGGGACCAGCCCTTGATCCTGAGCGCCGGGTCCTTGCCGAGGCCCAGGTCCTCCAGGGAGGCGGTGAAACCGGACCCCTTGAAGTCGCGGTCCCTCTCCGCGTAATAGATCTTCCTCAGGGACCACTTGACCTTCTCCTCGGGCCGGCGCGCGAATTTCTCCTTGCCTTTGCCTGGGAGTTTCGAGGAGAACTGGACGAAGCCCCACATCTCGGGATAATGGATATTGACGACGCCCTGCGGCGCCCAGGTCCAATTGTCCTCGGGCAGGGGCTGGCCCGTGCCGGGGTCCTTGACCTTGGCGTAGGCGCCGCCGCCGGCGTCGAGCCGGTATTCGACCCGCGAGAAGTTGACCCGCCACTGTTCCCCCGGGACGGGCCTCTCGGGCTTGCCCGGGATGGCTTCCCGAAGGACGGCGAAGGGCAGGGCGATCTCGACCGTCCAGGCCTTGTCCCGGTCCGACGGATCGTTGAGCGTGCCCATGAGGTGGACGGCCGTCCGGAGCCCTTGGATGTCCCAGGCGTGGACGGCCGGGCCGCCGTCCCGGTAGGGTTTGACGAGGAGGAGGTCCCAGACCGTGTTGAGGGCGTTCATCTCCAGCTCGTAATAGGCGTGGCTGTCGCCGTCGGGGTCGATGAAGACCTCGAAGTCGTTGTCCTGGAAGATGACGGCGTCGCGCTCGGTCAGGGTGGCCCAGAGATGGGGCTCCTCGAGATAGGCCCCGACGTAGAGACAGGCGTCGTCCCAGAGCATCTGGACCCGGGTCCGGTAGCGCGGCTCGGGCTTGGACGGCCCCTCGATGTCGCCGAAGACCTCGGTCCAGTCGGCCTCGGCCCAGGAGGGCTCGTCCAGCCGGCCGTCGATCGTCAGCGGGCCGGCCGTCCGCCGGCAGACGTACCCGGGAGGGTCGAAGGCGGTCTTGGGCCCGGGGATGGCGACGCGGGTGAAGGACGCGGCGGCCGCGGCCGAGACCAGCAGGCCGGCGGCGGCGAGGTATCTGAGTCGCATGCGCGGGACCTCCTGGGCGACCTAGAGCTCGAGCCAGCGGACGTCGTTGCCGCGGGCGGCCAGGAACTTCTCGAGATCGGCGAAGGCGATCTCCAGGGTCGCCGTGTTGACGTTGGGATGGAAGCCGAGGAACGCGCTCGTCCGCAGGGACTCGTCGCAGACGACCCGGACGTGGCGCTCCCCGTCGTTGACGAGCCCGAACGGCGAGACCGAGCCGGGCTCGACGCCCAGCCAGCGCATCAGGCGCTCGGGGGAAGCGAAGCTCAGGCGGTCCTCGCCGAGGGCCGCGTTGAGGCGGCGCAGGTCGATGCCGCGCGTGACCGGGGCGATGACGAGGTAGTGGCGGTTGCCCTTGTAATTGCGGAGGAAGAGGTTCTTGCAGTGGGTGCCCTTCAGGCCGCCCCAATGCTTCTCGGCTTCCTCGACCGTGGCGACGGGCGGATGCTCGTGGCGGACGTAAGCGATGCCGAGGGCGTCCAGGGCCGCCAGCACCTTGCGTTCGATCTCGGCCACGGCCACGTCCGGTCTCCTTTCCAAGGGCTTTCCGTCAGCAGACACAATAGACCAAAGGGCTAACGCCGCGCAAGCCGCAGGTCGGCCACGACGGGATTGTGGTCGGAGACGAACCGGCCGGCCATGGTCGCCGGCAGGATGGCCGTCCGCGTCGCGGCGAAGCCCGGCCCGACCAGGATGTGGTCGATCGGCAGGCCCGAGGCCGGCTCGGCCCGGAAGCCGTTGAACGAGGCCGGCGGGCCGAAGGGGGGCTCGGCGGACAGGTCGCGGGCATCCCTCAGCCGGGGGCCGCCGCGGGACGCGAGGAGCGTCCGGTAGGCCGCGTCCTCGCGCGTGCTGTTGAAGTCCCCGGTCAGGACGAACGGGTCCCGGCCCGCGATCCGCGCGATCGAGGCCAGGACGAGGGCCGCGCTCTCGCGCCGGGCCGTCTCCCCGACGTGGTCGAAGTGGGTGTTGAAGACGACGACCGTGCGGCCCGTCCAGCGGTCCCGCAGCCGGGCCCAGGTCACGATGCGGGCGCAGGCGGCGTCCCAGCCTTTCCTTCCCGGCTCGTCCGGCCGCTCGGACAGCCAGAAGGTCGACGAAGCGAGAAGGCGGAAGCGGGCCTTGCGGAAGAGGACCGGGTTGAATTCCCCGGCCTCCCTTCCGTCGTCGCGGCCGACGCCGACGGCCTCGTACGCCGGCAGGAGAGCGCGGAGGTCCGCCAGCTGCGAGGCCAGGACCTCCTGGAGTCCGGCCACGTCCGGGGCGTGGAAGGAAACGGTCCCGGCGACGAGGTTCTTGCGCCGCGGCCAGGCGTTCGGGCCGTCCCGCGGCTCGTCGTAGCGGACGTTGAAGGTCATGACCCGCAACGCCAGAGCCTCGTCCCGGGCCGGACCGGGCAGCCGCGCGCAGGCCGCCGCGAGGACGAGGACCGCCGCGGCCGGGGCGGCGTTACGGCGCAGGACATCGGCGATCCGACCGTTCATGGCCCGGATTATAACAACCGGACCCGGCGGCGGCAACGCCCGGGTCTTCCCCTCGGCCCGTTTTCCGCTAGAATAGTCCCCATGAGCGCCCTCTTCACCCCCCTCGCCATCGGCCCCGTCACCGTTCCGAACCGCTTCGTCCGTTCGGCCACCCACGACTACATGTCCGACGACGACGGCTTCGTCTCGGACGCCGGCGTCGCTCTCTACGCCCGCCTGGCCGAGGGCGAGGTTGGCCTCATCGTCACCGGTCACGCCCACGTCCAGCCCGTCGGCAAGGCCAGCCCCCGGCAGATGGGCGTCTTCGACGACCGCTTCGTCGAGGGCCTGGCCCGCATCCCGGCCGCCGTCCACCGCTTCCCCGACAAGATCTTCCTGCAGATCGCCCACGCCGGGCGCCAGACCAAAGAACGGGATTGCGGCGGCGTCCCCGTCTCCCCTTCCGCCGTCTACGATCCCGTCTCCAAGGTCATGCCGCGGGAGCTCGCCGCGGACGAGGTCCGGGCCCTGATCGGCGATTTCGTCGCCGCCGCGGGCCGGGCCAAAGCGGCCGGGTTCGACGGCGTCCAGCTCCACGCCGCCCACGGCTATCTCCTGTCGAGCTTCCTCTCCCCCCACACGAACCGGCGGACCGACGAGTGGGGCGGCCCGGTGGAGAACCGGGCCCGGGCCCTGCTCGAGGCCCTGCGCGGCGTCAAAGCCGCCTGCGGCCGGGATTTCCCGGTCATGGTCAAGCTCAACGCCACGGACTTCCTCGAGGGCGGCCTGAGCCTCGAGGACGCCGTCCGGGTCGCGCGCCTGCTCGAGGCCGACGGCATCGACGCCATCGAGGTGAGCGGGGGCATGGCCGAGGCCGGCCGGGGTTCGGTCTGGCCGGGGCTACGGCGCGAGGACGAGGAGGGCTATCTGGTTCCCGGCGCGGCCGCCATCAAGAAGGCCGTCTCGGTGCCGGTCTCGGGGCTCGGGGGCATCCGCAGCCTGGCCGTGGCCGAGAGGCTGGTCGCGTCGGGGACGGTCGACCTCGTCTCCCTGAGCCGCCCATTCATCCGGGAGCCCTTCCTGGTCAAGGACTTCCGCGAAGGCCGGACGGCCCGGTCGGCATGCATTTCGTGCAATAAGTGCTTCAACCCCCGCGGCATCCGCTGCGGAGACCTCAAGACGGCGAGATAGGCCGTCAGACGCCCGCGTCCCGGGCCGCCGCCTCCATGAGGATGAAGAAGGCCTGGCCTTCGGTGGCCGTGCCCGGTTTCTCGAAGGTCGGCGAGCCGCAGACGTCCCGGACGTAACCCAAGGCGTCGACCTTGGCCGCGGCCGCCCGGCGCATGACCGCCGCCTCGGCGAGATAGGACTCCGGCAGCCACCCTCCATTGACGCCGCGGAAGATCGTGTAGGAAAGCATCTGGCCGAGGTTCGTCTCGACGAACGTCCCCGGGTCGTCGACGACGTCGTGGAAGAGGCCGTCGGGCCGGCGATGCTTCAGGCACCCGTCCAGGACCTCCCTGACGTATCCGACGAGGCGCCGTCGCTCGGCCTTCATGGCCGCCGGGAGAGCCCGGACGACGCGGGTCATGCCGGCGGCGGCCCAGCCGTTGCCGACCCCCCAGTGCGCCTTGCGTTCGAAGGCCTTCTTCCCGTCGTCCCAGATGTGGGAGAACAGCCGGGCTTTCGCGTCCCAGAGGATGCGGCGGAAGCCCTCGATCTGCCGGACGGCCTCGGCCGGCTCCCCGGCCACGGCCAGGAACGGCGGGGCCATGTACACGGAGTCGACCCAGACCTGGGGTTTGTGGTCGATGTGGTGGAGCGTACCGTCGGCCGTCCGCGGCGCCGTCTTCATCAGGTAGTCCAACATGCGGGCCGCGCCGTCGGCGAACCGGGGTTCGCCCGTCTCCCGGGCCGCGAAGAGGACGCCCTCGCCGTTGGCGGCCGGATCGGTGACGCCGTGGTTGTCGGAGACCATGCCCAACCGGCCGTCCTCGTAGATCCGGAGAAGGGCCCCGTGGGCCAGCCGCAGGACCGCCTCGCGGTCCCCCCACTCGAGCAGGGCCTGCATGGCCACGCCCTGTTCCCAGGCCTCCCGCTGCATGGCCAGCATCGACGCCTTGACCTTGTCGACGGTCGACGGATCGCCCGTCCCCGCCGCGGCCCTGGCCGGGACCGCGGCCAAGGCCGCCAGTGTCCCGGCGGCGGCCATGTCCTTGAGCGCCTGTCGTCTGTCCATCGTTCTCCTCCTCGGGCCGGCCTGTCCGGCCGCGCCGCGCGGAGGCGATTCTATCCCAGAGGCGCGCGGCGGGCAATCCTCCGCCGCGGCGGCCCGCGGCGTTGCCAAACGGCCCGCCCCGTGCTATCGTCCCGGCCGAGGAGGGACCCCATGAGAGTGCCGTCACCGCCCGTCGCCGCTCTCGCCGCCGGACTGGCCCTGGCCGCCGCCTGCGGCCGGTCCGCCCCGTCGGCCCCGACCGTCCGGACGGGAACGATCTACAACGTCCGCGATTTCGGAGCGACCGGCCTCGAGGGCGACCTGGCCCAGGAGGCCATCCAGAAGGCCGTCGACGCCTGCGCCGAGGGCGGCGGCGGCACCGTCCTCTTCCCGCCCGGCGACTACACCAGCGGGACCGTCCATCTCCGCAGCCGCGTCCGGCTCTACCTCGAGGCTGGGGCCACCGTCCGCTCGCTCCACGACAGGTCCCGCTTCGACAAGGACGCCCTGCTCTACGGCGAGGACCTGACCCAGGTGACCATCGAGGGCCGCGGCGTCTTCGACGGCGGCGGCGCCTACGACCGGCGCCTCAAGGGCGACCATGAGGACGACTTCATCCGTCCCAACCAGATCGAGATGGAGAAGCTCGGGCTGCCTCTCCTGCGCGCCTTCCCCAAACCGGACCGCTACGGGAAGCTCGTCCTGCTCGTGCGCTGCGCCGACGTCCGCATCGCCGGCGTCTCCTTCGTCGACTCGCCGTCCTGGACCATACACCCCGTCCAGTGCGAGCGGCTGGTCGTCGACGGCGTGACCATCCGGACCAGCCTGCGGGATGGCGTCTGGGCCGACGGCATCGACCCCGACGGCTGCCGGGACGTCCGCATCGCCAACTCGACGATCGAGACCGGCGACGACGCCCTGGTCTTCTACTCGATGGACTGGTTCGGGCCGGCCAAGCCCTGCGAGAACATCACCGTGACCAACTGCCGACTGAGCTCGGCCTCGAGCGCCATCAAGTTCTGCGACGGCAACATCGCCGGCATCCGCAACGTGACCGTCGACAACTGCGTCATCACGGCTTCCAACCGGGGCATCGCCTTCATGACCTTCGACGGCGGCGCGGTCGAGAACGTCGTCCTGTCGAACCTGACCATCGACACCGTCCGCTACGAGTGGTTCTGGTGGGGGGACGGCGAGCCGTTCCATTTCAATATCAAGAAGCGGAGCGAGGTCCACGCCCACTGGCCTCCGGAGAAGGACCGCCCGGCCGGGGCCATCCGGAACGTCAAGGTCCAGAACGTCGTCGCCCGGGGCCACGGCTCGAGCGTCTGCAACGGCCACCCCGACTCGTGGCTGGAGGCCGTCTCGTTCGAGAACGTCAAGCTGACCGTGGCCCACGATCCGCGGGCGCCCTACGACAAAGCCGTCCACGGCCTCGTCTTCCGACAGGCCCGCGACCTGCGCCTGCGCGACGTCGAGGTCGCCTGGGAGGAACCGGCGTGGGAAGGATGGGAGAGCGGACTGGCTTTCGAGGAGGTCGAGGACCTCGTCCTCGACGGCGTCAAGGCCGTCCAGGCGCCGGGAGCGGCCGAGGCCCCGGCCGTCCTCCTGCACCAGGTCGGCTTGGCCCTCGTCCGGGACTGCCGGGCGGCGCCGGGGACGGGGACGTTCCTCAAGCTCACCGGGGAGGGAACGCGCGACATCCTGCTCGAGCGGAACGACTTCCGGCTGGCCCGCCTGCCCTACGCGTTCGGCGGCGGCGCCTCGCCGCAGTCCCTCAAGCTCGGCTATTGAGGCCTCACCGGCGGCCGAGGAAGAACAGGACCAGGAAGACCGCGATGATCAGGAGGAACATGTAAAAGGCCCGCTTGCGGCGGGCCTCGACGAAGGCCTCCGCCGCGGCCGTGTCCAGATAATACAGTTCGGTGGTCCTCCCCGGCCGGAAAACCTCTTTGTCGACCATCTTGCGGAAGATCCGGTCGGGCTTGACGCCCAGTTCGGCCAGGGTCCGGGCGGACTTCCCGTCGACGGCCCCGGCGTTGCGGAACTTCCTCATGTACTCGTTCTGCTTGATGATGACGTAGGCTTCGCTGCTCATGGCGCCCTCATTATAGCCCAATTCCCGTCCCGCCTGTGCTAGAATGCGGCCATGATCCCCCCCGCTCCCCGTCTCCGGTCCCTGGCCCGGCTCGCGGCCGGGCTGGTCGTCCTGGCCGGGCTCGCCCCGGCCGCGCTGTCCGCCCCGGTCGCGATCTCCCGGCGAGGCCGGCCGGCCGCCCGCGTCGTCGTCGCGCCCGGCGCGTCGGGGACCGAGCGCTTCGCCGCCTCTGAGCTGGCCCTCTTCCTCCGCATCGTCACCGGGGCCGATTTCCCGGTCTCGGAGGACGCCGGGACGCCCGGCGGCCGCCTTCTCGTCGGGCCGGGCGCCGCCCGTCTGGCGGTCCCGTCCGTCGACCTCGCGGGACTCGCCCCGGAAGAGACCGTCGTCCGGACCGTGGGCGGCGACCTCGTCCTGGCGGGGGGCGGCCCGCGAGGCACGCTCTACGCCGTCTACACCTTTCTCGAGGACGCCGTCGGCTGCCGCTGGTGGACCTCGACGGCCAGCCGCATGCCCCGCCGGCCTTCGCTCACCGTCCCCGATACGTCGGTCCGTTACACGCCCCCGTTCGAATTCCGGGAGCCGTTCTGGTATGTCGCCTTCGATGCCCCCTGGGCGGCCCGCAACAAGGCCAACGGCTGGGTCGCCGGAGGCGACGCCCCGCGCGGCGGCCGCCAGGTCTACGCCGGCTTCGTCCACACGTTCTACGAGCTCGTCCCGCCGGCCCGGTATTTCGCCGACCATCCCGAATGGTTCAGCGAGATCGACGGGAAGCGGACGGCTGAGAACGCCCAGCTCTGCCTGACCAACGAGGACTTGCGGCGGGAGCTCGTCCGCAACCTGCGCGAGCGCCTGCGGGCCGACCCCGCGGCCACGATCGCCTCGGTCTCCCAGAACGACTGCTTCAATCCCTGCGCCTGCCCCGAATGCCGGGCCGCCGACGCCGAGGAGGGAGGTCCGGCGGGAACGCTCCTGCGCTTCGTCAACGCCGTGGCCGCCGACCTCGAAGCCGAGTTCCCGCACGTCGCCTTCGACACGCTGGCCTACCAGTACACCCGCAAGCCGCCGCGCCTCGTCCGTCCCCGGCCGAACGTCATCGTCCGGCTCTGCAGCATCGAGTGCTCCTTCGCCAAGCCGCTCGACGACCCGGCCAACAAGGCCTTCTTCGACGACCTCGACGGCTGGTCGCGGATCGCCGGCCGTCTCTACGTCTGGGACTACACGACCGACTTCTCCCATTACATCCAGCCCCACCCCAATTACGGCGTCCTGGGACCGAACCTGCGGCTGTTCGCGGGGAAGAACGTCCGCGGCGTCTTCGAGCAGGGAGCCTATCAGTCCTGGGGCTCGGAGATGGCCGAGCTGCGGGCCTGGGTCCTGGCCAAGCTTCTGTGGGACCCGCGTCTCGACGCGGACGAGCTGCGGGAGGAGTTCCTCTCGGGATATTACGGCCCGGCGGCCAGGGCCATGGACGACTTTCTGGAAGCCCTCGAAACGGCCCTGGCCCGCTCCGGAGATCCCCTGGGATGCTACTCGCCGCCCGACGCCAAGTTCCTGTCCCTGGCGACCCTGACGAAGTCGCGTCGCCTCCTCGACCGGGCGGAGAGGCGGGCCCGCCGCTCGGCCGAGTACGTCCGCCGCGTCCGTCGGGCCGCCCTGCCCGTCGACTATGTCGTCCTGACCCGCTGGGACGATCTGCGCGAAGAGGCCGGAAGGACCGGCGGGACCTGGCCCTGGCCCGAGACGCGGGCGGCGCTCCTCGAGCGTTTCCTGACCGCGGCCCGCCGCGAGAACGTGACCATGATCTCGGAAGGCACCACGCTCGAGGCCTGGGCGGCCGCCGGCGGCCGCAAGAGGTGACGCCGGCCGGGGCTCAGCGCCCGAAGGCCGACGCCGGCACGGGGCCTCTCTTGATGCCCGGGCCGCTCCAGGCCAGGTCCAGCCCCATATCCCCCGTGCTCTGGAAATAGACCAGCTCGAAGGGGTGCCAGCCGGCCCCGAGGGCGATCTCGGCCCCCTCTTCGGTCATGCCGTGGACGCCGTCGATGGCCACCAGCTCGCGGCCGGCGAGGGTCAGTTTGGACCCGTCGTCCGAGGAGATATAGAAGATGTAGACGCCTTCGCGCGGGACCCGGACGAAGCCCCGGAAGCGCATGGCGAACCGGGTCTCGAGGCCCGCGAGAGAGGCGTCCGGCCGCGCCGTCGTCCCCGTCCGCGCCGCGGTCAGGGTCCCGAAATCGGGCAGCTTGTCGAAGGTCCCTTCGAACGATTCCCAGGCCAGTCCCTTGGCCCCCGGGGCGGAGACGGCCGGAAGGGGCTCGGCCCGCCGGAAGGTCCGGATCTCGGCCAGACTGGCCGTCCCGTCGGGCCAGAAAGCCCGGGCCTTGACCGTCGTCTCGCGGACGATCTCGATGGGCTTCTCGTAGAGCGCCGAGGCGGGGTCGGGATCGGCGCCGTCCAGCGTGTAGCGGATGGTCGCCCCCGGCCGGGCCGAGAGCTCGACCACGAGATAAGGGCCCACGAAGAGGGACTGGTCGGTGAGGAAGCGGGGCGGCAGGAAGCCCCGGTTGAGCGGGGCGAAGCGGGCCGGGTCGAGCTTGAGCACCGCGCGGTCGTAGGTCAGGAGCCCGTTGACCTCGACCTCGCAGTCGGAGGTCTGGGTGTAGACGGCCGCGGCCAGGCCCCGGTCGACGAGGGGATAGAGGTTCTTGATGAGCTCGGTGTATCGGGCTTCGAAAGCGGCCGTGTCGTCGAAATTCCGGTAGCCCCAATTGCCCTCGGCCTGCCAGAGGTGGCCGGTCAAGGGCAGCCCCAGACCGCCGAACTCGCCCAGCACGGCGGCCCGCTTCTCCTCGGTCTTGGGCATGTCGGGGCCGGGATAGCTGTGGATGTCTACCGTGTCTCCGGCGCTCTTGTCCGTCCAGCCGCTGGCGTTGTTGACCAGGCGCGTCGGATCGTAGCTCTTCGTCCAGGCCGCGATCCGCTCCGTGTCGTACTGCCCCCATCCCTCGTTGAAAGGCACCCACATGACGATCGAAGGGTGGTTCCGGAGGGCGTCCATGACGGCCTTCCACTCGCCCTCGAACTGGGCGTCGCGAACGGCCAGGTCGTCCGCGGCCATAGCCTCTCTCTCATAGAGGGCGCTCGGCATGTCCTGCCAGACCAGCAGGCCGAGCCGGTCGCACCAGGAGTAGAGGCGGTCGGGCTCGACCTTGACGTGCTTGCGGAGCATGTTCAGGCCCAAGCCCTTGATGGTCTCGAGGTCGTACCGCAGGGCCGCGTCGGTCGGGGCCGTGTAGAGGCCGTCGGGCCACCAGCCCTGGTCGAGGGGCCCGAACTGGAAGAGGGGCTCGCCGTTGAGGAAGAGGCGATTGAACCCGTGGCGGTCCTTGGCGACGGAGATCTCCCGCAGCCCGGCGTAGCTCGTGACGGCGTCGATCTCCCGGCCCTCCCGGGCCAAGGAGACCTTGACGTCGAAGAGGGCCGGATCGTCCGGGGACCACAGCGCGGGCCGGTCCAGTCCGACCACGGCGGCCACGGCCGCCGGGCCGCGGGCCGAGCCGGCCGCCGTCCCGTTCCGCTCGACGGTCACGGCGAGCGACAGCCCGGCCGGATCGCCGACGATCCGGGGCCTGAAGGTCAGGGTCCCGGCGCGGATGTCGGAGGTGACATCGAGGCGGGCGATGTAGGTCTCGGGCACGGGCTCCATCCAGACCGTCTGCCAGACGCCGGTCACGGCCGTATAGAAGATGCCGTGCGGCTTCATGACCTGCTTGCCGCGGGCGATGCCGCGGTTGTCTTCGTCGGTCGGGTCCCAGACGCGCAGAACGATCTCCTGCCCGCCGCCCCGCTTGAGGAGACCGGTCACGTCGTAGGTGAACGGGTCGTAGCCGCCCCGGTGGGTCCCGGCCTCGCGGCCGTTGACCCAGACCGTGCACTCCCAGTCGACGGCGCCGAAATGGAGCAGGACCCGGCCCGAGCGCCAGGCCTTGGGCACGTCGACGGTCCGCCGGTACCAGAGGGCGTTGCCGATGCCGACGGGCTTGCCGACGCCCGAGAGGGACGATTCGACCGCGAAGGGCACCAGGATCTTCCCGTCCCACGCCGCGGGCCGCCCGGCGTCCCGGGCCGTGATGGCGTAGTCCCACAGACCGTTGAGGCCGGCCCACTCGGGCCGGACGAGCTGGGGCCGGGGGTATTCGGGCAGGACGCTCTCCGGACCGACCTCGGCCGCCCAGCGGGTGGCGATGCGGTCTCCCGCGGGCTTCCAGGACGTGGCCGGCTCGGGCCCGCAGGCGGCGGCGAAGGCGACGAGGACGGCGAGCGACAGGCGGACGGCGGCTCTGTTCATGGCGGCACTCCTATCGGCGCATTAGTAATCCATCGGCCGGGGCCTGTCAACCGTTCCGGCGATTGAAATCGCCCCGGGCTTCGTTTAGAGTGGGGGCTCGACATGCGAGGACAGCCATGAACGAACACGGTCCTGCCGCCCTGGCGGCCATCCATCCCCTGGTCCGGGCCCGCTTCCCGATGATCGACCGCGACTCCGGCGGGCGGCCGCGGACCTACCTCAACACCGGCGCCGGCAGCCTGACCGTCGACACGGCCGCCGAGGCCGCCCGCGACGCCCAGGGCCGGCTCAATCCCATGCCCGGGACCGTCTGTCCCGGCGAGACGGAGACGGCCGCCCTGCACGCCCGGGTCCGGGCCCTGGCCGCCGACTTCCTCCAAGCCGCCGACGGGCGGGAGATCAGCTTCCATCAGTCGGCCACGTCCGCCTTCTTCGCCCTGGCCTACGGCCTGCGCGGCGAGTTCGCCCCGGAGGCCAACCTCGTCGTCACCGACCTCGACCACATGGCCAACGTCTCCCCCTGGGAGACCGTCTTCGGGGAGGGCCTCGGCCGCGAAGTGCGGCGGGCCAAGGTCACGATCGAAGGGACGCTCGACATCGCCCATCTCCTGTCGCTCGTCGACGCCCGGACCGCTCTCGTGGCCCTGACGGCCGCGTCGAACGGCACCGGTTCGATCGTCCCCCTGGCCGAGGCCGCGGCGGGGATCCGCCGGAAGGCCCCCGGGGCGCTCCTCGCCGTCGACGCCGTCCACCACGCCCCTCACGGCCCTCTCGACGTCCGCCGGAGCGGCATCGACCTGCTGGTCTTCTCCGGCTACAAGGTCTTCGGGCCCATGCTCGGCGTTCTCTGGGGCCGGGCCGAGGTCCTGGAGAAGCTCCGCCCCTACCGCGTCGAGACGAACAAGCCCGTCCTCCCGGGCCGGTTCGAGATGGGCATGCTCAACAACGCCTCCCTGGCCGCCCTGGAGGCGGCGCTCGAATACCTCCTCTGGCTGGCGGGCCGAACGAACGCCGCACCCGAAGCGTCCCCCCGGCCCGCGAAGTTCGCGGCCGCGATGTCGGCCATCGCCGCTTACGAGGCCGGCCTCACCCGCCGCGTCCTCGAGGGCTTCCGGCGCCTGCCGGCCGGGCGTCTGGCCTGCTTCGGCATCGCCGACCCCGACCGGGCCGCCGAGCGCGTCCCGACCTTCGCCTTCGACGTGGCCGGCCTCTCCCCCACCCGGGCCAAGGAGCGCCTGTGGGCCGAAGCGGCCATCCAGATCGCCGACGGCAACCACTATTCGGCCGCCGTCTACCGGCACCTCGGCCGGCCCGAAGGCATCTGCCGGGCCAGCTTCGCCCACTACGACGATGCCGCCACCGTCGACCGGTTCCTCGAGGCCGTCGCCCGGCTGAAGCCCTGAAGCGAAGCCGTCGCGAAAAGGTTGAACTCCCGGCCCGAAACCCCTAGAATAGGTCTTCCTTGACGAAAATGAGACCGATCCGGATGAGCCTCCTCCTCGCCTGCCTGGCGGCGCTGGCCGCGGCCGCGCCGCCCAACCCCCGCGTCGTCGTGGCCACGGAGAAAGGCGACATCGTCGTCGAGATCGACCTGGCCGGGGCCCCGGTCACCGCCGCCAACTTCCTGCGCTACGTCGACGCCGGCCTCTACGACGGCTCGACCTTCCACCGGACCGTGACCCTGGCCAACCAGCCCGGGAACGCCGTCAAGATCGAGGTCATCCAGGGCGGCCAGCTCGACGGGGACCGGGAGTTCCCGCCCATCGCCCACGAGACCACCCGGGCGACCGGCTTGCGCCACCTCGACGGGACGATCTCCATGGCCCGCTCCGCGCCCGGCACGGCGGCGTCGAGCTTCTTCTTCTGCGTCGGCGACCAGCCCGAGCTCGACTTCGGAGGCCGGCGCAATCCCGACGGCCAGGGCTTCGCCGCCTTCGGCCGGATCGTCTCGGGAGCGGACGTCGTCAGGGCCATCCAGGCCCTGCCGGCCGAGGGCCAGGCGCTGACGCCGCCGGTCCGGATCCTCTCCGTGCGCCGTCTCGAACGAAAGCCCAACGACAAGCCCATCGGATAGACCAAGGAGGTCCAGGATGAGAGAACGCCCGCTGCCCGTCGTCCTCGCCGCAACCCTGTTGGCCCTGCTCGTCGCGGGCCAGGCCTTCGCCCAACAGGCCGCCGCCCCCGCGCCCCAGAAACTCGTCGGCAAGGCCCTCTACGAGAAGCTCCAGAAAGAGGCCCGCCGCTTCATGGGCGGACCCGGCGCTCCCGGCGGCTTCGCCTGGACCCCCGACGGCCGGGGCTCCTACGCCTTGGAGGACGGCACCTTCAAGCGGACCGACCTGGCGACCGGCGCCAAGACCGCGCTCTTCGACGACGCCAAGATCATCGCCGCGGTCAACGCCCTGACCGGGCGCCAGGAGGTCAAGCTGCCTTTCGGGCGCTTCCAGTACCTCGACGGCGGGAAGCGCATCCAGTTCCAGGCCTTCAACAAGGTCTTCCTCTACGAGCTGGCCTCGGCCAAGCTGGCCGCTTACGAGCC
>MTKX01000564.1_pt1 | contig 32227 bp, 49 predicted proteins | sample 1042771 | NCBI WGS metagenome assembly MTKX01 (sample SAMN06212183, study PRJNA360534) | anaerobic digester metagenome | biome: Wastewater treatment plant; material: sludge; isolation source: anaerobic digester fed with sludge from wastewater treatment plant | place: Denmark: WWTP Randers ...
CGCTGCCCCAGCGTGAGAGTCACCTCGCGTGCCGCGAGCCTGCCGGTGACGTGCTCGATCATCTGCGGGCCGAAGTCAGTGTCCACGTTCTGGAGCATCATGCCGGGACGGATATGCAGCGCCTCGATGGTCGAGCCGTCGGCGAGGTGGACCGGGCCGGTGAGCACGAGCGTGCCGGTCGGGCGCGGCCATAGGTGGTCGGCCAGATAGGCGTCTACTATCTGTTGCGCGTCGTTCGCGGTACGGTCGCGCAAGTCGAGGAACTTCGTCTGGTAGTGCGTCCCGAGCGGACCATCGGGCTCGGATGCGATGTAGCAGTTCGCGTGGCCGTCCTTGGTGCGCACGTAAGCGACCACCCGGTTACAGAGCTCGCGCCGGTCGACGCGCACGTCCCACTCGCGCAGCGCCGGGTCGGCACTGCTTACGACGATGAGCTGCGAATCGGGCACGTCATCGGCTCTGAACGGCTGCCTGAAGAAGAACGTCCGGTTCTCTTCAAAGCCGTAGTTCCAGTCGACCGTCGCGGCGACCTCATCCATCACCTGCCGCCGCGTGGTCGGTTCGCTGATGCAGAGCTGTTCGATGATGTAGCCAGTATCGTCGCAATCCGTCTTGTCGATGTCTCCGCCGGTCACCGGGCGCGCGAGGTTCATCATCACACGCTCTGGCGTCACATCGTCACCGAGGGCGGAGCCGTAGACCAGTATCTTGGTGATGTCGACCCCGAACGGGCGGTAATCGGTCTCGATTCTCTCTCCGACAAGGTAGCGCATCAGTCCTGACCTGGTCGCCACTCGTTGTCCACTATCTGCTCGAACTGGAAGACGAGAGAGGCGGCTTCCGATGTGATGTTGAGTTCGTTGCCAAAGTAGAGCACATAGGAGTCATCCTCGCTCCATGTGCCCTCCAGCGTGCGATGCTTGTTCGGACTGCCGGGCGTGGAGAACAGCTTGAGCTCAAGGCTCGGGTTGATGAGCTTCGTGTCGATGCGACACTTGACGATGCGCGCCGCCTCGATAGGCACGCCGAGTGGATACCACCAGGCGCGCGTGTTAGCTCCCTTCGGCACTTCTATGTCGTGCATGGCGTACATCGCCAAGATGGGGTCGGCCGAATCTGGGTCGATCACCTCGGTCGTGAAGCAGTCCGCCCAGCGCGACGCCTGCCCTGTTTCCCAGTGCGTCATGTCGCTGTCGACGTAGTTGCGCACGAAGGCTTCATCATCCTCGAGCGCGCAGATGAAGCCGCCGCACTCCAGCCTGAGCGTGTCGGCCTCATGCGGCACGGCGTCTGGATCGTCGACGCGCCCCTCCCAGAGCACGAACCCGTCCACCGGGTCGCGCAGCACGATGTCTGAGTCGATGCGCTCGTCCTGAGCATCGTCGCCGCGCGGCACGCTCATGATGACCGACGCCGCCGTGAACCCGCCGCGGCGGTCGATCTCGAATGTCGCGTCGATGATGTCGACGCCGCTCATGAGCCGGTCACCGGTTCGGGCCACATCTCCCAGCGCGGCACGTAGCTGCCGTTGAGCAGGAACTCAGGCGCGGGGTTGGAGCCGTTCGGCTCCACGAGAATGAACAGGTTCTCGCCCTCAAGCCCGAGCTTGAGCCCGTGCCCACGGATGCGCCGTGCGGCTGGCCGTGCTGCAGTCGGCGCCTCGGTCGTGGCGTACTCGTGGTCATACATCCAGCCGAAGCGGACGTACTCGGTCTCCTCATCGTAATCGTCGTAACGCAGCCACCCAAGGTCAGACGGAAGGCACAGCACGGTGTCGACGTAAGCCGCCCCATCGCGAGCTCGAGCCCAGATGCTCGGCCCATCGTCGGACCCGTTCATCCACGGCCCCAGGTCGACCCACTCCCAGCGCGGCTGCAGCAGGTAGCGCGAGCGCGGGTCACGTGCCCATCGGTTTTCCTGTCGGCCCTGCGAGATCCAGCAGTTGTCCACGCCTGACCCGCCCGAACACTTGGCCCGCGCGAACAGGCGGTAGCGTCCGGTCGGCAGCTTCGCCTGGTCGACGATGCCGTACAGCATGCGCCACTCGGTCGTCACAGCCGAGCGCAGCCGCATACAGTCACCGCGCGGGTTGATTGCTCCCTCCTCAAGCTCCCAATCGCCCGGCTCGGTCGCATCTTCGGCCTCATAGAGGTAATCGCCGGTTACGGCGCCGCTGTGCGTCACCGCGGCCAGCACCATCTGGATACCGACGTTCTCGCCTCCCCAGCCGCGCGTGATGGTGAAGTCGAGTGGCATCGGCGCCTGCCCGTCGAGCGTGCCGACATCGACCAGCACCGGACTGGTCAGACGGCTCGCCGTCCAGAGCGTATCGCGCTCACCGTAGACCCACGGCTCGGCCACCAGCTCGACCGTGTAGATGCCGACGAAGGCGCGGTCCCAGGCGTAATCGAACTCAGCGATCGGCGTCTCGTTGTGGAGCAGTCTCAGGACCGCGGGGCGGGTCGCGCCGCGCGGCGTGATGGTGAGCGTGTTCGTCGGCTTGGCAAGCTCGGCGCGCAGCTCGTTCTCGGCGCTGATGAGCTCGTCCTTGGTCGACGCCTCGAGCTTCACCTTGAACGACGGATGACGCAGCGCACTTGTGCGCAGTCTCACTTGCGTCTGCACGTCGGCATAGGGGTTGTCGGTCTCCTCGGCCGTGCGCGAGACATGGCCCCAGTCGGGCAGCGGCATGACCACGAGGTCTTCAAGGTCGCCCAGCTTGGCCTGCAGGTACTCAGCCATCAGGCGGCCCCCTTCATCAGCCGCGCCACGTCGCGGCCCATCTCGCGGCTGACCATGTCTGTTATCGCCCGCGAAGCGTCGCGGCTATTGCCGACGAACGTGTTGCCGGTCACGTTGACGACCACGGTCGGCACGGCCTTGCCCTTGTCGAGCGGCGTGACCAGCTCGGTCCCGTGCAGGAGCGCGAGATAGCCCGACCGCGGCCCGCTCGCGACGCCGCCCTCAGCGAAGCCCGCCAGCCTGTTGTACAGCGGCGCGCCCGGACCCCAGTACCACGGCGCCTTCGCTTGCGCCGCGTAGGTGCCGGCCTTGCCGATGCCGGCCTTCTTCATGTAGTAGTTGTACTTCGCCGAGCCGCGGCCGTACTTCTGCGCCAGCTTCTCCTCAAACGCCGCCTCCGTGCGCTTGCCGGCCTCGCCCTGCTGCCGCGCCTGCGACATGGCCGCGATCATCTCCTGCGCCGCCTCGCCGGCCTGCATCAGCTTGTTGGCCGTGAAGTCGATCGCGAAGCCGAGCCCGATCATGCTGGCGATGGTGCCGACGCTGCTTGAGCCGATCGTGGTGTTGAGGCGCGCGAACCGTCCCGATGTCGTGCGCGAGGCAGTGCCGACGTACTGCAGCGGCGGAGCGGCGCGCACCGAAGCCGTGCCGACGCGGCCCATGCCGGTGCTCGCGACCGCGGCCGTCGTGTTGAGGCGCGCCACGCTGCCGGTCGCCGCGACCGACGATGCGCGGCCCAGGGCTGCGACCTGTCCCGCTGATACGGTGGACGCACGCCCCAGATTAGCCACCTGGGCACTGCCGGCGCCAGCGCCGCCGCCCTTGAACAGTCCGATAGCGGTCTGCGCGCCACGCGCCACCTTGATAGCTGCGCCGGCTACCAGCAAAGCGCCAGCGATCTGCGGCACGTAAGGCATAATGGGTTTGATGTCCTTGAGAAGCTCGCCGAGTCTCTCGATCATTGGGGTAAGGGCGGGCTCGACATTCTCGGCGATAGCAAGCTGTAGGCCGAGCCATGCTAGATCGAGCTCACGTTGCGCGGCCATGGCATCGTCATAGTTCTTGAGCTGCTTGTCACCCCAGACGAGCCCCATCGACTCGATCTTCTTATTGAGGTCGTTGATCGTCTCTTCTGACTGACTCAGCCATCCGGTCAACGCGCCACCGCCGCGGCCGAACATCTTGAGCGTGATGGCCGTCTTGGCGGTCGCGTCGCCCATCTGCGAGATGGCGTCACGCACCTTGAACAGAATGTCATCGGCATTGAGCGTCCGCAGGTCGGACAGGCTGATGCCGAGGCGCTCGAATGAAGCGATGGCCGTCTTGTTGCCCATGCGCGCGGCGTCGATGTTGCGCGACAGGAACTTGATCCCGGTAGCGCCCGTCTCAGCGTCGACGCCGTAGCGTCGCCACTGAGCGGCGAGACGCGAGGCGCCGGCAGCCTGCATCCCGGTCATGCGCGTGATCGTCTTTACGCCCTTGCCGTAAGTCTCATAGGTCTTCACGGACTTGCCGACCACGGCGGCGAGCGCTGTCCCGGCGCCGAGAGCCATGTTCGCGCCCTTGTCGAGCCGTTTGCCCCAGCGGTCGGCGTCCTGGCCAGTGGCGCGCATCTCATCGCGCGTCTTCTTGAGCGCACTCACGGCGCCGGTGGCATCGCCACGCACGCGGACCAGAAGATCGTAGGCGTTAGCCATCAGGTCACCCTCGCTCCCAGCCTGCGAGCGAGCTCAAGGAACGCCTCTCGCCCGGTCTTGCGCTCAGGCTCACGACGCATCGTGTCGGGCATGAAGTCATCGAAGGTAACGGGCTTCGACTTCGCCCCGCGGTGCGCGTTGACGAGGATCGCTGCGAGCATAGCGGCCCGCACGTACTCGCCCCGCTCTCCGAACGGCTCCATGCGCTCATAGAGCATCCACTCCGTCAGCTCCTCACTCGTCGTCCGCCTGAGCAGTTCGCTTACCGTACATCCCAGTGCCAGAGCGAGCCGGTGGTAGAAGCGCCGCTCCGGCCGTTTCAGTTTCCCGCCAGCCGCTCCGCGTCGCTCGGGAGCAGGCCGGCCAGGCTGGCCCCGACATCGTAGAGCCGGTCCAGCACGCTCGCGCTCTTGCCGGACAGCAGTTCCACGTCGTCATCAGAGAACAGTCGTTTCCCGTCCGCATCGCACAGGATGCGGACCAGGAACTTGGCGTGGAAGTTGCGCGGGTCGACGCCGCTGGACGGGTCGGAGCGGTCTCGCAGGATAGAGCTCTCGAATGAGTCACGCTCCTCTCCCGTCATCGCCTTGAGCCGGACCGTGCAGCCCCACTCAGGCACATGCACGTCCTCATGCCGCAGATCGTCAGCGGCCAGGATGAGGTCGCGCGTGCCCTGCTTCTTGGCTGCCATCAGGAGCCGCTCCCGGTAACCGTCATGAGCACGTCTCCGGTGACGCGCAAAGTCACCTCGGCCGTGACCGCCGCATCGATGGGGAAGTCCATCGTCGGCTGCGTCTTGACCAGGGCCGCGAAGGCGAGCGTCATGGTCGGCGTGGTCGGGTCGTCCTTGATCTGGAAGTTGGTGGGCTCGTCGTCCTCGGCCGCGTCCCAGAGCGCCTTGTGGATGGCATTGCCGGGGATCCAGTTGATCGGGAACGTGCAGTCGCCGTAGTCCTTGAGCCCCATCAGGTACTCTTTGGCGGTCGAATCGTGCGAGGTCACGTCGATCTCTTCGCGCTCTCCTGACGGGCTCGTGATGTCGCCCACCTCGGGCACGAGCTGGAACGTCTCGGGCGTCGACCCGTTGCCCATGTAGAGGCTGAACGGATGGCTGCGGATTGCCTGAGTCTGGGTCATGTCGCTCTCCTTAGTCTGTGCTTGTGGTCCAGAACAGCGCGTCGATGATGACGCGGTGCAGGCTGGTCTCCGGGTCGGGCAGGTCGTTCTCACTCTCCACCGTGAAGCTGGCCGCGCGCACGGCGGTCTTGACCGCATCGGCCACCGCATGCGCGAGCGCATAGGCCGAGTCCTCGCCGTCAGGCTCGGCCCAGCAATCGATCTGGACCCGCGGACGCTCCCAGCCGGCCAGCCCGTCGTGTGACACCGGCGCGTCACCGAGCGAGACCTGCCGGTAGACGATGCAGGGGAACAGCGCCGCGATGGAGTTCGGCTCCGACTGCGGCAGGCGGCCGGGATAGATGCGTCCGTCGACCATCGACAGGAGCGCGGCGTCGGCGCACAGTGCGTCGTATGCCTGCTGTACGGCACTCACCACTTGCCCCCAGCGATCTCGCGGCGCACGATCTCGGACACCTGCGAGCGCGTCGCATCGGCGGCCGGCACCAGATAGGGCTGCGCGGGCGTGTTCACCGTGCCGAACTCGACATAAGCGCCGTAGTCGACGTGCGGCCCCACGTCGGCGCCCATCGGGATCGGGTCGACGCTGATCGAGCCACGCAGCGCCCCAGTGTCGACCGGCGCGCGCAGCTTGGCCTCGCGCTCGATGATGTGAGCCCCCTTGACGCAGGCCCTCCCAACGACCTTCGGATAGGCTGCGATCGTGCCGCTGATATCGGCCATTGCCTTGTCTGCGCCCAGTATCTTGAAGTCGAGTCCGCTCATGCCCCGACCTCGGAGAGCTCCAGCATCAGATACGCGGCCGTCTCGCGCGGCTCGCCCATGATGGCAAACTCGCGCGGACGCACGAGCGTCTTGCCGAACCGCTCCAGCACGCGGAAGCGGTCGCGCCGCGTCACGTCCGTGCCGAGCGGCAGGCGGGCGCGACCGACCATGACCGAGTAGGTCGGGTCGAGAGTGGCACGCTCCGTCGCGCTCAGGAAACTGAACATGCAGGGGATGCGCTCGCCGGCGACGTAGGACTCCACAGGAGCCCCGTAGGAGTCCTCTGTCGTCTCGCAGCGCATCACTTGGCCTATGTCCCTCATCTCGCTCTCATAGGCCCGCTGAGCGGCTGTGAGTGCGTCAGGACGCAGGCGCATCGCTCTCGTCCAGTCCCGGCGGCGGCGAGGTCGCGATGCGCACCGGCGAGGCGTGCGACCGTGCCCGCCAGCGCCGCGCTTCCGCCCTGGCGTGCTGGTATGCCTGCGAGCGCGCCAGTGATGCGCCGTCCACGTTGGCATCGACCTCCTCGATCAACCCGGCTGCCTTCTCATCCCACACGTCGGCAGCCGCGGCGGCGAAGTCGTAAGTGTCCGCCCACGTCTCATCGCCGGGGTCGCGTCCATCCGCGTCACGTAGCGGATGCGCCTCGATGTAGTCGGCCAGCGCGCGGTCATCGTAGGTGTCCGCGGTCGGCTCTGCAGTCATGCGCCGCAGACGCGCTATCTGCTCGTCAGTCGCGCTCATCGGCACCTCGGCACGGTCAAGCTCACGCCCGGCTGCGTGCCGGACGCTCGCGATGATTACGCCCTCAGTCTGACGTGGATGAGCGGCGTGGTCGTTACCGACTTGAGGTGCGACGCAGGACGGCGAGCGTGGCGACGATCTTGTCGATGCGCCAGCCGTAGGCATCGCAGAAGCTGTCGACGGCCTCAGCCACTCCAGGCGTGAACTGCATGCCGTAATCGTGCACGGCCATGACATCAGTGAACGGGGCGAAGCCCTCCAGGTCAGCGAGACATTCGTCCAGGTCATGGCCTCCGTCGACGAAGACCAGCGCGAGCGGGAGCATCCACGAACGCACCACCGCCTGCGAGTCGCCCTCGATGATGCAGACGTTGGTCGCGCCCGCAGCGGAAAGATTGCCGGCAAGACGGCTCGCGCTGGCCGGCATCTCCGGGATCGGTGACCAGAGGAAGGCGTCTATCGCGTAGATGGTCGACCGCGGCGCGGCCAGCGCCAGCGTGGCGGTCGATGCCCCATAGCACGAGCCGATTTCGAGTATCCGCTCACCGTCGGCATCAGCGGCGAGGCGCGCCAGCTCGGCCAGTTCATCCGGCTGTACGTAGGACGGGATGCCATGCACCGTGAAGCGCGCATCCTGGTTGAAGTCAAGACAGGCCATCGATGTCGCTCCCCAGTCTCCATAGCCCCAGATAGCCGGGGTTGAACGGCGCGTTCGGGTCGAGTTCGTCCTCGGGAAGCAGGAGCCAGGGCCACGGAAGGCAGAACGGCTCCGCTTGCAGGTTCATCCGCCGCCAGCCGCCGGTGGCGATGTCGACGTTGGGGAAGTGCCACGGGTAGGTCGTGGCCAGCAGCCAGCTCGCCCCACAGGCACGGAAGTTGTCGAGCGCGTTCTGCGCGTCGGTGAGCGTCAGGTGAAAGAGTACCGTCCGGCAGATGATGAGGTCACAGGGCGGCAGGATGTCGAGCGTGATGTCGAGGCAATCGAAGCGCCGCCCGTCGCCGGCGTGCTCGCGTTCCAGCGTGGCGACGAGTTCGGGCACGATGTCGACGCCGACGTACTCTACCTGAGCCTCGACGTGCTGCATCCAGTTGAGATCCCCGCAGCCTGCATCGAGCACGCTCTTGGCCCCGAGCACATCGAAGAGCCACGGCAGGCGTTCGCGCACCGACTGCGTGCGCCCCATCTCCGACCCTACGCCAGAGCGCGTCTCCGCGCTGGCCCAGTGGTTCTCGCGGTAGATGCGAGAGAACACGTCAGCCTTGTTCATGATGCTCCATCCACTCGCGACGTGCCGCGCCCGTACCAGTGGAAGACGGCCTCGGCCTGGTTTGCGTGCGGCGCGTTCCATCCCACCGGCAGGACCATCAGTCGCACCGGGTTGTTGTAGACAGCGCGCATGAGCGCGAGCTGCTCATCCCATTGTGCGAATCGCAGCCATTCGTCGGCCCACGCGGCGAAGACGCGGCGCATCGCCTCCCCCTGGCGCCAGAAGATCACGCCGCTATTCCAGTAGGGGAGCGCCAGCGTGCCCCACCTGTGCTCCGTCCAGCGCGCCTCACGACGGCTGTGATACCACCCGGCGCGCGGCTTGTTGTAGAGCTGACTGGCGAGCTGCGACGGATGCTCGGCGATGCACATGTCATAGCGGTCGAGCGCATCGAACGCATCGTCAAGCGGCCCGACCACTTTGCAGTCTGTGTCGAGATACAGCACCTTGTCGGCCTCGACGTACTCGTGCAGGAACGGTTTGACGCGCCCCGCCCTGAACTGGAAGTTGTGTCCGCCCGCCTCATCGAATGGCGAGTCTCCCTTCCACGCCTTCCACTCGCAGCCCGGCACCGGCTTGTCGCCCACGCAGACGAGCGGATACGGCGTCGACTCGGACAGCTTGGCGGCTTCGGCGCGCGCCTTCTCACCGAACGCCATGCAGACTATGGCGCGGCTCACTCGCGTACCTCGAGCGCGAACGACAGGTCGAGCAGCCACGTCTTCGCGTCCTGCGGCTTCAGGCCGGCACGCGCGAAGTAGGCGCGTTCGTCATACTTGAGCATGCGCGGCGCGGTGGCGGCCTTGTACGGATACGGCACATGCGCGGCCACGCAATCCCACCCGGCCAGGAGCGCACGGAAGGCAGGCTCGAGCGATCCGGTCAAGCGCACGCCAGGACCGAGGTGAGCGATGTACTCCGCCTCTCTGACGTCGAGCGCCGCCTCGCCGTGCCATAGGAGCACGTCGGCGATGGTCGCCTTGTCGACGGTCGCAACCGCGCAACCGGGCGGGAGCGGCTCGGGGCGCAGGGGCGGCAGCGCTTCGCCGGCGACAAGCTCGGGCAGGTGCGCGATGACGTGCGCGGCACGTTCGGCAGACTCGCCCATGTAGGGGAAGACGGACAGACTGTAATCCTCCCTGCGCTCGCGCATCTCCTTGGGCTCGTCTATAGCCGCGCGGATGGCATCGGCGAGCTCTTCCGGCTCATCGCAGGATGGGCCGATGTCGGAGCAGTCCCAGAAACGCAGACCGTGGTCGACGCCGCGCCGATACCAGGGTGCGTTCAGGACGACCACGGGTCCGGCCAGTGCAGCGAACTCATATAGCGTCGAGCTGGCATCGTTCACGTACACGTCGGCGCGACGGCAGACCTCGTCGAACGATTCGATATATTCGAGCCCGAGCTTGTCGGCCAGCTCGCGCGAGCGTCCTGCGATGCGCGGGTGACCGTGCATGACGAGATTGAACTGGCGCGCGATCTCGGGCAGCACGCCCTCGTAATGCGACATCGCAGAACGCGTCTCAGGCGCGACCAGACAGTCCCAGTGGAACGAGACGCAGACGACCGGCCCACTCTTGGCGCGCCTCGTCCGCTTAGCCTTGCTCATGCCGTCCAGCTTGGGACAGCCCACGACGTGCGAGCGTGCGTCGTGGAAGGTCCGCAGATTACGGCGCTGAGTCCAATCGTTGACCTCACAGAACAGCGAGACGAAACGCCGGTCATGCGAGCCGCCAGCGTAGGACGGATGCACGTTCGAGAAGCTGAACCCGGCGCCATGTTCGAACATGATGAGGTGACGCTGCGACTTGGTGCAGCGGCTCATATCGGCATAGGCGGACGTGACGATCGGCCCGTCGCCGGCGGCGAGTTCAGACAACGGTGCGGGTTTCACGCCGCGGCTACGTGCGTGCGACGCGAGCTCGTCAGGGACACAGAAGAGCCCCCGCTGGTCCAGTGCGGACCAGACGTNNGGGGCGAGCCTGCCGGACTCCAGCGTGGCGGCCGTCGCACTTGGCGCGGCCTCGACTCAGCTACCGCTGCCGGACGAAGGCAGGAGCACGCCGATCGGGAAGTGGTCGGCGCCGGTCTTCGTCTCCAGCATGTTCGCCGGACGCGGAGAGGCCCAGCCGAGACGCATGACGGCGCGCAGCGCGACCATGTCCTGCTCGGCCAGGTTGTACAGCACGCTGCCCTGACCGTCGGTCAGCGTCGCCTCGGAGAGCACCTTGTAGGTGATGTCCTGCCGGATGGCATAGACGAGCTGCTTGAAGTCGCCGGCCAGCATGAGCGCCACATCAGACGGCAGCGCGCCAGTGGTCGAGAACGAGATCGGCACACCGTCGATCATGTAGACGGTCGCGCCTTGCACGCCCTCGCGCTTGAAGATCGGCTGTCCGTTGTCGTCACGCAGGCCGCGGAGGTTGCTCTTGAGCGGCACCGCGCCCATGGCTGCACTGACGATGTAGCCGTCGGACTCCACCTTGGCGAAGACGCCGTTCTCGCTGAGGATGTCATCGTAGATGTCCTCCCCGGCGCCGAGTGTGACCGCGTTGCCGGAGTTGATCGCCTGTGTGACGAGGCCATCCGGCCAACTGTCAGGCTTGTTCGTGCCGCGTGCGATGGCTGCGTCGATGGCATAGCCGAACGCCTCCACGAGGGACGGCTTGATCTGACCCCAGATGTCGTAGGAGGCGTCGTCGACGAACTCCTCAGGGATCGGGATGATGACGGCCAGTTCCTCGGCGGTGATGTATTCGTTGTCCCACGCGACCCGTGACGTCGGCTTGGTGCCGGGGGCGCTGGTGTTCTTGGCGCCGCTCACGAATGAGGCGTTCGGCAGGGCGGTGATCACGCGGATCTTGGTCTGCTTGGCGCTCATGTCGGGCAGCCGCTTCATCAGCGGCAGGAACTGCGAGCCATCGCTCACGATGTTGGTGATGATGTCTGCGCTCACCTCTTGGTCGATGAGGGCGGCGGCATCGTTGGCAGTGATGAAAGCCATGTCCTTGTACTCCTCTTCTCAGACCACGGTGCGACCCGCGGCCTCGCGGATGTGCCTGTTGATAGCATCCGACGCTGACGCCGCCGGCCCGCCTCCCGCGGAGCCTTGCGTGGCGCGTACGTCGGCCACATGCGGGCGCGCGAAGAGCTCAGGGAACTTGCTCTTCACGGCTTCGATGTCCGGCTTGCCGCGCTTGTCGAAGGCGTCGATCTCGCGGGCCGCGAGATAGGCCAGCCGCAGGTTGGTACAGCCTGCGGAGTGCGCAGCTTCGTAGAAGTCGCCGCGACGCGACTCCTCTTCAGCCCGTGTCGCCAGCGCGTCGAGTTCGGCCTTCGCCTCGCCGGTCGCCTTGCCGGCCGCGTCTCGCAGCTCTGCGGCAAGGTCAGCGTTCCGTTGCCGTTCGCTCTTCAGCGCCGACTTGAGGCCCGCGGTGTGCTGCTCATAGAGCGACTGCACATCCTCGGGCTGGCCGGCGAGCCAAGCGGTGAAGTCGGCCGGCGGCGTCTTGCCGTCGTCCTTGCCTTCCGCGTTCGGCTCCTGGGTTGTCTTATCGTCAGGCATCCCGCCTCACCTCGTTGTCGGCGGCGTCTCGCCGCGTTTGGATATGAGTCTGCACGCGGCCGGGCGTGCGCTCGTTACCAGATGTTCAAGCGCCGACCAGGTCGCCCACATTGGCCGGCACGACCGCGCCTCCCCATATTGGGTCGTCAACGCGCGTCCACATGTCAGACCACGAGGCAGCGCCGGAGTCATAGAGCTCCAAGCGACCCGGCCCCATGATCTGCTCCTGCGTGGCTTCGTCCTGCTGGTTGAACCAGTCTTCGCCGCGGGATTGGAAGGGCTCCTGTTCTGGTAGTATGGGAGCGGCGGTGCATCGGCAGTTGTGCACGACGATGCCGTCGGCGAGATACCAACCATCCGGAGTCTGGAGGTCATACACATGTCCCGTATGGCGAGTGATCGTGAGGTCGACGACGCGGTCAAGATGTACGTCGAGGGAACTAGCCTCGACAACGCCGCCCGCGCCTGTCATGTGAGTTACAAGCGCCTCGCGGATGTCCTCGACGCTCGGGGCGTGCGCCGCACCCCTGCCGAGTCCAAGACCATCTGCGCGGAGCGCACCGCCGCGGCAGCTCGCGCGCGCCTGCCTCTGCCCCTTGACGAGCTGGCCGCGCGGTACGTGGGCGGCGAGCCTGAGAAGTCCCTCGCTGGTCGATACGGAGTGTCCCGCAGTGTGATAGCCGCTCGTCTGCGTGCGCTCGGCATTACGCGGCGTGGTCGCAGTGAGGCTAACGTCCTGCGCATGGCGGCGATGGGCGCAGAGGGACGCCGCCGCGTCACTCAGGCGGCGCATGACGCTGTGCGCGGCAAGCCATTGACAGACAGGCATCTCGCCAGCCGCGCTCGCGGCAAGCAGCGGAACGGGAGCCACGCGACCGAGCCCGAGCGATGGGTAGCTGCTCGCCTTGCCGAACGTGGCTTCGCTGTGACGCTTCAGAAGGCGATCGGACCATACAATGTCGACCTTGCCATTGAGGGAGCGTCCATCGCCGTGGAACTGTTCGGGGGAGGATGGCACGCTTACGGAGCGCACGCCGCCCGTCATCGCGAGCGCTGCGAATACATCCTCAACCACGGCTGGCATGTCGTCATCGTCTGGAGCAAGGCATCGCGCCACCCGCTCAAGGGGACCGGAACTGACAAGCTCGTCACCCTGCTTGAGCGACTGAGCGGCGACCCATCCGCGCCGCGTGAGTACCATATGCTGCGGGGTGACGGTAATCCTGCGCCCAAGACGCGTTCGTATCTCAACTGCCGGCCCTTCGTACCGGGCTCTGGTAGCGGCAAGCACGCTGGTCGCGAGCACATCCGTACCAGGTAGCAGGCATGCAGGATGATCGTCAAATGTCTGCTCCGTCTCGAAGACCTCGCCGTCGGCGGCAAGGCAGCCGATACACGCCCTGTCGTCGAGCGACGCGATTCTCTGGTATCTCGTCACGCCGGCGGCGATGTACTGCGCCTGTGATGCGGTCCTGAAGCTGCGCAGCTCTTCTGTGCGAGCGACCAGGAAGGCGCGGTCAAGGCCGATAGACGACGCGTTTCGCATGTTGCGCGCCGTTACTTTCGGGTTCAGCCCCAGCGCGACGCCCTTGACGAGCTCGCCGCCGATAGCGTCGACCGTCGCCGGGTAGGCCTCGGCGAGCAGCGCCGACAGCGGAGACCCGTCGCCGGCGTACCCGACCATCGCCATGACGGCGTCCGCGCCGAGAGCGTCGAACGTGCCCGTGATGCCGGCCGCGCGCAGCAGCTCCTGCGCCTGCACGACCCCCATCTGTGCAAGCTCAGCCTGTCGCGCGCCGATAGCGTCGAGCGTCCACGAGTTGAACCCGGCCAGCTCGCGCAGCAAGGCCGCGTCAAGCTCACGCCAGCGCTCGAGCCGGTAGATGCGCCCGATGGGGATGTCCTTGCCCTGGGCGGCCATGCGCGTGACCTGCTCGGCAAGGACAGTGATCTTGTCCGCCAGCGCGCGCTCGACGCTGAGATAGCGCCGTGCCATCTCGAGCTGGTGCGCGCGCTCCCCGGCCAGCAGTCCGGCCTTGAAGCGCTGCGCGACCTTGACGACGGCAGGAGCCGCCACGGCGTCAGCCCACGGCCGGGATGTCGCGCACGACGACGAGCGTGCCGGTGGCGAGCGTGATGATGTCGCCGTCGGCCTGCGTCGCTTCGAGCTCGTAGAGCTGCCGCGTGATCGACAGCGCGCTCGTCTGTTCGTGCGTGAGCGAGAACATGACCAGATAGCCCGCCGGAGTGGTCGACACGCTGGCCGCGCTCCATGTCACTTGCGGCGACTTGAAGCGGACCACGCACCCGGCCTCGTCAAGATGCAGCGCGTGCGTCTCGTCTGCGACCGTGAAGAGCAGGCCGCGACCGTCGGCTGGGTCGTAATCGTCGCCGGCGTGCAGCGTGACCGTGCCGGACTCAGCGACCGGGCTGGTGACGACGACGCTGCCGGCGCCGAGCGCACTGAGCGCGGCGGCAAGAGCCGGCAGGAGAGCCCCTGCCGTACCGACATCGTAGTTGCCCGGCACGTCGGCGGTCCACGGGTCGCCGGCGATACCGGCCGCTGTGAGAGCGGCGCCCGTGCTGCCTGCGACGTTGTGCGTGTCAAGCGACTCATCCCACACTGCCTGCGTCACGTCATCGGCGCTGGGGAGCGCGTTGACGCTGGCCTGACTGGCGGCCGATTTGGCGGCGTCATAGCTGCCGTGCAGGGTGAACCCCGCCTTGTCCGTCAGCGAGCGCACAGCGGCGCTCCAGACGGCTGTAGCGGCGTCTGACGCGAGCGTGCCGAAGCTGGTCAGCGTGCGCGCACCGGCGGCCCAGACTGCGGTGGCTACGTCGGCCGCTGTCGGGACATCACCCTTGGCTGCTGGAACGGCGGGCAGGTTGTCCGTCTTCGCCTTGATGGCGGTCACGTCGTCCGCGTTCGACGGCGTCGGCGTGAAGGCGAACGCGCTCAGCGTGCGCACCGCCGCGCCCCAGACCGCCGTCGCGACGTCCGAGACGAGGGTGCCGAAGCTGCTCAGCGTGCGCGTGCCCGCACCCCAGACAGCAGTGGCGATGTCGCCTGTGGAGGGCGGCGCGGTGTAGCTGTCGGCCTGCAGCGGAGTCCCGACCGTGGCCGCCTTGGCGACCGTGGCATCTTTGGCCACGGTGGCGTCCTTCGCGACCGTCGCATCCTTGGCGACTGTTGAATCGAGTGCGAGCCCATGCCCGCCGGCGAGCGAGAACCCGGTCTTGTCGGTCAGGCCGCGCGTCTCGTACTCCCAGACCTCTTTGGCAGTCGCGCCGCCGGCTCCGGCGCTGGTCAGCTCGCGGGTCTCGTACTCCCACACCGCCTCGGCGTTGTCTTCGGCCGACGGCGGGCTGTCGTAGCTGTCGGCTGCCAGACGGCTGGAGACGGCGGCGTCGAGGCAGTCACCGAGGATCTGCCCGGCGGAGCCGGAGGCGTAGCTGCCCGGCACTGCCGTCGCCCATGGGTCGCCTGCCGATCCCGCTGCGGCGAGCGTCTTGCCGGCGCTGCCGTTGTCGGTGTGACCGGAGAGCGCCTCGTCCCAGACGGCATCGGCTACGCTTCCGGCGCTGGGCGGTGCACTGTAGGAAGCCGCGGCCAGTCGGCTTGAGACGGTGGCGTTCAGGTTGTCGCCCACGATCTGTCCGGCAGTGCCGGAGGCGTAGGAGCCGGGCAGTTCCGTCCCCCACGGGTCGCCCGCGACTCCTGCGGATGCGAGAGCCTCGCCGGTCGAGCCTTCGTCATCATGCGCGGCGATCGCTTCATCCCAGACCGCGTCGGCCACGTCAGCGGCACTCGGCGCGGCACTGTAAGACGCCGCCGCGAGACGAGTCGAGACAGCCGCGTCGATGCGCCCAAGCTCGGTGCCGAGTTCGGTGCGGACCTGCCCGGCGACGGCCTCCTTGGTCGGCGGCGTCGTGTAGTCGCCGGCCTGTAGCGGACTGCCGACGGTCGCGGCCTTCGCCACGGTCGCGTCTTTGGCGACGGTGGAGTCGAGCGCGAGCCCGCTCTGTATCTTGGTCACCGCGCCCGCAGCCACGGCATCGGCAGAGACGGCGTTGTCTGCTATCGCCTTCACGTCGGCCGGCACGTTGCCGGTCACGTCGCCCGACGCAAGCGTCGCCGGCACCTTGCCGCCGGAGGCGTTGATCTGGCCCGCGCCGGTGCCGACCGAGACCTTCATCGCATCGCCCGCCTGGGCGGCAGTCTTGGCTGCATCGTAGTCGCCATGCAGGCTGAAGCCCGCCTTGTCGGTCAACGCGCGGGTGGCGTATTCCCACACGTCCTGAGCCGTCGCGCCCCCGCCGCCGGTGGGAGCCTCTGCGAGTGCGCCTTCGGTGAACCGCCAGTCGACGTCATCCGCTTCTATCATCGAAAGAAGCCTGGGCGCGACTATGTTGAGCGCATGCATGACGGCGCTCGCGGGAGTCTCATCGGCTACCAAGAATTCCCATATCCTGTTGACGGCGCCCGTATCGAGCGAGTCGTAGTCGATAGCGTCCGCGCCCACGCTCGCCACCGGCACCGCCATCTGCACCGTGTCCTCCCAGACGACCGCCGACGCAACCACGCCGCCCACGGTCGCGCTGACCGAGATGGAGAGCATGTCTCCGGGGTCGCACTCAGGCAGACTCACTGCGACCTTGTAGAGGCCTGTCTGCGCTTTGGTTATCTGGACCACGTCCTCGGTCGCTTCCCCGTTCCTGTGCAGCGTCCCCACCGGCAGCGCGTCCGCGTCCGTCGCCGCGCCCGTCTCCGGGTCGGAGGTCGTGAACAGCACCGCCACGTTCTGTTCGGATAGCACGCTCACAATGCCCCCAATCCCCGGATTATCCGGCTGCCGATGACCGGCCCGCCGGTGCCGCTCCCGGCGGGGCCGAGAAGCACTTCGGAGCGCTTGTAGGGGTGCTTCAGGGGCCACATCAGGCTTGGGACGAAGATGGTCGCGCGGTCGAGGCCAGCCGAGGTCGTGCGCGTCTTACCTGCGACCGCCTCGTGGCCCGAGAGCCGCTTCTGCGAGTTCGCCAGCGCCGCCATCAGACCGCCCTCGTGATGGTCGAGTAGTTCGACACGCCCGCGCCGCGGTAAGTGGTCGAGGAGTTGCCCCCGACGATGACCGTCCAGTCGCTCTGCGCTCCGACCGTGGTCGTGTCCCAGACGTTCGGAGACGGCAGGTAGAGCGCCAGCACGTCCTCTTTCAGCAGCCCCCGGATGCAGCCCACGCCGCTGGGCCATGTGTTCCCGGCGGGCGCGCCGCGCTGCAGGATGGCGATGCGGCTGGTCAGGTTGACCCCGCCCAGCCAGAGGTCGTTCGCGCCGCTCACGTTGCCGCCCGCGAGGAGGTCGCGGTCGAGCCATGGCCGCGTCACGGCGTTCCAGATGGCGTTCTCGTAACTGGTCGCGATGCCGGACCCGGCCATGAGCGCGGCTGTCACGCCGGGCAGGCGCGAGAAGCCGCCGTAGGTGTTGTTGGCTGCTCCGTTTATGGATGATCCCGACAGCTCCACGCAGCACAGCGGCATCGGGTCAGTCTGCACGAGTGAATCGAATAGGCCGAAGTAGGCCGAGCAGGTCGTCGCGCCGACTTGGCAGGCGACGATAAGCACGTCCTTGGTCAGTTTGAGCGCGTAGGCGAACCCGGTGTTGACAAGGAAGTTAGCACCCCCCCAATACATACCGTAAGTGCCGTAACGCGCTCCGAACGTACGCCACGTCGGCGTACCGTCGCTCGAATCGTAGGTGTAGTCGGTCGCGTCCGGCACGACGGCGGTCGTGTTGTTGCGCCCGATGGGACAGGCGCACATGCCCTTGTTCGTATCGGAGGCGATGGGCGAGTAGCGCTCGAACGTGGCCACACGGAGGTCGTTGCCGCTCGCGTACCGGAACAGCCCCACGTAGAAGTCGATGCCCGCGCTGTTCCCGCCCGCCCCACCGGCGCACTTGAAAACGTCGACGGAGTAGCTCGCACTGCCGCTCTGCCCCGCCCCGGTCCCGGCGGGCACGTTCTCAACGAACGACCAGTTGCTGGTCGAGCCGACCAGCGTCTTGAGCTTGTCCGAGAGCGCCGCGCCGGGCGTGTCGGAGGTGATGGAACCGTTGTCCCAAGCCATTACCTCATCTCCTTCAAGGGAAAGTGCTTGCCGGGGCAGGAGGTCGAGTTGAGCGGCATCTCAGCCTGCCAGTGGATTCGTCCGCCCGGCGTCGAACTGCGCCCGCGCCCGGTTGAGCATCTCCTGTGCAAGACTCGCCTGCGATGCACTCTCGGCAGCCTTGTCCTCGTCAAGCATGGAGAGGTCGCCTTCCGTCCAGCCGCCGCGCCTGAGCGCGGTCTTGAGCGGGACACCGGCTGCGACGAGCCTACCGACCACATCAGCCTCGGCGGCGGGCTGCACGGTGCGCACGTCTTCCCACACGCACTCGATCTCGTGCGCCGGTACATCGCGCCCGTTGAGCGCGAGCGCGTAGGAGGCCACGTCGCGCCAGCAGGCACCAAGACGCTCCTGATACTTCGCAGCCTTGCGCGCGAGCGGCGTCTCCATCGCCACGAGCGCGTCGCCTGAGATGTTGCCGCCCTGGGCGAAGAAGTAATGCGCCGGAGTGCGCGTGATGCGCGCCATGGCGTTGGCCCAGTGATCGACTGCCTGCGTGAAGTTGGCCAGCTCGGTCGCACTGAACTCTCCGACCTGCGTCGACTCCGAACCGTCGCCGTCTCCGGCTGGGATCGACCAGATCTCGTTCGGCGCGTTGCGCAGCTGGGATACGTCGGCCTGCGAGATGATGTAGCGCTGTTTGAAGGCCCCGAACTCGGCCGCGACCATCATGTCGGCGATGAGCTTGTTGACCGCGTCCTGTGGCTCGGTCGCGTTCTGCAGCTCGCCGTAGATGCGCCGCACGCGGCTGCGGACGTGGAACACCGGGATGCGCCCGGTGTCGTTGGCTTGCTCATCCTCGAGCGTGAACCCGGACGCGCTCTGCACCTGCTCGGTCGCGCCGCGCGACACGTAGTGCTCGAGGCGGTCGGTGTAGTAGAGCGTCAGGTGACGCTGCCCGCCCTCGTCATACCACTTCGCAGCGAAGGCCGGCGCGCGCGGGTTTGACTTGTCATAGGCGACCGTGCAGACGCGCGGGTCGTTGTGGACGACGCGGGTCAGTCCGTCCTCATCGCGGCCGACTATCACGAAGCTCTCGCCGCAGACGGCCACGTCCTCGGCCACGTCGTCGGTCTCGATCTCAAGGTGCTCCTGCTGCCAGATCGTGTCGAGCACGTCTTGAGCGGCCTGATCGGTGCGCAACGCGAAGCCGGTCAGCGCGAGCCGGTCGACCAGCGAATCGACCACGGTCGCGCACCAGTTCTCGCTGAACTTGGCGTCGATGCGCGCGAACGCCTGTTGCAGGCGCGCGGTCGAGTAGCGTAGCGGCTGCTCGCCGTCGTAGTAGGCGAACAGTCTGTCGATACGCGAACGCTTCGCGCTCAGCGCCGCGAAGGCACGCGCGAGGTCTGTTTGGGGTGCGGCCACGGCGTAAGTCTCCCTCTCCCACCGGCGTGGGTCGTTACCATTCATCCCTGCACAGAGACGGCGGCGCGCTGCGTGCGCTTCACCATCAGTTCTGAGAGCGCCCAGACGAGCGCGTCGACTCGGTCGGGCGAGGTCTTGTCGTCCTGCGGGCTCCAGGTCGTCATCTGCAGCTCCAGCTCTGGGAAGACGCCGACGTGATGCACGCGCCCCTGTTCGTACATCGCCGCGACCGGCTCGGCCCGCGTCGCCTTGCCGCGGCTGGCGCGCACCGCCTTGTACGGCACGGTGGCCCGCACCGCCCGCAGGTTGCTCCTGATGAGGTCGCCGCCGTTGTTCACCTCGCCGATGACGCGGTCGGCGCCGAGCACATCGTACTGGGCGATCGCCTTGCTAGCCCAGCCGAGCGGCGAATAGCGGCCGGATGCGTCGGCCAGTACATAGGCATGGTCGTCGACGCCGAGGCCGGCCGCGACGATGCCAGTCTCGTCAGAGTCGGCGCTCGCGCTCACGGCTGGGTCGATAGCGACCACGACGCGGCGCATCTCAGGCGGCCTCGCGACGCGGTGGCCGTCGATGAGCGCGTTGCTCCAGAGTGCATCGGTGAGCTCGTCGATGAAGCGCGCCTCGATCTCCTGCTCATAGGCTCGGCTCGTCATCGTCGAGCGCAGCGCATCCAGTTCGTCGGCGGGCAGGTAGGGGTTGGCGGTCGATGCGAAGCGCCAGCTCGCCCAGTCGGGATGGTCGTCACTCTGCCCGAGGTCGTACATCGCGGCGAAGTCGTCACGGCCCTTCGGCGTCGAGAGGAACCACGCGTCGCCTGCGTAGTCGATGAGCGTCGGGCGTATCACCATGTCCCACACTTCGGCGAGGTCACTGACCATGGCGGCCTCATCGACGATGACGCGAGCGTAGCGGCGTCCGCGACTCGTCTCCGGCGCGTCCAGCGACCAGAACTCGATCACGCCGCCGGTGATGAGCTCGAGGCGTTTCTCCTGTTCATTCTTCTGGGTCGTGACCGGGGCGAGCGTCGCGCGCGTCTCGCGCCACAGCTCGGCCAGCATCTTGTAGGTGGGCGAGTACCACCCCACAGGCTTGCCGGTCAGCGCTGTGTCGGCGGAGAGGCGGATGCCGAAGCGCGATTTGCCGAGACGCCGCCCGGCGCAGAGCACGTTGAACCGGCGGCGCTCGTCATATACCTGCTGCTGGGCCGGGTGAAGCCTATTCAGCCGGAGGTGGATCGTCCTGGTAGGTGACAACGACCTGCACCTTCTGTTCGCCCTGGTGCTCGACCTGCACGCGGTCGGAGTAGCTGCGCGGCTTGAGCTTGGACGCGGCCCACTTGAGCGTATCGACCAGGAGCCGGTCGCCGATCGGGTTGTTGCCCTTGCGACGCGCCACGGCGATGGCTTCGTCGGCCATCGCGTCGGCCTGTAGTTCGCGAGCCCGTGCGTATTCCTCCGAGAACCCAGGCAGCTTCACGGCCCACAGCCTGATGGTCGATTCACACGGCATGCCGGGCGTCTCTGCGATCTCGCGCAAGGTCTCGCCGTTGGCGACGCGCTTGCAGATGCGCGTGCCGAGCGCGGCGTTGTACTTGGTGGGTCTGCCGGGACCGCGTTTCTTCTTCTCGGCCATGCTCACATCCTCTCACTGGAGCGGCGCCGCTTCGTACCCGGCGGCGCACGGTGGACGATGTAGCCCCCACGCGGCGGCGGGCAGCCATCTATCACCCAGCCGTCGCGGCGCATCTTCTGGATGTGCTTCCAGACCGCGACGCGAGCATCTGCCGGCATGTTGAAGTGACGCACCGGGTCGGCGCGCCCGCCTACGCGGCTCGCCATGTACTCGGCCAGTAGCCGCGGGAACGCGCCGTCGAGGCGCGGATCGTATTCGTCGCGGCGCTGGCACGGGCTGCACAGTGGACCGCGGTTGTCAGATGCGAGCACGCAGCCACAGGCGACGCAGAGCGCTCTCTCACGCAGAATCCGCCGCGTCGGCCGCGCTGCCTCGACATGAGCAGAGAAGACCGAGCGCGGCGGGTGTTGGCGCGGCTTAGGCACGCAGCTCACTTGGGCAGACGCGTTCGGCGTAGCGCTCGCGACCACGTCGGTTGCGGCACTCTTTGCATGTCCGCGAGAGTCCATCGCGCTCGGCTGCGTCACGGACGTAGAAGTCGGTCGACGCCGGCAGCTTGCGGTCGCAGAGCGGACAGCGCTTGGCACCGAAGAGCAGCAGCTCGAGGTCGAGGTCGGTCCAGGCGTCGGCCTGTCGGCGTCCGCTGGGGAAGTTCGCCACTCTCAATCACCCTCTCTGGCGTTGCGCAAGGCGGTCTCGCGGCGTCTTGGCGCGTCCTGCGACTCGGGGAGCCTCTGCGGCCTCTGCGGCGCTCAGACGCGCGATTTCGCCGGTGATGGTGCGCAGCTGTCCGCTCGGCCTGCCGGTGCGCGCCCAGTTGACCAGCGCGGTGAAGTCGTCGACGCTGTCGACCAGGTAGGTCTCCACCCCGCAGGCGGCGCGTCGCTCGGCGGCGGCGACCTGGTCGAGCGAGACACGTCCGGCGCGCGTGCCGACGCTCTTGGGACGCTTGAACTCGACCAGGTACGTCCGTCCGCCGGCGTGCAGCACCCCGTCGGGAAAGCCGCGCGTCGTGCCGGAGCCTTTGGCGCGGCGCTGGCCGACCAGCTCGAGCTCGACGCGCATCGCCTTGGCGATCTTGCAGCAGGTGGCGACCAGGTCGGATTCGATGGTGTAGCTCACGAGCGCACCCCCCGCAGCAGGTACCCGCCGCCGGGACCGGACGAGGTGGCGATGTCATACCCGTCGCGCCGGAGCTGCCTGGCGGCGGCTGAGACACGCTGCCGCGAGACGTGGTAGCCGAGATCGTCGAGCACGTCGTGGTAGGTCACGGCCAGACCTGGGGTGCGGAGCATGGTGCGCAGTAGGGCGTGGCGGGCACTCATTCGTCATCCTCCCCCGCGAACTCGTCCCACCAGTCGCACTCTTGGCAGGGGTTGTAGATGTTCACCCACGTCGCGCTCAGGCACTCAGGCGTGCCGGGGTCGTGGGGGCAGTGGATGTTCTTTGCGGCGGTTTCGCTCACGGCTCCCTCCAGCAGATAAGCACGACGTGGTTCCCCAGAAGCTCACCGAGCCAGTACGTACCGGAGACCTCGCGTGTGAAGTACTCGTCTGTGAAACGGCGCACGATGCGGATGCGCTCCGGCTTCCTCGCGTTGAGCTCGCACCACTCTTCGTCGGAGAGCAGGCGGAGGGTGCAGGGCTTCAAGCCGCCTTCCTCGGCGAAAAACCAATCGTCGTCGCTTACGAAGGTGACGAGGTCGTCATTCAGTTTCATCGTCCCCCCTCTCTGCCGGCCGCGCTCTCATGCGGTTTCACGGCTCCGCCCTCCATTCGCCACACCAGTCGCTCCCGCGCGTCACCGGCCACGCCGTTAGCGGCACGTCCTCTTCACAATCAGGCCCGACGTTGTAGCTGGTGATAATCCGCCCCTGGCGCACCGTCGGCGGATGCCGCCGACACTCGCCGCTCTGCGCTTCTCGGTACTCACCGACCGCGCAGTGCCAGTAGACACAGGCACAGCAGAGACCGATGGAAGTAAGTCCCTCTTCCTCGTCAGCCTTGCTCACGGCTTCTCCTTGAACGAATCGCGCATTGCGCCGGATCGTCGGCGCGGCCTCGATGATGTCGTGCGCCGCGTTGACCAGCTCCGTCTTGACGTCCGCGTAGACGAACCGCTCCAGCAGGTCGTCGGCGTCGATAAGTCTCACGGCTCCTCCTCCCGATACACGCTGATCGCCCACCTCGACGTGACCACCAGCCGTCCATCCTCAAGCTCGATCAGCACGTTCCCTCGTGCGCCACGCCGAACGACTCGGCACTTCGCCCCAAAAGGCACCGTTACGGGGTAGCATCCGCCGAACGCGCGCCGAATGCGATAGGTGTGTGTCATCGCAGTCACCGCTCCTCCCGATACACGCTAATCACCACGTCCCGCTTGTCCAAGTAAGTCGCCGCCGTCCGCCGCGCCGCCGCAGAGTCGCGCGCCAGGACGCGCACCACCTCGTAGTCACGGCGGCGGGGACGGCCATGGCGGATGAGCAGGACGTAGCTGTCGAGCTGGTCCGTCACGGCAGCATCGTCATCGCCGTCAGCGCCAAGGCGGTCAGCAGGCCGATCAGGCCGACCGTCAGGATCACGATCGTCCAAGCGAACATGTTCATGATTCCTCCCCTGCGTCCAGTCCATCGGTGGCCAGCTCGAACAGCTCCGCCTTCGTCTCGGCAGCGCGCCTCACTCCGTCGCGGTAGCCGGCGTGGTAGGCGTCGTCACACGACGCGCCGGCGGACAGCGCGATGAGCAGCATGCCGACGATGACTCCGGCGGCGAAGACGACCAGCATGATGATGTAGGTCACGGCACTCACCCTTCGCAGTCGCTTTTCATGGCTCTCTCCATCCTCAGTATTCAAAGCCCAGATCCTCGCCTGATGTACGCCGACTCGGGTCGCTCGGCGTCGGCTGGGGACCGGGGGGTTCCCTTATTAGGAACCCCCCCCGGTTCCCAACTTGCCGCAGGCCCCGGTTCCCGACGGTTCCCGGGGGGTTCCCGAGGCTGGTTCCCACGGTTCCCGAGGGGTGGTTCCCTGGGGTACCGAAATGGGGGGTTCCCGAGGGGTTCCCGGCCGGTTCCGGGGGGTTCCCGGGGTTCCGGAACTGCTCCGCCGCGCGTTCCCTGCGCCAGCGCAGAGCGGCCAGGACCACCTGCCGTCTGCGCTTCACGCCGGCCTGCACCAGCTTCTCCCGCGCATCGGCGTACTTGGCGTCCAGGCCGACCTTGCAGCGGTCCAGCAGGATGACGGTCTCATTGGTACCGGCGGGCCAGTCGTATTCCATCGGCAGGTAGCGTAGCGGCGCGTCCTTCTGCATGAACGTCACGCTGGCCGGCACCCAGCTCATGCGCGACAGCTCGCGCTTCATGGTGATGCCGTTCTCGGTCTGGGCCAGCTTCCAGACCACGTCCACGTCGTCGCCTTTCGACGAGCTGCCGCGCTGTCCCTGCTCCGAGCTCTTGCCGCCATGGTCGAGCCGCACCCAGGTGAGGCCGCGCTGCTTGAGGCGGATCCCGGTGTAGCGGTAGAAGTCGCGGAACGTGTCGGCCGAGTTCTCTTCGCCGCAGACGGCCCGGCTGATCGTGTCGATCACGACCACGATGTGATGGCCTGGCAGCTCTGCCTCGACGGAATCGACCATCGCACAGAGCGCGTCGGCGCCGGTGATCGTGTCGAGCGGCGGCAGCGTCGGCAGTAGTGCATAGCGCAGACGCGACAGGTCGCTGTCGGGGCCGTAGCCCATCTCATCGAGCCGCTCATAGAGGTCGGCCTCGGTCATCTCATAGTCGAGATAGATCACCGCGCAGGCCGTGCCGGTGGTCGCGATCTGGGCCGCCATGTAGAGCGTGAACAGGCTTTTTCCGGCCTTGTGCATGGCGTAGATCGAGTGTCCCCGGCCGCGCGCCAGCACGTCCTGATAGACCCACTCGACGTCGCTCTCGTCGCGCTGCCAGAACGTGCCCCAGTCGACGAACGGCGAGTCACTCCGTTCGGTCGCTGCTGCCTGCTCGAGCGAGAGCGGTACGAACTCGTCGAGCCCCTTGCCGGCCGCCAGGTGGTCGGCCGCGTCCTTGCCTTCCGCCGGCTCCACGACATGCACGGCGAAGGCTATCCCGTCCAGCGCCGCCGCCACCGACTCGGCGTGCTTGCGCCCCGGCGCGTCCTTGTCGGCCACGATGATCACGTCGGCGCCGCGCAGCGACTCGGAGTAGTCGGGCGACCATTTGCCGGCGCCGCCTGGGTTGCAGGTCGCGCAGGCGCCCGCCCGGCGCAGGTAGTCGGCGTCCTTCTCCCCCTCGACCAGGTAGACCGACTCTCCGGTCGCGATGGCCGTGGCCAGCTCGGGCAAGCGGTACAAGACGCGCCGCGNNAGACGCGCCGCGTGCGCCCCAGCTTCCACTCCCAGCCGCCGCGTCCGTCCGGGCGCCGCTGGCGGAAGTCCTTGGGCTGGAAGCGCACGACTTGGTAGAGCAGCTCACCGTCTTCGTCGGTGTAGTCGTAGGTGGCGACGATCTCGCGCTTGCCGTTGCTGCGCTCCTGCTCTGGGTAGAGGTCGGCCAGGCCGAGCCCGAGCGCAGCCATCACGTCGGCCGTCTCGCAGCCGGCGAAGCAGGTCAGCAGGATGCACCCGTTGTCGCCCTCGCCGATCGACAGGCTCTGCCGGTGGTCGTCGTGCGCCGGACAGCGCGCCACGAACCCGGAAGCGCTCCGCTTCACTCCCTCGAGCCGCTCGAGCAGCTCATCGAGACGCATTGCCGCGTGGGTAGACGAACGATGAGAACGTCTCTCCGCCTGCAGAGTGGCCGCAGACGCGACACCGCCAGGCGAGGTTCACCTCGACGAACTGCCAGCTCTCGCACAGTCTGCATTCAGCGAATGCCACGCCGGCGTCGAGGCGATCACTCCGCTGGCCGTACATGTCGAATCTGCCGGACTCCTGCGGCGACGGATGGCCCAGGGCGAAGCGCTCTCCTGCGGGCGATTCGGCGAACACGATCATCACATCGCAGGCGGCGGCCTGGCGGCAGAACGTCAGCGCTTTGTAATCGCGCCTGGAGGTGAACGCGCCCTTCACCTCGACGATGGTGCGCGACTCCGGCAGCCAGAAATCAGGCTCGTAATGGACGCGGCCTAGCCGGTAGAGCTCGGGATGGTACTGCCAGACGATCCGGTGTTGGTCGAAGACTGCGGCCCATTGCGCTTCGAGGCGTGAATCGAATCGCACACCGCTGTAACTCGCAGTGACCGTCACGACTGCCCCACTGGTAGAATCACTCATGTCACCACCTGCCTCATCAGGTTGTGGTCACGACCCCGGCCGTTCACGCGGCGCGGGGTCTTTTCATGGGACGGCGAGTCTATCACGGTACTGCTCTCAGAACGGGATCCCATCATCGTCTTCGTCGTCAGCCGCGGCAACGCCTGCATCGCCCGTCTGTTTCGCCTCGGCCTCTTGCGTCGCGGCGAGCTCATCCCTCGGACGCGGCGGGAACGACCAGTCGGCGTGGGCCAGCTCGAGCCCCACCCTGGGCTGTCCGTCGCGGTCGTTCCACTTGCGTTCGATGAGCTGTCCCCAGACCGTGATCGGGTCTCCCTTCTTGAAGTGCTCGATGATGGTCGCCGTGCCCCTGAAGATGGTCACGTCGAGGAACATCACGTCATAGGTCCATTCGCCGTCGCGCTTGGTGCGATAGTTGCTGGCCACACGCAGTGAGACGCCGATCGTCCCACTGGGCAGGTCGAACGGGCGCGGGTCGGCACAGAGCCGCGCGTCCGGCAGCTGGGCGATGATCACCGCGTCCCTCCCCCATCCGGCGTGCGCAGCACGATCCCGCCGCACGACATGGTCGCCTGCCTGAACTCCTCCACCTCGGCGCGCGTCATCTCGCGCTCGGTGCCCGGTTCGGCGTAGTAGGCGACCAGCGCGAAGCCCTCGCCGCCCCGACGCTCGCGCGCCTCGTAGATCGGCCCGTCCGGCCGCGGCCGCATGAGCAGACTCATCTGAAAACCTCCGCTGACGTGGTGCAAGGCTGTTTTGCGGCGCTTTGGTGGCCTGAGTGGTGTCCTACCACTCTGACGGCCACTCGGCGCCGCAGACGCGATATTCCGTTCACTCCGCCGCCGTCCGTCCGGCGCTCTCCCACCAGAGGATGAACGCGGCTGTCGGGAAGCGGTGCGTGGCGCCGATGATGATGCAGGGGATGTGACGCGCGGCCTCGTGCAGGTCACCGGCGCGCACGGCGGCGTCGAACGCCTTGCCCTCACTGTAGACCGTGTGCTCGCCCACGTTCATGACGTGCGCCAGTTGCCAGGCCGGCGCGTGCGGCTGGTCGAGCTGCTCGGCCAGCGGGCGGCGCGGGTCGAAGCCCGCGCGCCACTTCTCCCGCTGCGCCTCGATATCGCGTGAGGCCATCAGAGCACCCCCTGCTCGCCCTCGTCAGCGACCTCGCTCTGGCCCGCGCTGCCCAGCGCCGCGTCGAGCTCGTTATCGAGCTCGCCCGCGTCAGCCCGGCCGTCCTTGGTCGGTACCAGCTTGCGCTTCTGCGGGCGCCGCCGCGGCAGCTTGATCTCTGCCGTGATCGGGCTCTTGATGTCGGGCGAACCCTGGATGCGCAGGCAGAGTCCCGAGTCGGACAGTCCGCTGGCGTCGCGCTCGGGGATGAGCGTGATGCGCTTGCCGAGCCAGTCACCCGAGTCCTGGCCGAACATGGCGACGATGCACTGCGCGTTCGTCTTGTTCAGCGCCATCTCGCGCGGCGTCTCGTCGAAGGCGATCACGGCCTGCGGCTTCTCACGGCCGCTCTCGTCCTCGAGCTGGTCCAGGTAGACGTTCTTGACCGTCATCGTGACCGGCTGGCCGCGCATCTCGCCGGCCTTGATGAAGCGGCCTGGGAACAACTGATCGTAAGTGAGCCCCATCTCTTCTCCTCCCGTCATTGCTTGTCGGCAGCTATGCCGCTGATGATGAGCTCGTCGGCGTAATCGGCGTCGTCAGAGCTGTAGAACCAGGCAGGGACCTGCAGCGCCTCGATGTGCTCGCTGCGTCCCGGCCAGCGGCGCCGCTTGCGATGCAGCTTGACTTCGGCCAGCAGCAGCTCCACGTCACAGCCGGCGGCGTACATGGCGTCGTCGTCCACGCCGGCCACGAGCACGTCGTGCGGCCCATCGGCCTCGGCGGCGAGCAGGTACGCTTCCCCGTCTGGGACACCGTTGGCCAGCAGTCCGGCGCGGTAGAACGCGAGCTGGTGCAGGTAGCCGAGCCGCACCGCGTGCTGGCCGAACAGGCGCGGCTCGGTGCTGCGCGTCGTCTTGAAGTCGATCAGCACGCCGCTGGCGAGACAGACCGCGTCGATGCGCGCCTTGCAGCGGATGCGCGTCGCCTCGTCGATCCAGGTCACGGTCAGCTCGGTCTCGGTCTCGGCCAGCAGCTTGCGCGCGGCCGGATGCGAGCGCACCGCGTCGCGCAAGGCCAGGCAACGTTCGTAGTCGGCGGCCGGTAGCGGCGTGCGCGGCGCGTTCACGGCGACGAACTCGTCCCACGCCTTGCCGTACCGCCTGCCGCCGTCCCAGAGCACGTAGCGGCGCGGGAAGTTGTCCGGTTCGAGCACGGCGCAGTGCGCTGCCGAACCGAACGCCATCACCGGGGTGGTCTCTGGCGGGTTGTCGAGCCGGTACTTGTAGTGCAGCGCCGACTCGCGCATCTCGCGCAAGGTGGACCAGTTGACGCCGCGCCGCGCCTGGTAGGCGGCGAACGATTCCCGGACGATCACAGCCCGGCCCGGTCCAGTTTGGCGTCATAGGTGGCCTCGGCCACCATCTCGTCACGGCTCAGCGCGTAGGTGTACTCCTCACCGCACTGGCCGCAGATGTAGATCCGGCGCCCGAGCGCGTTGTGCGTCTCCTCGGCGTCGATGCTGTCGGCCCAGCAGTGTGGACAGTAGGTGCGCTCCTCGAGCGGCGCCGTCAGCCAGTCGTCATACGTCATGAGAACACCCCCACGATGAGCCAGAGCAGGACGATCGCCGCGAGCACGGCGAGCACCATCAATGGTGCCATCAGCAGGTGATAGACGATCTGCCTCATATATCCTCCCATCCGCCGCGCCGGATTGTCAGTATGTAGCGCGACACAGCGAAGCGTATCACGGCGTGTCAAGATGTGCAAGAGGCGGAGAAAGAAAGCGCCCGGCGCCTGGGAGGATGGCAGGCGCCGGGCTGGGTAGCACCGCCGCAGAGGGTGGGGAGCGGTGCGCGGCCGGGTGACAAGGCCGGCCGAGGCTTTGCGTCAGCGAGCGGCCGTCTTGGCGGTATCGTACAGGCCCGCCGCGGCCAGTCCGAGCAGCAGGCCGGCGATGACGGCGCTGTAGAGCCCGCTCGTGGCCCACAGATAGGCGCCGACATTGAGCAGCACGGCGACCACGACAGCCGCCAGCAGGCTCCACTTGCCGGTGACGCCGAAACTCTTGCACAGGGTCACGATAGCGACGATGGCCGGCACGCTTAGTACGGTGTTCAGAGTGTCCATCTCACCTCCCCCGTTTCTCGCATCCTACACGTGCGCGCGGTCTGGTCGTTCTCACTTCGGCCTACCGATGACGACGACCTCACTCCGGTGCCGCCGCGTGTTGGCGACCATGCCGCCGTTCGCGTTCTGTCCCTTGGGTGATGTGTTGCCGCCCACGCAGCGCAGATAGTCGCCCTCGCGCCGGATGACGACCTCGATGTGCTGCGAACCCCAGAGCGTCACGAGGTCGCCGGCGCGCGCGTTTGCGAACGGCACCTGCTTCCAGCCCAGCCCGCCGCGTATGGCCAGCGTCCAGCTCGGCACCCAGGCCGGCACCGGCGCGAGCTTGCCCTTGTAGCCGGCGGTGCGATAGCACCACGACGCGAACGAGGCGCACCATGGCTGATGGTAGGCGCCGGTCACGGCCTGATACTGACTTACGCGCGGCCCGTAGTTGGAGTTCGGCGGCTGTTCCTTCACACCGACCTCGCGTAGCGCCGCGTTGGCGACCTTCTCCGCCAGCGAGAACACGCCGAGGAAGGCGCACAGCTCGGCCGTCTTGCGCGTGGTCGTCTTGATCTTCTTGGTGCGGTGCGAGATGCGCCATGCCAGCGTGCGCGCCGCCGGACCCCACTTGTCATTGCCGGCGTTGAGTCCAGGACCGACCTTGATCGGCGGCTTGTGACGCCGCGCGTAGTCGACCATGGCGCGCTTGACTCGCTGGTTGCTCGGCAGGACCATGCTCACCTCACCGCCTGGAAGATTACGCCGATGACCGCCACGATCGCCGCGCCGAGCGTTGTGCGGCTCAGCCAAACCATGTTGTTCATCTGCTCCTCAAGCGCGACCATGCGCAGCTTGAGTCCGTTGCCGGAGTTGCCGTAGACGGTCTCCTCAAGATCGGAGACGCGCCTGCACGGCGAGCGGTCTTCGTCCAGCACCTCGCGGATGGCATCTTCCATCTCTTCGCGCACGACGTGGCGCAGCGCCCATGTCTGCTCACTCGTGAAGCCCGGTATCGACTGTGGACTGTGTGCTTGTGCGGTCATCGGCTGCTCCAGGTATCAGATGCCGACGCGCGCGGCACCAGGGGCGTGCATGTCTCTACCAGCACGATGCACCAACGGCAGCGGCTTGTCGTTTCTCGCTCACCCGCATCGCCTGGTGGCACGTCGCATATCCATCATGCCCCGCCGGTATCGACAGGCACAAAACCGCCCACCTCAGACATCACGAGCAGGCTTGCATCAGCCCAGGCTAGCCCGGTCCAGCGCCTCATCTTGCAGGGCCGCCAGCCGCTCCCATCCCAGCGTCTCAGCACGGCTGCGTAATGCATCGCTGGGGCCTCGAAGAAGCCGCCGGCGATGGCGGCCGCAGCCCCATTCTGCCTGCGTATGAGGCCAGTTCTGGGGCGCGGCGAGCGCCCCCGGCGCCATACATCAGCCATTGGCGATCTCGATATCGACGTATGGCAGCCCCACGGCGGTGGAGTCAGCCGCCAAGCTCATGAACAAGGCAGAGTCGGCGAAGACCTCCGGCATCCCGATGCCGAGCAGGTCAAGGATGCCGCCGCCGTTCGCCGATGCGACGCGGAAGATGCCCAGCAGGCGCAAGACGCTGACCTCGAAGCAAGCGTTGCCTGCTGTGGCGACAGACCCTCTTACCCGGGTGATCTTCTGGATGCCTGAATCGCCCGCCGCCAATGGAAGCTGCCACATCCGACCGACCGCAGGCGCGGCGCCGATGCCGACCGCTCCGGTGTCGCCGGCGTCACCGCCCTGGTCCAAGTAGTTGACCTGCACGGCCAGGTCGCCGGTCGGGGCGACCAGCGTCTTGACCCATATCTGGAGCCCGCCGTAGTCGTTGCCTCCAGGCACGCGGCTTGCGAAGGACGGCTGGTCGGAGAGGTTCACATCGGCGTTGTAGTTGTAGCCGCCGCAGCGGAAGAGCTCATCATAGAGGCGCAGCGTGCAGGCTACGGAGCTGGTGTACTCGACGCGCGTGATGTAACCCTTGGCGTCGACCCCGAAGCTGTTGATGCTCGGGTATCCGGCCAGCACGTCGGTCGGGACGATACCGTTGGCCGTGTTGCCGGCCGCCTCCGTCCCGGCACCAGGATTGCCGGCCACGCCGAAGACACTGTACGGCATCGCCGCGACGAGGGTCCGCGTGCCGGTCTTGTTCCAGTTGACGCGTTGCTTCGGCGCGGCTATGTACTGGTCAAGCGAGCTGATTGCCATCGCACAGGCTCCTCATGACGTATCGACCCAGAGGTCTCCTACCTCGGGGTCGCTAGGCTCCGAATCTGAGACGGTCAGGGTCGTCAGGCCGATGAAGGCGGTCGCCTTGAGCAGGTTCTCTTCATCGTCGAGCCGCGGGTCGCTGTCTGAATCGCTGGCCGTCGAGCCGCTTGTCCAGATCCGGTATCTCATTTCTTGCCCTTCGGCCGCTTGCGCGCCTGGAGCTGCTGCCGTGCCAGCATCCTGTCGAAGCGGCTGGAGCGCTGCCCCAGCGTGAGAGTCACCTCGCGTGCCGCGAGCCTGCCGGTGACGTGCTCGATCATCTGCGGGCCGAAGTCAGTGTCCACGTTCTGGAGCATCATGCCGGGACGGATATGCAGCGCCTCGATGGTCGAGCCGTCGGCGAGG